>Ga0326728_10006202_pt1 | contig 32487 bp, 26 predicted proteins | sample MB3enrmetagenome_FD_207602 | JGI IMG/M metagenome (GOLD analysis project Ga0326728, IMG submission 207602) | Lab enriched peat soil microbial communities from McLean, Ithaca, NY, United States - MB31MN | ecosystem: Environmental > Terrestrial > Soil > Wetlands > Peat | place: USA: New York... | reverse complement strand
CACAGCGACACTCTGCTGACAATACTGCTTTAATCTGCCACCTCGCATTTCTTTGCTCGATCAAAAACTCGGGAGGAGCCGAGGTGTATTTTAGGTAGGCCATTGCCCCGGCTCTCCCGGTCTTGTATGAAACGACCCCCTTAAGGGGGCGGGTAGTGGCTAGGTCATTAGTGGTCCAAGCTGTGTGCATCATGCCACAAATCAAAGCGGAGGTGCAAAATATTTGCCGTGGGTCATTTTCGCATGGCGACCTTGCCACGCAGCGGACATTCCCTGCCCGCTGAAAATAAACATTTTGTACACGGCAGGACGATTATCCTTGTACAGAACTGACAGTACACCAAGATTCGGTGAAAAATTCGAATTTGCAAATATAATTTAACACTATTTACGTTTCCTGCCTGTTTACGAGGAAATTTGAAATCGCCGGTTGGTTCTCAATCCGGGCTACCCTCACCCTGGGGATCTCCGTCGTGCCACTAAATTTCTTAACTTATGAAAACGTTTGCCAAGAAATTATGATGTTGATTTATCGCGTCAACCATCGGGGCTATAGGCAACTTGCTCCAACTTCATAAATCTGAGAATATGACACGTTCCACCGAGAGGGCATTCATCATTCATGGGAGGCAATCATGCCAAGTAATTTGAAGCATCGCAGTCACATTATCACCGACGGCCGTGACCGCGCCGGCGCGCGCGCCATGCTCAAGTCCATCGGGTTCACCGACGAAGATTTGGCCAAACCGATTGTGGGCATCGCCAACACTTGGATTGAGACCATGCCGTGCAATTACCACCTGCGGCAATTGGCGGAAAAGGTGAAGGTCGGCGTGCGCGCGGCAGGCGGTACTCCCATGGAGCTCAACACCATCGCCATCTCCGACGGCGTGACGATGGGCACCGAGGGCATGAAGGCTTCCCTGGTCAGCCGCGAGGTAGTGGCGGACTCTATCGAACTGGTGGGGCGCGGGCACATGTTTGACGCCATGGTGGCGCTGGTGGGCTGCGACAAAACCATTCCCGGCGGAGCCATGGCGCTGATCCGGCTGAATGTCCCGAGCGTCCTTCTTTATGGCGGATCGATCGCCGCGGGACGCTTCCAGGGCCGCGATGTTACGGTGGGCGACGTCTTCGAAGCCGTGGGCGCCAATGCCGCGGGGCTGATGACGGACGCGGAATTGAAGGACATTGAGGACCACGCGTGTCCGGGAGCGGGCGCGTGCGGCGGGCAGTTCACCGCCAACACCATGTCCACAGTGATGGAATTCATCGGCCTGTCTCCCATGGGATTGAACAGCATCCCCGCTCTGGATCCGCAAAAGGATGAAGCCGCCTTTCAATGCGGCCAGATCGTCATGGATCTGTTGAAGCGCGGAGTGAAACCGCTCGACATCCTCACGCGCCAGGCCTTTGAAAACGCCATCGCCAGCGTGGCGGCCACGGGCGGCTCCACCAACGCCGTGCTGCACCTGCTCGCCATGGCGCGCGAAGCCAATGTCCCCCTGGCGATTGAAGACTTTGATGTGGTGAGTTCGCGCACGCCCATCATCGCGGATTTAAAACCCGGCGGGCGCTACGTGGCTGTGGACGTGCATCGCGCCGGTGGCATTCCGCTGATCGCGAAGAAGCTGTTGGAGGCGGGTTTGCTGGACGGCACGCAGATGACCCCGACGGGCAAAACGATTGCCGAGGAGGCCGCGCGCGTCACCGAAACTCCCGGACAGGACGTGGTGCGGCCCGTTTCCAATCCCATCAAGAAAACCGGCGGGCTGGTGATCCTGAAAGGGAACCTCGCGCCGGAGGGCTGCGTCATCAAGGTGGCGGGCTACGAGCGCACACAACATCGCGGGCCGGCGCGCGTTTTCGATTGTGAAGAAGCCGCCATGCGCGCCGTGATGAGCAAGAGCATCAAGGCCGGAGACGTGGTGGTGATTCGCTACGAAGGTCCGCGCGGCGGGCCGGGCATGCGCGAAATGCTGGGCGTAACCGGGGCCCTGGTGGGCGAAGGCTTGGGCGATTCGGTGGCTCTGCTCACCGACGGCCGTTTCAGTGGCGCGACGCACGGCCTGATGGCGGGTCACGTGGCGCCGGAGGCAGCGCGTGGCGGTCCCATCGCCGCCGTGGCCGATGGCGACACCGTTGTATTCGACATCGAAAAGCGCCGTATCGATATGGAAGTCTCCGACGCGGAAATTGTAGCGCGGCTGGCGAAGTGGAAGGCCCCCGAGCCGCATTACATGCGCGGTGTGTTCGCCAAATACGCGGCACTGGTTTCCTCGGCTTCGGAAGGCGCGGTGACGTTTGTGAAACCGTGACCACCGGCGCCGTTCCAAATTTTCATGGCCAAGTTGCGGCCTCCAAGTCATGTCGGACTGGTGAACCTCTGGACGCCAAAATGGAAATCGTGGGAGCTATGATCTGCCTCGCACGCAAATTTGTTCTTCAGGACAGTTCTGATGCTCAAAATTACCCGTCGTGAATTTCTCGGTTCTGCCGTAGCTGCGAGCATATGCTCCCGAACAGACTTTGCCAAAGAAAAGAAACTGCGTATTGGTGTGACTGACTGGAATCTTAGCCTGGGCGCCAACCCGGACGCGGTGCCGCTGGCGGCCAGGCTCGGATTCGATGGGGTACAGGTTTCTTTCGGGGCAAAGCTTGTGGATGGCAAGATGCCCGGGGACAATCCGGAACTGATTGCCCGCTACCTCCGGCTCTCCAAGCAATATAAGATCCCGATCGACGGAACCTGCGTCAACAAGCTGCACGAAAATGGGTTGAAGAGCGGGCCGCTGGGCCCCAAGTGGGTACTGGATTCCATTCGCCTGACCAAGGCCCTGCATACCAAGGTGCTTCTGCTTCCCTTCTTCGGCCGCAACCTGCCAAAGACCAATGAGGAGATGGATCATTTCGGCGATGTGCTGCGCGACCTGGGCGTGGAAGCCACCCAAGCGGGAGTCATCCTGGGCCTGGAGAACACTCTCTCCGCCGAGGACAACGTGCGCCTCATGGAGCGGTCGCGGTCCGCAAGCGTGCAGGTATACTACGACGTGGGGAATTCCTCGGCGGCCGGGTTCGATCCGGTGAAAGAAATCCGCTGGCTCGGGAAAGACCGCATTTGTCAATTTCATCTTAAGGACAATCCGCACTACCTCGGTGAAGGAAAAATTCAGTTTGCGCCCATCATGCGAGCGATTCGGGATATCCGGTTCTCCGGCTATGCCAACTTGGAGACTGATGCGCCCACGAACGATATAGAAGCGGACATGAGCAGGAATCTTACTTACATCCGCAACGTCATGGCGCAATCCTGACGGGCAACCAAGACCTTGGAGCTCTTGAAGCTACTGGCAAGATTCGCCTCAGATTTTGCAAATCAGTCCTGCCGTGTCTGCGCAAGCCTGGCTGGGGATGCAGACTGGCCCGCCACCCGCGCCGCGCATTTCCTTGCCGCACTGCCTGGGAATATGCCAAAATGTTGAATGAAGGAAGGCGCAACCCCAGTGGGATGAAGCGTGCGCCTTCGCATCGGGGGGACACCACGCATCCAAGGAGAGTAAGTGCATCCTGACCTTAAAGCCGTCGTCGAGGTCCAGCAACTTGACCAGCAGGTTGCAGAGTTGACGGTGCTGATTGATTCCCTGCCCAAACAAATTCAAACCCTGCAATCGCAACTGGATGATTTTATCCACGCCCACGAAGAGCGCAAGAAACGCCTGGCCGCCAATTTGAAGGAGCGCAAGGAGCTGGAAGGTGAAGTCAAAGTCATCCAGGAGAAGATCACCAAGCACAAAGACCAACTCTACCAGGTGAAAACCAACGAGCAGTACAAGGCGATGCTGAAAGAGATTGAGGGGGAAGAAGGGAACATCCGCAAGATCGAAGACCAGATTCTGGAAAAGATGATTGAGGCGGAAGACATTCAGGAGCACATCCGGGAGGCGGCGGCGCGACTGGAAGGCGAAAAAGCGCGCGTGGCGGCAGAAATAAAACATCTACAGGACGAGCGGCAGAAAGACCTGGATGAGCGCGAGCACGTGCAAGCCCGGCGCAAGGAATTGGCCGCCGCCGTCAGCGAATCCGTCCTGGCCACCTATGAACGCCTCCGCACTTATCGGACCGGGGCGGCGGTGGCGGAGGTCCGCGACGGGCTTTGCACCGCGTGCAATGTGCGCTTGCGGCCCCAGGTGTACAACGAAGTCCGGCGCGGCGATGCCGTGCTGACTTGCGAAAACTGCAGCCGCATTCTCTTTTATCTTGAGCCTCCCGCCGCCGACCAGGCCGAGGGCGGCGGTGAGGGCACGCAAGTGACCATGTCGTGAGACCATTTTGGATTTTAGATTTTGGATTAGCGGCCGAGGGCGGCGACGAGAGTGCAGTTGTTAGTGGTTAGTTGCCTGTGGGTTGTTGCTAGCCACTAACCACTATCCACTAACCACTGCTTTTTTCATGCCGAATTCACCTGAAATCGTTGCGCACATCGACGGCGGATCGCGCGGCAATCCCGGTCCCGCGGCCTACGGAGTGGACATCAAAACGCCACAGGGCAAGTCCGTCACCGCGTTTGCGAAATATCTGGGAGAAACCACCAACAACTTTGCCGAATACCAGGGGCTGCTGGCCGCGCTCGATTACGCCCTGAGCTATGGCTATCCGCGCCTGCGCGTGATGACGGATTCGGAATTGATGGCCCGGCAGATTTCCGGACAGTACAAAGTCCGCAGCCCTGACCTGAAGCCGTTGTACGACAAGGCCCGGGCCATGATCGCCCGCCTGGAGTCCTTTTCCATCCGGCACGTCTATCGCGAGCAAAACCGCGAGGCCGACCGGTTGGCGAATCAGGCCATGGACAATGCCGAGCGCGGCGAGGGATCGATACCTCCGTCCCACGACTCCCTATTCCCCTCCTCGAGCGAGGAGGGCAGCGCGAAATCTCCGCGCCACCACCCCTTGTTCCCCTCCTCGAATGAGGAGGGGAGTGCGAAGCGCGGGGTGGTGGAGAGATCCGCCCCGGCAAAACCTCTCCGCATTTCCGCGACGTTCCGGAACGACGTCCTTCATCCGCACACACAACTTCCGCTGCTGGACGGCGAGGAAGTGGAATTGGAAATTCGCCGCAAGAAATAACCGGCAGGATTTCCTGTATAATAAACTCGCAAGCGGGCGCGACCTGCCGGCCGGTAATCCCGGCGGCAATTCGACAATGAACAGGTCCGCATCGGAGCGTGAGTTCCAGGGAGAAGCATCTTTATGGCACAGCGAATGGTGAAATGCGTGAAGCTGCACAAAGAACTTCCCGGTCTGGAGGAGGCCCCCTGGACGGGAGAACTCGGCCAGCGCATCTACGACAACGTCTCCCAGGAAGCGTGGAACCAGTGGCTCAACTTCTTGAGGATGTTGATCAACGAATATCGCCTTGTGCCTTCGACGAAGGAAGCCCAGGAATTCATCGCCAACCAGATGGAGCAGTTCTTCTTTGGCGAAGGGTCGGCACATCCGCCCGGTTATGTTCCGATGAAGTAAAGCAGGGGCCCGTGGTTGGTGGCGAGTGGCTAGCTAAACCTAATTTCCAATTTCAAGGAGCTCAATGCGATTCCAGGTGTCAACAATCCTCAAGGTTTTGGGAGTGGGAGCTTTCTTGCTCATCTTCAGTATTGCGCTTCAGGCTAGGCCGGCGGACGACGGCGGCGACCTCTTCAAGCAAAAGTGCTCGATGTGCCATGGCGTCGACGGCAAGGGATATTCCGCCCTGAAGACTCCTGACTTTACCGACCCCAAGGTGCAAGCTTCCCTGACGGACAAGGAAATCGTGGAGACCATCAAGAACGGCAAAAAGGGCACGCCGATGCCGGCCTTCGGGGACAAGCTGACTGAAGACCAGATCCAATTGCTGCTCAAATACCTTCGCTCCCTCGACAGCAGCAAGAAAAAATAAGCGCCAGGGCGGGCACCGGAGTTCAACGAATTGGACGCGTCGCCGCAATGCATCGTAGAGCTTCGTAACGTCGGCAAGCGCTACGGGGAACACGCTGCCCTGGAAGACTTTTCGCTGACGGTGCGCCGAGGCGAATTCCTGACACTTCTCGGTCCGAGCGGAAGCGGCAAGACCACGCTGCTGCGACTGGTGGCGGGATTCGAATTGCCCCAGGATGGGCAGGTCCTGATCGATGGGCGCGATGCTTCCGCCCTGCCTCCTTACCGCCGCAACGTCAACACCGTCTTTCAACATTACGCGCTTTTCCCCCACCTCCCCGTTTTCCGCAATGTCGCCTTCGGGCTCGAGCAGAAGCATCTTGCGCCGGAGGTGATTCGCAAGCGCGTCCGCGCCATTCTGGAAATGGTGGAGTTGCCCGGCAAGGAGGATCGCTATCCGCATCAATTGAGTGGTGGCGAAACACAGCGCGTGGCCCTGGCGCGGGCGCTGGTGCTGGAGCCCAACGTGCTTCTGCTCGATGAGCCGCTCGGCGCGCTCGACCAGAAACTGCGGCAACAGATGCAGGTGGAATTAAAGCGCCTGCGCGCGCGTCTGGGCATTACCTTTATCTTTGTGACCCACGATCAGGAAGAAGCCCTGGTGATGTCTGACCGTGTGGCGGTGATCAACCACGGGCACCTGGAGCAAGTGGGCGCGAGCGAAGAAATCTATGAACGCCCGCGCACGCGCTTCGTGGCAGACTTCATGGGTGTGGAGAATTTCTTTGAGGTCAGTTGCGCCGCGCACACCCCGGAGGGCACGCGATTCGAAATGGATGGCGGGCTGATCTTGTGGGCGTCGAACTCCGCGGACCTTCCGGAGAATTCGCTCGCCACCCTGGCCGTGCGGCCGGAATGCGTGCGCCTGACACACGCTCCTCCCGCTGAAATTGGGGGCCCGCGGGATTTGCTGGAGGGCGAACTGGTGGAGTCGATCTACGAGGGAGGAAGACGCCGTTGGGCGGTGCGGGTTTCCAGCGGCCAGCGCGTCGTGGTGCGGGACTCAAACGCCGCGCGCGAATCGGCGCTCATCGGCGAAACCAAAGTTTATGTCTCGTGGGATGCCGCGCGGAGTCTGGTCTATCCGCGCGATGGCTCAGGGCGGCGCTGACGCGCCTCGCAGCATAATAACAACATTTTCGTACGTAGGGCCAAACGGCGTTCGGGCCCGGACCGGCACCGCTGGCCCCAACGCTGCAAGGCCGTTGGGGCACGCCATGGCGTGCCCTGCGGTTCCGCCGCGATGGGCAACAGGGAGGAACGGATGAGCATAGAAAAAGTGGTGAAGTCGGACGCGGAATGGAAGCAAATCCTCACCCCGGAGCAGTATCAGGTGACGCGCCACGGAGGCACCGAGTGCGCCTTCACCGGCCAATTCTGGGATTTTCACGAAGATGGAGTTTTCCGCTGCGTTTGTTGCGGAGCTGAGCTCTTTCAATCCCAAAAAAAATTCGAATCGGGCACGGGCTGGCCGAGCTTCTGGGACCCGGTGGCGAATGAGAACATCCAGGTAAAAACCGACATGAGTTACGGCATGCGACGCACAGAAGTACAGTGCGCACGGTGCGACGCCCACCTGGGTCACGTGTTTGAGGATGGCCCCCCGCCGACCCACCTCCGCTACTGCATCAATTCCGCGGCGCTCAAATTTGTGAAGAGTGAATGAGAAGCAAAGGAGGTGTCAGGTATCAGGTGCCAGGTGCCAGCAAAACCCTGACACGAGAAACTGACACCTGTTCTGCCTCTCAGGGGCTGCCCGAGGCGGGATCGATTGCGCCCAAAACCGCGAGCTGCTTTTCCAAATCTGTAAGGGCGTTTTGGAGCATTTCTCGGTGGCGCGGGTGCTGACTCGCTTGCATTTGTTGTTGCAGGTGGGTGCGAGCCAGCAGCAGCGTTTCCTTCTTGCGCAGCGCCGCGGCCACTTCCGGGTCCAGGCGCTTCTTGCCAGTCTCCTTCCGCTGCGCCTGCGAGGATTCCATCTGCGACTCAACCGATTTGCTTTCCCACCCTCTGGCCATTTCCCGCCCAGTCGATAGACTACTCGCTTCCTGCGGTTTCGGCAATCATCGCGCCGGGGGATTTCTGCGGTTGCAATCGTCCGCCGGTTCATCTATCGTCATGCGCGCGGCGTCGGAGGTTCACTCTTTTTGATCCGGGGTGATCGCGATAAAGCTCCAATCGACTGCGCCAGCCGATTAACCCAAACCACGCGGGGTGATAATGAAAAGTCTGATTCGAATTTTCCTAACTGGAATGATCACACTCATCATGTCGGGGGTACATCCTGCGCAGGCTGAAACCTACAACCTGATGCCGGAGCCGGCGAAACTCGAGCCCGGCGTGGGCCGGTTGGTGATTGACGGAAACTTCCGCGTGGCGCTCGAGGGGTACCAGGAGCCGCGTCTTGAGGCTGCCGCTGCCCGTCTGATGCGGCGCCTCTCGCTCGAAACTGGAATTCCATTTCGCGACGGCTTGGAAAACGAACCGGGCAAAGCCATTCTGGTGCTCCATTGCGATCACGCGGGGGAAACGGTGCGATCGGTGCGGGAAGACGAATCCTATCAGCTTGATGTCAGTTCGGAACGGGCTCGCTTGACTGCTCCCACGCCGGTGGGGGTGCTGCGGGGCATGGAAACATTCCTCCAGCTTGTCGAACTCGATGCGCAGGGATTCAGCGCGCCCGCCGTGCGCATCACGGACCGCCCGCGATTTGCCTGGCGCGGCTTGATGATTGATGTCTGCCGCCACTGGATGCCCGCGGAAGTCGTGAAGCGCAATATCGACGCCATGGCCGCCGTAAAACTCAATGTGCTGCACCTTCACCTCACCGACGACCAGGGTTTTCGTATCGAGAGCAAGGAACATCCCAGGCTGCAAGAATTCGGCTCGGACGGCCACTACTTCACGCAGGCGCAAATAACCGAGTTGATCGCCTACGCGCGCGACCGCGGCATTCGCGTCGTCCCGGAATTTGACATGCCCGGCCACACCACGAGCTGGTGCGCGGGGTATCCAGAAATCGCCAGCGGCCCCGGCCCGTACCAAATTGAGCGCAAATGGGGCGTCTTCGATCCCACCCTGGACCCGACGCGCGAGGAAACCTACATTTTTCTCGATGGCCTGATCGGCGAGATGGCCGCCCTCTTTCCCGATGAGTACTTCCACGTTGGCGGTGACGAGGTCAATGGCAAGCAGTGGGACACGAACCCGGCAATTGTGGCTTTCAAGCAAGCGCACGGGATGAAGGACAACGCCGACCTGGAGCTTTATTTCAATCGTCAACTGCTGCCCATCGTCCAGAAGCACGGCAAGAAAATGATTGGGTGGGATGAGATTTTTCATCCCGATCTCCCCCACGATATTGTCGTACACTCCTGGCGCGGGCCGGAGTCTCTGGCGCTGACGGCTCGACTGGGTTTCATGAGCATTCTCTCCCATGGCTATTATCTCGGCACCGTGTTGCCAGCCGCCGACTTCTACCAAGTCGATCCCCTGGCCAGCCCCGCGGCGGGCCTTACACCCGAGCTGGCTTCGCGCATTCTCGGTGGCGAGGCTTGCATGTGGAGCGAGTACGTCACGCCGGAAAACGTGGACTCGCGCATCTGGCCCTCCACCGCCGCCATGGCCGAAAGATTCTGGTCTCCGCAGGATGTGAAGGATGTGGATTCCATGTATCGACGGCTCGCAGTGGTCAGCCGCGAACTCGATTGGGTGGGCGTGACGCATCACTCCAGCTACCCGCTGATGCTCTCGCGACTGGCGGGGAGGGGCTCACCGAAGACGCTTGAAACGCTGGCTGACGTCGTGGAGCCCGCCAAGCACATCAATCGCCGGAAGGTGCGTGAATACACCAGTTTCACGCCGCTGACTCGCCTGGTGGACACGGCGCGGCCGGAGAGTGAGAAGGCGCGGATTTTTTCCGGCTGGGTCGATCACCTGAGCGCCAATAAGGACGCGGTTCGCAAGCAACTCGTCATCTGGCGCGACAGCCGCGCGGAGTTGATCCCTCTCATGCAGCAGTCGGCGCTTCTCCAAGAAGATATTCCCCTGGCGGAAGACTTGTCGGCAGTGGCGCGGGCAGGGCTGGAGGCGTTAGACTACCTTGACACCGGCCGTCCTGCACGGCAAGCTTGGGTGCAGGAGCAGTTTGTGCTGTTGGACTTGGCCGCCAAACCCCACGCGGAGTTGTTGCTGATGATCGTGCAACCGGTGCGCAAGCTCGTCGAGGCAGCACAGAGAGGTTCACAACAGTGAGCCGAGGAAATCATGTTGCTACGCGCCTGGGGACGGAAGGTAATATGATCGGGATTTGCACCGCACGATGGATCAAGTCGATTTGCTTTGTGGCAGCGGCAGTTTTGGTTCTGGTTGCTCCCGCACCGTGCCAACTGAACAACCAGATTCCCCTTTGGCCCTTGGCGGCGCCGTTGGCCAAAGGTGCGAGCGTGGACGATATTCCGGCGATACTTCTTTTTCTGCCTTCCTCGCATCAGCCCACGCCGGGGATCGTCGTCTGCCCGTCGGGCAGCTATACGTCCCTGTCCCTGGACCGCGATGGCCGCCAAGTGGCGGAGTGGTTGAACGATCTGGGGATCGCCGCGTTTGTTTTGAAATACCGTGTTGCCCCGACGTACCACTATCCCGTGCCGCTTCTCGACGCGCAACGCGCGCTGCGCTACGTTCGTTCCAATGCCTCACTTTATAACGTCATGGAGAATGAGGTTGGCATCATGGGCTTTTCCGCCGGAGGACATCTGGCGGCGATGGCGGCAACGCACTTCGACGCGCGCAATGCCTTTCCGCGCGACGGCATCGACCGGCTGAGCGCGCGCCCGGACTTTCTGGTTCTCATCTATCCCCTGATCACTTGCTCCGAGCCTTTTCTGCACGCATTCGCGTGTACAAATTTGCTGGGTGACCATCCCGATGCCAGCTTGGCCGCACTGGTCTCAAACGAGAAACACGTGACGCCGCAAACGCCGCCCACGTTTCTTTTCCACACTTACGACGACGCCACGGTGCCCGTGGAAAACAGCATGGCCTTCTTCACAGCTTTGCGTAAGGCAGGGGTTCCCGCGGAACTTCATATTTACGAGCACGGTCAGCACAACGCGGGGCTGGCACTGGATGATCCCGTGTTGTCTACCTGGCCGAAACTGTTGGAGAATTGGTTTCGAGTGCGTGGCTTGCTCCCCATGAAAGCCTTGCCGTAGAAATAAGCCTTCAGCTCTCAGTTTTCAATCGTCAATAACGCGACACCAGGGATATGACTTTGCCCAGCGCATCCTGGAAAACTTCCGGCGCGGGCAGGAGGCTCAGGACGAGAAAGCCTTCGGAGGGGAAATCGTAGAAGTGTCCCGGATGCAGGGAGACGCCCTCTTGGGTGAGCAATTCCGCCGCCCAATCCTCATCGCTGCGCGTTGAGGGCACACGCAGAATGGCGTACCAGCCGCCCTCGACTTTCAACCTGCTGACGGGCACGCCGGGGGCGAGCAGTTCATCGAGTTTGTGTAGATTGGCTTGCACGCGCTCCAGGATTTGCGCCTGAATGCCAGCCCGCTGCGTAAGCCAAGCGGGGGTGGCCAGAGCCACTGGCGCGCTTAGGGAAAGGTAAGTGTCGGCGATCACCTCGAGGCGCGCTTGTGCCTGGCTGCGCAATTGCGGCGGGCCGCTCACCACAATCCAACCGAGCTTCATCTGCGGCAAGGCGCAAATTTTCGATAGCCCGCTGAGCGTGAAGGTGAGGGCCTCCGAATTTTGCGCGTGGGTCACCACGCGTGCCGCGTTGGCAGCGAAACCATAATCAGCAAAAACTTCATCGGCGATAATGGCCGCCTGGTGGCGCCGGCAAATCTCGATCATGCGCGCCAGTTCGCGCTTTTGGATACACGACCCCGTGGGATTGTTGGGGTGGACCACCAGCACGGCGCGGGCGCGTGATTCGCATCGCGAGGCGAGCGCATTCAAATCCACCTGCCAGCCGTCGTCGTAGACCAACGGGTAGGGGAGGACCTCGACGTCATTCAAGGCGCCGAGAAAATCGAAGAGGGGATAGCTCGGTTGGGGGGCAAGGATTTTGTCGCCGGGGTTGGCGAGAAGCCGGAACACGAACGAGTAGGCTTCGCTGGTGCTGGTGGTGAGGAAGATCTGGTCAGGGTCAAGCTGCGCCCCGCGCTCGGAGTAGTACTGCGCCACCGCTTCGCGCGCGGTGCGCAGGCCGCGCGGGTCCGGCTCGTAAGCAAGCGCGCGGGGACTGTGGAGCGCGGCGAGAATCTCGTCCCCGTCGATCGTGAAGCCGCAGCGCGTGGGATTGGATTCCGTCAGGTCCAGGATGGGCAAGCCGCGCGCCCGGCGCTCGCGCAGGAGTTCCGAAAGGCGATTGGGGCTCAGCGACCAGTTGGTGCGGGATGAAAACATGAACGGAAAGTGTAAAGGGTAAAGGTTAAAGGGTAAAATTGGAAAGAATAATGCACCTCATGGCAGCCACGATGGGGGTGGGCATGATCATCCCTGCCACCCGGATTCAGCCTTTATCCTTCAACCTTTACACTTTACATTCTATCCTTTTAGTGATTTCAAGACTTGTAAAAGCCCTTCCAGCGATTCGCGCGTGCTTTCCACTTTATTGCCGTCCGGGCGGCGGTAATGGGTTTCGAGTGACATGGTCCCGTGGTAGCCGTCTTTGATGAGGGCGCGGAACTGGCCGTGCCAATCCACGAGGCCGCCGCCCACGGGCATCCAGTGGGTCCTGCCGGTTTGGGGATTGCGGGCCACATCTTTGATGTGCATGTGGCGGAAGAGGCCGCGCACGTGTTCGTAACCGTCGGGGAAAGGAGTCTCGTTCAATTCCACGGCGTTGGCCGGATCCCAATTGCCGAGCAGCCAGGGTGAGTTGATATCGCGGAGCATGCGCCCCAATTCCTTCCCTGTGCCGACGTTGCAGGAGGGTTCGTTCTCGAGTACCAGCAGAATCTTGTTCTGTTCCGCCAGGGCCGCGGCTTTTTTCAAACGCTTAACGACATGCGGATATGCTTTATCGGGATCCTGCACGCGCCAGTAGCTGAAGATGCGAACTTTTTCAGTGCCGAAAAACCGCGCCATCGCGAAGGATTTCTTCAGCACATCCTCCGCGTCCTCCTCCGTGAAGCGGGCGTGGAAGGTGTCGCGTTTTTCGGAAGGCAGCGCGGGCATTTCCGGCAGGTTCCATTTGTAGATGGGCGAGCCGATGTCTGACACGTGGCAGTGATATTTATCGATGAGCTGTTTGGCGCGCTCCAGTTCCGGCTGGGTCAAACTCATGATGTTCTTGCCGCCGATGCTGCGCAATTCGACGTAGGAGAGCGAGTAGCTGGTAATAAACTTCAGGTCTTCCTCGAGGTCCGGGGAAATCTCATCGTTGATGATGCCGAGCTTGGCGGCCACCGGTGGAAGCCCGGGCGCCGCCGCGCCCAACGCAGCGCCAGCACCCAACGCGCCCAATCCCCAACAGAATTCTCGCCGTGTCCATTGACCCTTCATGACCTTCCTCCCCTGCGCAAATAGTGTCGAACGCACCGCAACGTGCCGCCCCATCATAGCAGCGGCGGATGAGATTGTGGGGGATTTCCGCGTCGAAAGGCTAACGGAGGGGGAAGGATTTTCCCCCGCTTGCAGCCGTGCGGAGCTGATGGGAGTGATTATGGCAGACCAGGCTGCAGGAGTTGGAGGCGCGGTTGTACGAAATGGGGTACGCGCCGTTGGGGGAAACGACCTTGAGGTCGAAGTTCACCAGGCGTTCGCCGGTGATGTTGCCGGTTTGGGCACCCATGCCGTGCGCGGTGTGACAGGCGGAGCACGAGAAGCCGTCCTGCTTCACGTGGCGGGCGTGCTCGGTGAAACTGGAATTGCTAAGCACCTGCGTGAGGTCGTGGCACTTGGCGCAAAGGGCATAGGGACTGCCCCCGGGTCCGCCTTGGGGACTGAGACTGGGGTTAGGGAAGAGGTTGGTGACGGGCCCGCCGGGTATTCCCGCCCGGGCGAACTCATAGCGGCGCTCCAGAATGTGCGGGAAGATGGAGCCGTGCGGGCCAGCGGGTCCGGTGCCGCCAAATTCGCGGTTGTCGTCGCTATTGTGGCAGTCGGTGCAGAGGATGCGGGCGCCCACGTTGCGTCCCAGCGAAATGCCATCCAGCTTCACCATGTTCGCGCGCAGGCTGGGCTGCGGATAAGGGCTGGTGCGATCGCGAAAAACGGGGTGGCTGGAGGTGGCGGTAATCGCGAACTCGGGAATGACGTTCAGAGGGTCGCTGGCGGCCACCACCCACACCGGAGTGTAACCGTAAACGGCGTTGGTGACTTTTCCGTTGCTGGTACCATGGCAGCGCAGGCAGTTCTGGTACTGGTTGACGGCGATGGTGAGCGTGGTCTTGCCGTCGGTTTCGCTAACTCCCATCACCTGGGTCTGCGATTGCCGGATGAGGGGCGGCGCGCCAAAGCTGGCCACCTTGTTGGCGGCGTGGGGATTGTGGCAGTCGACGCAGGTTACGTGGCGATTCTGGTTGAGCAGCGCGCCTTCGCTGGGCAGGTGCGAGCTGTTGCCGGGCGTAAAGGGATGGCCGTATTTGGGCGCGGTGGTTTCCGCCAGGATGTTGGAGATGGGCGGGGACACATTGGTGCTGCCGTTGTGGCAAACGATGCAGTCCTGGTCATCGGCGCCGCGCAGGAGGGAATTGGGTCCCTGCGCGTGGTGGGTGGCGTGGCAGGAGGAGCACGCATTCCTTGAGACGGTGCCGAAGTTACCCAAAGTGGTTTGGGATTTGCTCGCCACAGTGCCGGTGTTGGTGACGCTGACCGTGGATATCCTGACCTGATTGGGCACGCGGTTGGAGGCCAGGGCGTGAATGCTGGAGGTCCATCCGCCCAGCGGGTTGGGTCTATTCACCCGGGAGTTGGGCCCCAGCCCGGTGCCGGGCATCACCTGGCGGGCATCGGTGGGATTGGTTCCCATACCCGTTCCCGTCGTCCCGTTGTAGAACGAGTGGCAGGCCGCGCAGAGGTTGCCGGTCTGGTTGTCCATGACCAGAAAATAGGGGTCATTGGTGTCCGTGGAATTGACGTACTGCGCGTGAGGATTGTGGCAGCTTCCGCACTGGACGTTGCCGTTAATCAGCGTTACCTTCCCGGTGAGATCACCGGTGGAGGGTGGATTCTGGGTAAGGTTGGCCACCAGGCCGATGGACGTGCAGTCGGGATTGGGCGGGCACTGCAGGGGCAAATTGAAATTGATGGGGTGCATGTTCGACAGGTCGGTTCCCAGCATGTCACCGGCATTCCAGGAGCCCGACATGGCCGCGGTTCCGTAAGGCACCAGGTGGCCGGGCGAAATGTAGGAAGCCGAACCTCCCACCGTGCCGTCGTGACAACTGAGGCAGAGCGTACTGTTGGAGCCCGGAGTCAGGACGCCGTTGGTAGGATTGGTGGTTCCGGGGTACATGTTGTAGCTGGGCACCTGGGAAAGCTTCTGGTCCCAGAGCGGGGTCTGGACCACGGTGGAGCCGCTGATGCCGCCGTGCGGAGCATGGCAGTAGAGGCAGGAACCGCCCGCCGTGCCCTTAATGGGCGAAGAGCCCAGTGGCGAAAGATCGTGCATTCCGATCACATCCGGCAACGTAGTGCTCTGCGCGTGGGCAAATCCCGCGAAGCCGAGAACGATCAACACCAGGGCGCCAAGACACGAAGAAAAACCGTGGAGAAGAACGGCCGGCAACAGTGTTTTGCCTTCCGCCTGCCTTGGTGTCTTTGGGCGTGGGTGGTCGAATCTCTGGTTCACTCGGTGACTCATGGTGGCAGTTGCCTGTCTAGTATTGGTGGTCATGGCTTACCCAACGCAAAATACTGGAATACCTGCACGCGGCGGTGGAAAGAATCCACCACAAAGACGCGGTCATCCTTATCGATGAACAAACCGGTGGGCAGTTGGAACTCGCCGAAGCCGGAGCCCGGCTGGCCGAAGTAATAAAGGAGTTGTCCCTGGCGGTCGAAGACCTGCACCAGACCGCTCTGGCCTTCGGCCACGTAGAGGTGGCCCTCGGAGTCGCGAGCGATGCCCTTGGGCCGGAACATGGCGTCCACGCCATCGCCGGTCGAGCCCAGGGCGGACTGGAACTTGCCGGCGCGGTCGAAAATCTGCACGCGGAAGTTCATGGCGTCGACCACGTAAAGGCTCTGGCTGTCGAGGAGCAATTCGGTGGGATAGTTGAACTGGCCGGGGCCGGAGCCGGGCACGCCGATCCTCTGCACCAGTTTGCCATCCATATCGAGCACCCAGACCTGGTGGCGGAGGGTATCGGAAATATAAATGCGCTGCGCGGGGGAATCAACGGCGATGCCCGTGGCGCGCTTGAAATAGCCTTCACCCTTCACGCTGCCCAGGACGCGCTGGGATTTGCCCGCGGCGTTAAATACGAAAACTTTTCCCTCAACGGAGTCGGTGGCGTAGATGTTATCATCGGCGTCCACGGCCACGCTTTGCGGCGAGGTGAGGCCGTCGCGGTCCTTGTCGCGGCTGATGAACTTGTACTTGTGCAGGTTGAAATCAAAGATGTGAATGCCGGCGGCGCCGGGGTCGGTAACGATAATGCGGCCGTGGGAATCGGCCACCACTGCGTAGGGAGCAATGAGAGCGTGAAAATCGGGTTCGCCGGCCACCGCGTCAAGCAGGCGCCCCCAGAAGGTGTGCTTGGTTTTGACCTGCTTCTCGGAGCTGATGCTTCCCTCGAAACGCAGGCGGCGGCCGCCGGTCAATTCCAGTTGCGGCGTCATGGCGGGGCCGGCGGGCAACTTGCCTTTGGTGCCCGCGCGCGCCACGCTGCCGAAGCAGGCGGCGAACACGCACCCACACACCAGGGCCGCAAGGAAACGGGATGTAAACCCGTTTTTCCGTGCCGTCTTTCCCGGTGTCGTGGCGCCTTGGTGTCTCATGTCCTGGTTCCCGGGGGCCAAACCTGGCCACCCGCCGTTTCCCCTAAAAGAAATTGAAGTACCGTGAGATTCCGACGTAGAACGAGCCGATTTCCACGGGCGGGGTGCCGGCCACGCTGAATCCCTGCGCGAGGCGGCTGTAGCCAGTCTGAAAATCCAGTTTGCGAACGTGATAGGTGATCATGAAGATCAGGTCTTCGTTATTGTTGTTGGAGAGCGTGGAATTGCTGTCGGTATTGCTGAGCGCCTTGGCGAAGTTGGCGGAAAGGGAGAGGCCGCGCAGCGGGTGGGCGCCCACTCCGAAGGAGTAGGAGTCACCTTTGAAGAAAACCACGTCGGCAATGGGCAGGGCGCTGACGGGAATGGGCGTGTTCACCAGGCCGGTGCTGGTGAGCAGGGCATTGCCGCTGGAGTGCGCGTAGGCGCCATTGATGCTGAACCTGGGCACAGAGAACGAGGTGGAGTAACTCTGGCTATCGTTGGCGGTGCCGGCATTGCCGGTGAGCAGGCTGCGCATGCCGCCCGCATTGAGCGACCAATAGGAGCGGCGCCACAGGCGGCGTCCCAGGGCAGCGTTGTAGTTGTAGCCGGAGGTGGTGTAGGCGGCCAGCACGGTGGTGCTGTCCTGCGAGTAACCGAACCCGCCCGTCATGGTCCACTGATGCAACTGGTGGGTGTAATTCGCCGAGGTGTTGATGCCCGTCAGGCTCTGGCCGGTGATGCTGATGGTGGTGTGGGTGACTCCCAGAACGCCGTTGAACTGCCCGTGCTTGATGGTGTTGGAGTAGATGGCCTCACCGGTCTCGGAGTCGGAACTGAAGGCCTCGCCCAGGAACGATTGCGCCTGGTGTTGATAAAGGGCGTGCAGGAAGGTGTGCTCGGCCGGCAGATCGTAATTGGCGTTGGCGGTGAAGTTGAGGTCGTGCGAGACTCCCTGCGAAAGATTCTCAGGCGTCTGGACTCCGGAATTGAGCAGGGTGTTGTAAAGGGTGCCCTCGAGGTTGTCGGTGTAATAGGCGTTGGCGCCCAGGTGAAACCGGCGGGTTGGCGAAAAACTCAGGGCGGCGTTGACGGTGTCGATGCTGGTGTCGTAGTTCTCGGCGGAGGAAGTGTCGCCATACTCGGTGGTGATATTCTGATGGCTGGCGCCGGCGGAAAAAGTGCCGTTCATCGGCAGGTCGTGGGACAGGCCAAAGAAGACGGTGCCGGTGCCGGAGCGGGAGTCCTCAGACCCCGTGCCCTCAAGGAACTCCGGGGTAATGGTGTGGACGTCCGAATACTGATAACCGCCGTTGAAGTGGAAACCCGCCACGCGGTAGGCGGAAGCGACGGAGAAGATGTCGGAATGCAGGGTCCCCTGCGAATTCGCGCCGTAGACCGAGTATGCGGCGGCGGTATCGGCGAAACTGAAGTTGACGGTGGGCAGGTCGTCGTAGTGCACGCCCCAGTTCAGAGCCAGGACGCTGCTGTTGCCGTTGGTGGTGTAGTTCGCGAGGCCCGGTATGCCGTAGTTGCCGGTGTTGTTGTAGGTGGTGGAGTAGCTGATGGAACCGGGAAAGGCGCTACCGCCAAAGAAGTGGGCCCCGGCACTGACGCCGCTGGCGGCGGTCAGGGACTGGGAACTGGAGTTAAGGCGCGATTGGTTGTAGAACGGCTGAACGTCGAACGATAGGAAGTTAGGATTGTAATAAAAGCCGGAAAGATCAGCCTGACCCGCGCCAAAGATGCTGTGGTCGCTCCCCGTGGTGCTGTTGGTGTCGTTGGTATAGCCGCCCGAGACGGTGCCATTAAGATTAAGGTTGGCCTCGCCGGTCTTGACCTGGGCCAGGGCGGTAGAGCCGAGGGCCAGGATAATGAGAGCGGAAGTGATGAAATTCTTCACGGCAAGAGACATTTTGCACGTCCAGTACCAAATCATGCCTTTTCAATTCTGGCGTTCTTGCTCAGCCGTGTGGCGAGCGCGGAACGGAGTTGCTCATTGCGATCGCGAATAAGCTTGTCGCGCAGGGTGTCCCGGACGGCTTCAAACTTCTGCATGCCGGCAGGGGTGTGCGCGTTGAGGCGCAGTATGGTGTAGGAATTAACGTCAAACTGAACTAACTCACTCACCTGGCCGGGTTGCATGGCGGCCAGCGCCGTAGCCACGACGGCAGGAAGTTTGGACCGGTCGGCAGCCTTGTGGTCGCCCATCATGACGCGGAAATCGTCTTCGGAAATCTTTTCGGCCAGCAGGCCGAACTGCTGGTAACTGCTTGTCGCCTGGGCCTGGGAGAGCGCCAGGGCGGCACGCCGCCGCGCCTCCGCCAACTGCGCGGCGGTGGCGTTGTGCGGGGGAAGAACGGAAATGCTTTGGAAGGAGAATGATTCCGCTACGCGGAAGCGGTCAGGGTGCTGGTCGTACCAGGCTTTGACCTCCGCCGGGGTCACGGCCGACTTGTCCGCAATCTCCTTCTTTAGGAGCCGGTCAATCAACAGCGAACGCTCAATTTTGACTTGCAGCGCGGCTTGGGAACCGTCAAACTCCGCCTTCAGGAATTCCTGGTACCCCTGGGAAGAATGAAACTGCTGGCGAAATTCTGCGGCGGCTTGCGCCAACTGCGCCGGGGGGATGGCCATATTGCGGTGCTTCGCTTCCTGGTAGACCAATTCCTCAAAAATCAACATGCGCAGGGCGCCGGAACGGATGTCGGCTTCCATGGCCTTGGGAAATCCATTGTGTTGTCGGGCATAGGGAAAGATGGCGATCATTTCGCGGAGCAGATCGCGATCCGTCAGGGCTACTCCGTTCACCTTCACCACTGCGCGGCCCACCGGCTGAAAGGTGGTGGTGGCGCCGAAGGCCTGGGGAGTGTAATCGGTGGGGGTGTGGGCCGCCACCGGACCCTGCGCGCGGGCGGCAGAAACACCAAGACCCACACCCAGGGCGAAGATCCCTGCCATCGCGAGCAACACCGAAAGCGACCCCTCTGTGGTTCTTCCGACGTTGATAGTCAATTGGCGTAATTGACGATTCATTGAATACACCTTTGTTCAACCGTAAAGTGCGGTCAGGGGGAGTGAACGGACTCCCCCTGAACGATGGATTAATACGTCTTGACGTTCATCAAGCCGGAAACTTCATTCGACTCACCGCCGTGGCAGTTACGGCAGAATTGCGCAACCGAATTGCCGCCGGTGGAGGGCATGTACTCGCCTTTGATGAAGAACATGGTCGGGTAGCTGCCGCTGTTGTTGCTGTAAACCGTCATGCTGTGCTGATTGTGGCAGGTGGTGCAGGTGACAGCGTTGGACTGCCCGGTATAGGAAGTGAGTGGATAGGATTTGCCAGTGGTGGCGTAGTTGTACCAGAACGATCCCTTGTAGTTGACCGTGGCAAAGGTGTACATGGCCATGCTACTGGTGATGGTGATCGTGGTGGTACCGCTGCCGCCGCCCGTGCAATCCCAGTTGTGGGAAGCCGTGCCGCAACCAACGTCCGCGGTGGGGCCGACCGGGTGCTCATTGATGTAATTGAGCGAGGAGTTGCCCTGGGTAAGACCAAAGAGCGTGGGGGCAGATCCGCCGGCGATGGGGAGCATCTCGACGGTGGTTCCCTTCATCATGGCAGGCTTGGTAGCCACGCCATCATGGCAGCTCAGGCAGAGCAGAACCGTAGTGGCGCCGGAGCCTTGGGAAGTGTCGAGAGCGCTGGAGGGCAGGGTGACCGTGTTGCCGCCCGCGAACTTTGCGGACTGGCCGTAGAAGGGCGCCAAATTCTCGCCCCACAAGGCTGTGGCGCCGTTGTTGGGATCGTTGGATTGACCCGCACCGGTTCCCATGTTTGAGCCATTCCCTGCTGCGCCACCGTGGGGAGCGTGGCACATCACGCAACCGCGGCCATAGCCGTTGTGCGCACCGAGAACGTCCTGTCCCAATGCTCCGTTCAAGCTATTGGAACTAAGACCGGTGGGCAGACTGCCAGGCGCGGGGGGGGTCGGGAATGTCCCGGAGTTTTGGGCCATCGCCATGCCCGCGGCAAACAACGTCGCGAGAATGGCTAGACCAAGTTTCTTAAGCATGATAGGAAATCCTCCTTAAGGAGTATGTATAGCTACACAGTCCGAAGTCTTAGTTCGAGCTGCTTCTTGGCTGCCCGTCGGCAACCAAAATTCTTGGCAGCCCCGTACCTTCTTTCACTGCCGGAGTTCCTGGTGGCACAGCCGCTCCTGGCCGTGCTCTGTATGGGCACGCCATGGCGGGCCCCTACTACGCGTGCACAGGCAGGAGTGCCTGTGCTACTACTGCGCTGCCACTTGCACGGGCGTTGGCGACGAAATACTTGCCGATCCGTTAGGCCCAGGCTGCGTGGCCGGGGCCGGGGGCTTGGCGGGGGCCGCCCCCTCGCGCCGGGCCTTCAAGTCCGCCGCCTCCGCATCGGTGATGTAGCGGAAGAGTTGCACGCGGCCGGGATAGGTCTCAGAAACCACCACCTGGTTGGAGGGGCCAATGGCGATTCCCCAGGGACCCATGAACTGGCCGGGGTATGAGCCTTGGCCGCCGAAGTAAATCAGCAGGCGGCCCTGCTTGTTGTAGACCTTCACGCGCTGCTGCACGGCATCCACCACCCAGATGTGGCCGTCGCAGTCAATGGCAATGCCCTTGGGGCGCTCAAAGTTGGCGGGGCCGTCGCCGTTCTGGCCGAAGGTGGAAACAAATTCGCCGTCCGCATCGAAAATCTCCACGCGGTCGTTGAAAGTGTCGGTAACGTAGACGTTCCCGTCGTGGTCAACGGCCACGCCCTCGGGAATGGCAAAGCAGCCGGGGGCCGTCTGATCATGCTTGCGGCTGGGTTTGCCGATCTGGCGAAGCAGTTTGAAATTGTCGGCGTCGAACACGTCGACGGCGTCGTTGCCGGCGTCAGCCACATAGACGAAGCGGTTTTCGTGGTCAATCGCCACGCCGCTGGGACGCACCAGTACGCTGCCGCCAAAAGTGGCATCCACCACTCGCTGCGGGGTGAACACCACCACGTGGTGCTGGTCAGCGTCGACCACAAAGAGGCGGTCGTCATCGTCGAGCGCCAAGCCGGCGATGCGGCTGAAGTTGGCTTGGCGGCCGTTGCCGATCAGCTCCACATGGCTCTTGTTTTCCGGATCGAAGACAAACACCGCGGCCACGCCTTGGTCGGCCGCATAGATCCTGCCCTTGGAGTCCAGGCCCACACCGTAGGTGTGAATCAGTTGGAAGGGGAGATTCTGAACCTGCTCTGCGTCGGCCGGAAGCGCTCCGGCCAGGCGATCCATCCACGTCTGCTTGCGTGTCTTCTTTTCAAACAGGCTGGGATCAATCTTTTCGCCGGTAAAGAGATTCTGGAAAGCGATGCGGGGAATCTCCGGGGGGGATGGCCACACAATCTTGGCGGTGTCGAAGACGACGCGGGGCGGCGGGCCGGAGGTGAGCGAGGAGGAGGCGTCAGCCTTCTTCTTGCCGGCACGCAGGGGCGCGGGGGAAATCAGGACCAGGGCCAGGATGGCCAAAACCGCCGCCACCAGCCCTTTCCAACCGCCAAGGATTCGTTTCGTCATCATTTCCGTTCCCTCCCCGAGTGTTTCCGCGCTCGGCGCGATTCCGGATTCCCAATTCCGGATTCCCCATCGTGACTGCCGTTCACTCGGTTCACTCGTCATTCTTCACTCGTGACTCGTCACTGCTTTTCTCACTTGCCGCCAATCCTCACGTCGGTCACGTTTATGCTGTTATAGTGGCAGGTTTGGCAGAACTGCATGTCGTTCTTCTGATCCTTCACCAGCATATTCGGCTCATTGCTCGAATGCGGCTGATGGCAGGTGAGACAGTTCATCGCAAACTTGGTCTTGGAATTCGGGACGATTGCGTCGCTCACCGGGTGGTTCTCGATGGGATGCCCCAAGCCATATTTCAAGGGCAGAGCGGGCACCTTGCGGAAGTAGTTCTCCGGGATTTTCACTTTGCCGTTGAAGATCGACACCAGATGCGTGCCTTCCACCTTCTGCGGGCTGGCGTCGGGGCCGTGGCACTCCAGGCACAGTTCGTTTACGTTCGCCTTGCGCAGCAGATGGGTGTTGTTGCCGCCATGCGGCTCGTGGCAGGTGGCGCATCCCAGGTCGGAGGCCGGTTGGTGTACGTGCTTCTTCTTGAGATCCTCGACGCGTTCAGGGTGGCAGGCCAGGCACGCGGCCACGGGATTGGGCTGTAAGAAGCCGGGTGACATGCCACCGTGCGGGTTGTGACAAACCGTGCAGTCTTCCTGTGCCCCCGGGTGCTTCACCTTGGCAGCAGCAATCTGCTTGGCCTGCTCCTCATGACACATCCCGCAGGTGGACTTCACGTCGCCGCCCGTCAGCACCACCTTGCCATTCTTCGGCTGGGCGTGGCAGTCATCGCATTCCTTGCCTTCAAACGGACTGTGCAGGAATGCTTGCATCAGCTTGGGGGAATTGGACTGGCGCGCGTCGTGACACTGGATGCAATCGGCCGTCTCAAACGGCTGGCCCCGATGGGCCTTAATGATTGCCGCTTCCTTCACGTCGTGGCAGTCAATGCACAACGCCGGAGCGTCTTTGGTGAGGTGATAGGCGAATTCGCGTTGGCCCGGATCGCCGGTCTTGTGAATAATGTGGCAGGTGTCGCATCCACCGTCGAGCGCGGGATGACGGCTGCCCCCCTTGGCAACATGTACGCCCACGTCGTGACAGCTCAGGCAGAGATTGTGCGCCTGATCGCCGGACATCGCCTTCAACAACAAGGCCGGGTTGTCAGACTTGTGGGGGTCGTGGCACTTTAGACAGTCGCGAGCGTCAGGAGGATGAATCCTGCCAGTGAGCGTCGAGGGGTTTTTGTCTTTGTGGCAGGTGAAACACAGGCTCACAGGGGTGGCGGCGATTAACTTCACCCGGGTAACGTCTCTGTTTACACGAACTTCGTGGCAACTCAAGCAACCGCTCGCCAGCGTCGTGTGCGGCGACTTCGCTTTGGTTTTGTCCGCATGGCACTCAAGGCATTTCGCCGCGTCAACCTTGGCGTCGAGGCTGGGATGCTTGGCTGCTTCGAGCCGCGGAACCGCGAGACCCATCAACAGTGCGAACATCAGGATCTTCTTCACAACCGCACCCCAGGAAATGGGGCCCAAAGGACGCGGACATTCTGTACTTTTAGAGACTGGTTCCATAAAAACATAGCTTCAAAATCCGACGAGCAAGGGGTAGACAGCAAGAGGTTAGCCAAAGATGTGAATAATTTGTCTGAGCGTGGTGTTAGAAATCGTTAATTTTCTATACGTTCCAGTTGGCGGTAAATTTCGTTTCGGGACTGCGTCGTGTTTTGCAGCATGCTGCGTTAATTTGCACAATAGTCCGTATCCTAATGGGGTTACTCACCTAGGTGGGTTAGCCTTCACAATATATGTCGTGATGTCATACCGAAAATCGGTTTCCTGCCCGGCATCAAAATGTGTTTCTGCTGCCAATTCCGTTCCTGACGATCCGGCGGGAAGCACCCCACAAGCCACGCACAAAATTTGGTTAAAATGTCAGAAAAAATGGAATGGGGGAAGGCCCTAGGCCCCCATGAATGGCTCTGAGCAATTGCGCTGTGATGGATATTAGCCCCGATTGGTTGACTGTCCACAATCCCTCCTGCAGAGGGCACGCCCTCCACGCGCTCAAACCTCTCCGTTGTGCCGGGGGGCACAATTTCGGATGGCGTCGCACTTTCGAATTCCCGTTGACCTCTTGCGGCCATTTCGGCGACCATAGGCGGCCCACAGCCGCGTGGTCGACAGCACGATGGGCCGGGGCATCAGGTTACGCTGTTCCGCCCCATGCGCGGTTTGACTTCCTCCGCGAAGTGCTGGCTCGGGGCGCGCAGATTCAACCGGCAGGGCGGTCGCCGGCGTATTCTAAATAAGGGGTAAAACATGGTCCACGGAGAGATGCATCGCGGAGTCGGCGAGACAAGCAAGGGCGCGGTGCCAGAATCCCAGCCGGCGCCCGCCATTCCGAATGAAATGCGCGCCCTCGTCTTGGACGGAACCGGCTTCTCTCACCTGGGAGTCCGCAAGGTGCCAACGCCTCGTCCGGGCCCGCAGCAGATGTTGGCGCGCGTGGATGCCGCCAGCATTTGCACCTCGCTCATCAAGCTGATCGAACAAGGGCCGAACCACCCGCTCCTTTACGGGTGGGACATCACGCATGTTCCCCTCATTCTCGGCGACGAAGGCTCCGTCACTCTGGTCGAGGTCGGCGCCGACCTGCGCGCTCGCTACAGCCCCGGAGTGCGGTACGTCATCCAACCGGCCGTGGATGCCGCCCCCATCAATCATCGCGAGCGTTACCGCGACCACGCGCGCGGAGTCTTCAAGCTGGGGGTGGGCTACACTCTGGGCGGGCATCTGGCGGAATACGTCCTGATCACCGAGGAGATCCTCTCCGCCGGTTGCTTGCTTCCGCTTCCCGATGCCACCTTGCCCCATGCCCACGCGGCGTTGAGCGAGCCCTTCTCCTGCGTCATCTCGGCGCAGGATCACCACGTCCATTTGACCCAAGGCGACGCGCTTGGCCCCCGCGGAGTGGTGAAAGGGTTGAAGCCCGGTGGCGTGACCATAATTCTGGGAGCAGGCGCCATGGGACGAATGCACGTAGCCCTGGCCATGAGCTATCGGCCGCGTGCGATTGTGGCCGCAGACCTGGTGGAATCCCGCCTCGAGGTGGTGAGGAGGCTCTTCGGCCCCCGCGCCGACTCGCTGAGTATCGCGCTTCACACGCTCAATCCCGCGCACGAGGATCTGAAGCAGGTGGTCCGCGAGTTGACGGATTATGCGGGCGCTGACGACGTGATTGTTGCGGTCGGCGCGCGCCAAGCCATTGCCGATGCCCAGAGCCTGCTCGGCCGCGGCGGAGTGCTGAACCTCTTCGGCGGATTGAAGAAAGACGAAGCTACGGTGGGGTTTGACACCAGCCTGGTGCATTACAAGGAAATCAACATCACCGGCTCCAGCGGCGGCTCGCCCTGGGATGTGGCCCGCACGCTGGAGTTGATGGCCGCACGGGAAATCGACGCGGGCGATCACATCGCGCGCATCGGCGATCTTGCCCACGCCGCGGATTTCCTGCAAATGATCAAGGCGCAAGCCATCGACGGCAAGGCGGTGGTCTATCCGCACCGGCGTACAAACCAGATCCTGACGGTAAAATCGTGGACGGCGCAAGACGAGCAGACTTACCTGAGGGGAGACTAACAAGAGCAAGTCAAAAGTCAAGACGCAAAAGGCAATACCGGAGGGCGGGCAGAGAGATAATGAATGAGGGTGTGCTATTGTGTATTTACTTTTGCCTTTTGCGTTTTGACTTTTGACTTGTTCTGCCTCTCTGCCGTTGGATAAGGAAGAACCCGTGGCGCTAACCGGTCATCGCACCTTCGTGGGTTTTGGTTTCGGGGCCATTCAGGCGGGCCTATTTCTCTACGAAGCTTTCCGCTCCGGAGGCTTCTCGCGTCTGGTGGTGGGCGAGGTGGCGGAGGACGCCGTCGATGCCCTACGCCGCCACGCCGGATGCTATGCGGTCAACGTCGCCCACGCCGATCGCGTGGAAGCGGCACGCGTCGGTCCGGTGCAGATTGAGAATCCCGCCGCACCGCCGGACATCACCCGTCTGGTGGATGCCGTGGCCGAGGCGGAGGAAATCTCCACCGCCGTGCCCAGCGTCCAATTTTATATGGGGCCGGGGCCGGGCAGTATTCATCGCATCCTGGCGCGAGGACTCCTCAAGAAAGCGGCTCTCGGCGGACCGCGCTCGGTGGTTTACGCCGCCGAGAATCACAATCACGCGGCGGAGATTCTGGAGGCGGCGGTCTTTGATGAAATCCCCCCCGCCCAAAGAGCCCCTGTACGTGCGCGGGTGTGCTTTCTCAACACCGTCATCGGCAAGATGAGCGGAGTCATCTCCGGCGCGGCTGAAATTCAGGCCCGGCAATTGGCCACGGTCACGCCCGCGAACTCGCGCGCCTTCCTGGTGGAAGCCTTCAACCGCATCCTGATTTCGCAAGTGTGCTTTCCCAAAATGTTAGGCGAACCGCGTTTCCAAAGGGGCATTACCGCCTTCGTGGAGAAGGAAGACCTGCTGCCCTTTGAGGAAGCGAAACTCTATGGCCACAACGCCACCCACGCGCTGGCCGCTTACCTCGGTTCCTTGCGCGGACTCGATCGCATCGCCGATTTGCGCCAGACCCCCGAACTTCTGGAATTCATTCGCGCCGCCTTCCTGGAAGAATCGGGTGTGGCGTTGATCCGCAAACATGCCGGCAAGGACCGCCTGTTCACGCCCGCAGGGTACCGCGAGTATGCCGACGACCTGCTGGCGCGCATGACCAATCCGCATTTGCAGGACAGCGTAGAACGCGTGGGCCGCGACCCGCAACGCAAATTGGGCTGGGATGATCGCCTGGTGGGAACTCTGCGCCTGGCTTTACAGCAAAACGTCGTCCCCCGCCGTTACGCCATGGGGACCGCCGCCGCCCTGGCCACGCTTGACCCCGCGTTTCTGAAAACCGACACACCCGCGCGCGACTTGCTGGCGCCGATCTGGGGCAACGGAGAGGTGGAGACCAAGGACGCGCAGGAGGTCCTCCGCCTCATCGACGACGCCAAGCTTCGACTGAGACGGTGGTGCGACTCGGGCTTTAAACCGATCGGCAGATAAGAGGCAGGGGACAGAAGGCCGACTCCTAAATCCTGACTCCTGTCTACTGACTACTTTCCTCAAGTCATTTACTATCATAAACTTAATGGCCTAATGTGGACTTCTGCCGGAAATCGCATTGATAAGCTGTTTATTTTCTGTAAGTTATTGGGGTATCGAAAATTTGAGGGATTTTTCGTGGTTATTGAGATCTTAGATCGTCATATCTCTTTTGTTTTCATCAACTCATCCGGAATTTTGTATAAGTCGTTTGTTTTCATATGCTCATTAGGACCAATCTACTTTTCGTCTTAATGCTCCATTTGTTTTCAATAACATTCCGGCTTTGAACGTGAAAAAGAACTATTTTGTTTCTGGCCTTCCGCATTGGCGTTTATCGACAAATTGGGACTCTGCCGAACCAGTGGCCCGCTCGACTCGTCTCCACAAGTCAGCACCACGACACCCGGCGTTGCGCTCGCAGCCCTTCCGTTTTCGGACTTTTTGTATCTTCCGTCACTCATCACAGCCCTTTTTGCTGCGCGATTTCACCCCAAAGACCTCTCTCACCTAATGCCCCAGAAATTCGTCAGCCATAGTCAATACAGTTATTTATTGATATTAAACTTCAGGCCTATTTCGGCTGGAATTCTCAGTGGGCAGCCGCCAGCCTGATTTGTCCCACCGCCTGGATGGCGATATCTACGGTATCGTTGACGCGAAGAAACAGCGTGCTGGGATTCTTCAAGCCCCAGCTCACATAGGGGATGGTGAAATGCGTATCCGCAGTTAACTGCTCTCCCGCCAAATGGGCCTGAACGACGAGGGTGAGCGGATGACCAGACCCATGCATCGTAAAGGTTCCGAGAACCTGCACTTTGAAATCCCCCTGCGGCAGAACTTGCCCCTGCACCTGCTCCGGCGTGAAGGTGATTTCAGGATACTTGGCGCTTTCCAGGATGTCTTTATGCATCTTGTGATCGCGCGCGCGGCCGCCACTATCGCCGCTGGTGGCGTCAACCACCACCAGTCCGCTGGCGTGCCCCGTGGCGGGATCGAATTTGATCGTCCCACGCTTGAGCTTGAACGTCCCGTGGACGGTGTGGAGAACGTCGCCCAGAGTGAAGTTCACATGGGTCTGAGCGGGATCGAGTTCAAACACCGCTTCTTGCGCGACTGCCGAGGATGCGAACAAACCGGCAAGCAGTACAAACGCCAGAGTGAGACGATTTCTCCGCAGAGAGTTGAGATTGTTCATGGATATTGTGGGTCCGCAAATCGAAATTTTCAACTGGGGTTGGCGAGCAGCCTCCAGCCCAGCCTGAAAATATTTCCGAAACCGAAAGTCCAGGGAGAAAAAGTTCCGGCATGTGTGGCCAGGAGCCGCTCCAATAAGTGTGGCTCGCGGGCGAGCGCGTCGAGCGCCCGCCGCCGAAGCCAGGCGCGGCCCTCCAGCGCCAGCATGATCCGGGACATCAGCTCGGGCGGGCGGTTGATGCGCCGGTGCGCCATTTCATACTGGTTCAGGTCATCGTTGGCCAGCGCCTGGGCCAGAGCATTTGCGTGCTGGAAGGCCAACCCCAGCCCCTCGCCGGTGAGCGAGTCCACAGAGCCTGATGCGTCACCCACCAAAGCGAACGGCTCCCGGCAAACCTTGCGGATGATGCGCAGAGCCGAAATCGCCCCAAGATCTTTGGTGACGGCCGGGTGCCCTTCCAGTCTTCGCGCGATTTCCGGGAATTGGTAGAGAGCTTCTTTCAGCCGGAGTTGCGGCGAGCGGGAGGTCACCACCAAACACACTTCATCCTGACCCACCGGAGCCACAACGATCTGGCAATGACGGCCCCAATGAACTTCCACGAAGTCTGTCCACGCCGCAACGCGGAAGTGCTGCCGGAACCCGAAGCGCGTTTCCTGCGGGCGTCCCCGATCCAAACCCGCCCACTTGCGCACCCGGGAGTTTTGTCCGTCGGCGCCGATGATCCAGCGGCTTTGAACCCTGCATGAGTCCAGCCAAATTTCTCCCCGGCCGATGCTTTTCACGCGAGTTCCCCACAGGGATTGCACGCCCGCTTCCGCCGCCCTCTCCACCAGGGCTTGGTGCAAGGTGGTCCGCCGAATTCCCAGTCCATATGCCTGGGGAAAGACGCCTTCCGCCACCCTCCCTTCGCTCAGGAAGCGAATGCCGCGAAAGGGAACGGCATGTGCGGGGCCCAGCGTCACACCCAAAGCTTTCAACTCGGCCACCGCCTGGGGCATCAACCCTTCGCCGCAGGCCTTGTCGATCGGCGGCAGCGCCAGATCCGCCACCACAACGCGCATGCCGCGCTGCCGAAGCGCAATCGCCGTCGCCAACCCGGCAGGGCCGCCCCCCACGATGAAAACATCGGTCTTCAAAACATCGGAGCCCATTACTTCCTCTGGTTCTCGGTGCTGCGCGACTTAACCGCGGCCGCGACAGCTCATGAACCGCCTAAACTCGCCCCACTCATATATTCACCACGCGTCGGGCCAGCCCCAGCGCTTCTGACCAGAAGGTGGGGGAGGAATGAACCGACTCCGCGACCTCGCGCAGCTTGCTCACAAATTCGTCAATCTGCCCCTCCGTCACCACCAGCGGCGGCGCCACCTTCAGCACTTGAAAGTTGTTGCCACAAATCTGGGTGAGAATGCCTTTATCACGGAAAAGGTTCATCACCAGCATCTGTCCAAACATTCCTGGATGGATTCGTTTGAAGGTTTCGTAAGAAGCCCGCAGCGCCCATTGCCGTGGCGCCTGGAACTCAACCCCGCAGAAAAGGCCCAGGCCGCGCACTTCTTTCACCATCTCATAACCGGCCAGCGCGTCTCGCAATCGCCGGCGCAGGTATTCGCCCATCAACAATGCCCGCTCCCCGAGGTTTTCGGATTCCAATACGTCCAGCGTCGCGAGGCCGGCGCGCATGGCCAGGGTGTTTTCGGAATACGTGGAAGCGTGAATAATGGCCCGGTGCAGGGAGCTGTAAACTGAGTTGTAAACATCGTCCGACATCAAGACGGCGCCCACCGGCACCAGACCGCCGCTTAACGCCTTGGCAAGAATTACGATATCCGGATCGAGGCCAAAATGCTGGGCGGCCAGAAACCGGCCCGTTCGGTACAGGCCCGTCTGCACTTCATCCAGGATCAAGAGGCTGCCATACTGCCGGCAGAGCGCCTGCGCGTGCTGCAAGTAATGCGCGTCGGGAATCCGGATGCCGCCTTCCCCCTGAATCGTTTCCACGATAAAAGCCGCGCACTTTTTCGTGGCCAACTCGGCTTCAAGATTCTTCAGGTCCCCGAAGGGAATCTGCTGAGTGTCCGGCAATAGCGGGCCGAAACCTTCGCCCCAAAATCCGTTGCCCATCAGGGAAAGAGCTCCGCACGTCAACCCATGAAACGCCCCCTCGGCGTACAGCAGGCCGGCGCGCCCGGTGTGGGCGCGCGCAAATTTGATGGCGGCTTCCACACCTTCGCTGCCGGAGCTGGTGAAATGGGCTTTCTTCAGGCGACCTCCGGCGCTCTCACAAAGGCGCCAGGCGAGTTCTCCGGCCAGTTCAGGCACATTGCTCTGCAGCATCACCGGGCCGCTCCGGTCCAGTTCTTCTTTAAGCGCCGCGATAATACGAGGGTGGTTGTGACCCGTGTTGTGAACGCAATACCCGGAAAGGAAGTCTAAAACTCTCTTCCCATCCGGCTGAAAGAGTTCGGCGCCCTCACAGTGTGCAAACGGTACGTTCATTTGCAGCACGTCAAGCAATCGGACCCATTGCGGGTTTACAGAGTCGGCATACAGCTTGTCGCTTGCCACGAGTGTTGGCATTGGAGCGCTTACCCTTTCAATTTGATGGCGTGCTGGATGGTTCTAAGAATGCCCTGGAGCCAATGGTAGGATGCCGGACTTCAATTGCGGGTTGGTAGAGATGTATCAGCAGTAGCCTGGCCGTACCCGCTACGCCACTCGTCTCAACACGTAAATCACCCAGGGAGCAATTTTTGTTTCGTTCACCCACGCGTAGGGCTCGTCACCTTTGGCCAGCGGCTTAAAGACTTCGGTGGCTTGCAGACTTGCCTCGCGATAGACCGCCCGATACGATTCGTCGGTCCAGAGGATGTCTTCCACCGGCCTCCGATCCTGGTGGTCGGTAACGATGATGCGCACCACATCACCGCTGCGTGCGGCGGCGTTTTCCGGGAAGTCTTTGGTTGTGAACGAAGCCCACTCGTGCTTGTAGATTTCCGGGGATGAGACGACGCTGACGAGGGTTCCCGCCGGACGCAGAAGGTTCCCGAGGTCGGAAAATATCCGGACCTTCGCACCACTCGGCACGTTGTCGAAGGTGAAAAGGGAAACGATCAGGTCAAAAGTTCCGGCCGCGAACTCGCTGAAATTGTCCTCGGGCACCAGACGGTAATCGCCCGAGGGATCCTGCGCGCGGGCAATCCGCAGCATGTCCTCCGAGATGTCGACGCCCGTCACCTGGAACCCGAGTTTGCGCAGGAAGCGCGTTGATCGGCCCGTTCCGCAACCGAAATCCAGCGCCTTGGCGCCGGTCACATGCTCCGCCACGATCGCTGGAAGATCGCGGTAGGCGAGGTAATAGGTGTTGGCGAATTCCAGCGTGGCGTACGCGTCGGCACGGCTGACATCCTCGTAACAGTTGGTGAAGTCCATCCCCGTTTCTTCTCTCCGCTGTTGGCGCTTTCTGGTCTATACGAACTCGCATTTCCTTTTGACTTCGAATTCGCCCGGAATTGTACACCCGCTTCCCCTCCTCCGTGCGAAGCACCTTGGAGTGCGGCGGCTCGACGCCGCTTTGGTCGCCGCGACTCGTCGCGGCGAATC
>Ga0326728_10006200_pt1 | contig 32488 bp, 20 predicted proteins | sample MB3enrmetagenome_FD_207602 | JGI IMG/M metagenome (GOLD analysis project Ga0326728, IMG submission 207602) | Lab enriched peat soil microbial communities from McLean, Ithaca, NY, United States - MB31MN | ecosystem: Environmental > Terrestrial > Soil > Wetlands > Peat | place: USA: New York... | reverse complement strand
ACCCGTGGCCCGAAATGACTCTCGTCGTGCGAACCGAGTCCGATCCGGTAGCCCTGGTCGCTGCCGTCAAACAGCGGATCTGGACGGTGGATCCCAATCTACCGATCTCGGGGGTAGCGAGGATGACGCAAGTCCTGTCGGACTCTTTATGGCAGTCGCGGATTCTGACGTACATCCAGGGGATCTTCGCCGCCATCGCCTTGATCATGGCCACGGTGGGACTCTACGGGGTGGTCTCGCAATCGGTGACTCTTCGCAGGCACGAGTTCGGAGTGCGTCTGGCAGTGGGCGCGGAGCCGGTCCAGATCCTCAGGCTGGTGCTGAGCCACGGTGCGAGGCTCATTCTGATCGGCCTGGGGATCGGCCTTCTGGGGGCCACGGCGCTGACCCGTTTGCTGACAGCCCTGCTACATGACGTCAGCCCCACAGACCCATGGACCTTTGCCGATGTCTCATTGCTGCTGACTGTGGTGGCCCTGGCGGCGTGTTGGCAACCAGCCCGCCGCGCCGCCAAGGTCGATCCAATGGTGGCGTTGAGGTACGAATAACAGGGGACAGGGAACAGGTCACAGGGAACAGGAGGAGTTCTCAGTCACCAGTCGTCAGTCATCAGTCAGAGCCCGCGTCAGCGAACCGCGCAGCCGTGGTGCGGCCTTCGTCCGGGATTGACGGGCACAGGGAACTGAGGACTGAAAACTGAGAACTGACAACTAGAAATGCGCTGGATTTACAAACTCTCGTTGCGATTTCGCTCGCTGTTCAAGCGTGGACGTGTAGAACAGGAGCTGAGCGAAGAACTGCGCTTCCATCTCGAAAAGCTGACTGAGGAAAACGTCACAAGAGGGATGACGCGGGAAGAAGCCCATTATGCGGCCCTACGGGAGCTGGGCGGCGTCGAGCAAATCAAAGAGGAGTGTCGCGACATGCGCCGTGTAAACAACATCGAGAACTTCATTCAAGACCTCCGTTACGGCCTGCGAATGCTGGCGAGGAATCGCGGCTTTGCGGCGGTGGCGGTTCTCACGCTGGCGCTGGGGATCGGCGCGAACACAGCGATCTTCAGTGTGGTTGACGCGGTCTTGCTGCGGCCCTTGCCCTTCAAGGATCCGTCGCACCTCGTATGGGCTACGGAACGTTTCCAAGTGACTCACGGCGCCTCAGTCGTCATCAGCCCCGACTTTATGGGTTGGAAGGATCGCAACCAAGTCTTCGAGCAAATCGGCGCTTTCGGCGGAGGCGTGGGCGCGAATCTTACTGGGGCCGGCGAGCCGGCGCGCGTCCGCGTGACCAGCGTCACCGCGGGATTTTTCCCCATGTTGGGTGTTCAGCCGGTTTCCGGCCGCGCGTTCCTGCCCGCCGAAAACAAGCAGGCCCAGCGCCACGTGGCGCTTCTCAACGAGGCGCTGTGGCGAAGCCGATTTGGGTCCGATCCCCACATGGTTGGGAAGAACGTGCGGCTTGACGACGATACTTTCACAGTTGTCGGCGTCTTGCCGGCAAACTTGCGATACACTGCCGCGGACTTTTGGATACCTCTGGCACTCGATTCCGACGTGTTTTCTCCGCGTTCTCCGCGATGGAATATCCTGACAGTTATCGCGCGCCTGAAGCCTGGTGTCCCAATCGGCCGGGCACAATCCGACCTGCAACTCGTCACCCAGCAAATGGACCGGGAGTACCCAGCGGAAGCCGCGCCATTCCGGGCGCACGAGCGTGTAGAAGTAGTCCCCCTTCACGCGCTGCTTGTCCGAAACGTGCGCTCACTTCTCCTGATTCTCTTGGGGGTGGTCGGATTCGTCCTCTTGATCGCTTGCGCGAACGTCGCCAACCTGCTGCTTTCGCGCGGCGTGCTTCGGGGGAAGGAAATGGCTGTGCGGGCGGCGCTGGGAGCGCGCCGTTTGCGGCTGATCCGCCAATTGCTTACGGAGGGTTTGCTGATTGCGGCCGCCGGAGGCCTGCTGGGGATTCTGGCAGGACTGTCGGGCACGAAAATCCTCGAGCAACTCATCCCTCCCAATCTTTCGTCGGAGATCCACCTTGATCTGCGAGTCCTCGCCTTTGCCGCCGCCATCGCCGTGCTAGCTGTTTTGGTGTTCGGCTTCGTTCCCGCCTTCATCGCCTCCCGGACCGACGTGAGCGAAGCGCTCAAAGAAGGGGGGTTGCAGACGGGCGCCGGTCCCGCAACGCACCGCCTCCGCGCCCTATTGGCGGCGGGCGAAATCGCTTTGTCCTTGATTCTGCTTGCCGGGGCCGGCCTTCTCGCGCGGAGTTTTCTGCGTCTTACGCAGGTTGAACTCGGCTTTGATCCTCACGGCCTTTTGATCGCCACGGTCGAGAGGCCCCTCACAGAGAACTTCGACTCGCAACGGCACGCCGCCTTCTTCCACGACGCGCTGGAACGAGTCCGCAGCCTGCCCGGCGTCAAGGACGCGGCACTGACAACCCACTACCCGCTCGCGCACTTTAACAACACGACGATGATGCTCAAGATCCAAGGCGCGCAGGACTTTCGTCCTCCGCAACCTATCCCCATCACTGCCATCAGCCCGGATTACTTTCATGTGATGCGGATTCCTTTGCTGAAGGGACGCGCTTTCGACGAGACCGACGCTCTGGACACTCAGAGTGTAGTGATTGTTAACGAGTCGTTCGCACAGATGGCTTTTAGGGCTCGAAATCCTCTGGCGCAGCGGATCAGCTTTGGCCCGCCGCCGGCCCCGTGGACGTCTGTAGTTGGCGTGGTTGCAGACACCAGGGATGACACGCTCGAACGGGAGCCCATCCCCGAAATCTTCGTGCCGTACCTTCAGCAACCCTCTTTCAGCATGGCCTTTGTGCTTCGAAGTCCAGGCAGTCCACAGGCGCTGGTGGGAGCGGTTCGGAAAGCCGTGGTAGGCATTGATAGGAATCAACCCTTGTCCGAGACCACGACCATGGACGGGGTCATCGCAGGCTTGGTGGCCCCTCAGCGCTTCCAAATGCTGTTGCTCGGACTGTTCGCGCTGCTCGCCTTAATCCTCGCCGCAGTCGGAACCTACGGCGTGGTCAGTTATTCTTGCAGCCAGCGAGTTCATGAATTCGGCATCCGCATGGCGCTGGGCGCGGAGCGTCGGGACTTGCTTGGGATGGTCATCCGCCAAGGAGCCAAACTCGCGCTCCTCGGTGTGTGCGTCGGCCTAGGCGGCGCGCTCCTGCTTACACGCTTTTTGTCCACCATGCTCTACGGCGTCAAACCCACCGACCCACTGACCTTGGCCGGTGTTTCGTTGATTCTGACCGCCGTGTCGCTCCTGGCTAGCTACATACCCGCCCGTCGCGCGACGAAGGTCGACCCCATGGTGGCGCTGAGGTATGAATGAAGCTGTCAGCCGTCAGCTATCAGCCTTCAGCCGACGGATGCTAAGCTAGCACCGTGGTCGTCACCCCCGCGCAGGCGGGGGTCCACGTCACGGCAACTAACTGCATTCCCGGCTTCGCGGGAATGACGTGACTTTCTCCGGAACAAACGGTTTTTTGCCCTCTCCCTGGGGAGAGGGTGGCCCGCGGCGGCGCTTTCACCAGCCGTCGCGGGCCGGGTGAGGGGTCAGTTCCACGGCAACGGATAGCTGAGTGCTGTAACCTGAGAGCCAAATGATTCGGTACCTTTACAAACTCCGGCTGCGGCTCCGTTCGCTGTTCAAGCGTGGACGTGTCGAGCAAGAACTGAGTGACGAGCTCCGCTTTCACGTTGAGAAGTTGAGAGAGGAAAACGTCGCAAAAGGGATGACCCCGGAGGAAGCCCGTTATGCGGCCCTGCGCGAGCTGGGTGGGGTGGACCAAATCAAAGAGGAGTGCCGCGATATGCGACGAGTCAACTGGATTGAGAATTTCCTTCAGGATGCCCGTTACGGCCTTCGCATGCTGGCCAAGAATCCCGGCTTCACAGCCGTTGTCGTTTTGACCTTGGCGCTGGGCATCGGGGCTAACACTACGATCTTCAGCGTCACCAATGCGCTCTTGTTCCGAGCGCCGGCTGGGATTGAGCGCCCTGATCGGCTTGTGCTGCTGTTCCGCCGGTTCGCTCACAACCAAGTGGAGATGAACGTCTCCTATCCAAACTTCAAAGATTGGCGGGATCAGAACCAAGTCTTTTCCGGGCTCGCGGCTTACAGAACCATCTGGCTGGGGCTAAGCGCCGAAGGGGAGAGCGGGCGCGTCCAAGGAGCAATGGTCTCCGGGAACTACTTTGACGTTCTGGGCGCCAGGCCCGCCCTGGGCCGCACCTTCTTGCCCGAAGAAGACCGGATTCCCGGGGCCTACCCCGTAGCCGTGGTGAGTTACGGGCTCTGGAAACGCCGCTTCGGGTCGGACCCCGGATTGGTAGGAAGAAAGATTGGTATAAGCGGGCACGCCTTCACCGTCGTAGGAGTCGCACCTAGAGGCTTCAAGGGCTCACTCGCAGGAGAGTCGCTAGAAATCTGGGTGCCCATGATGATGGAGGCGCAAGTGGTGTCGCCGGATTGGGCAGGATGGATGGGTAAACGAAACTGGAGTCTGCTTCAGGTTATTGGCCGAGTCAAGCCCGGCATCAGTCTGGAGCAAGCTCAGGCCAACATGGACACCGTGGCCCACCAACTCGAGCAGGCCTACCCCAGGGAAAACAGGGGCGTGGGGATAGCCCTGCTCCCCAGAATCAACCTTTACCCGTGGGAGCGGGCGAAGGTCGTTGAGTTTGGCGCACTGCTTGCCGCGGTCGTCGGCTTGGTCTTGCTCATCGCCTGCGCCAACGTGGCCAATTTGCTGCTGGCGCGGGCCGCGACGCGGCAAAAGGAGATTGCCCTCCGTCTGACCCTCGGGGCCAGCCGCACCCGCGTTATCCGCCAACTCCTTACGGAGAGCGTGCTGTTGGCTCTGATGGGTGGCGCCCTCGGACTGCTGCTCGCCCACTGGGGCGCGGATATTCTTTCAAAAGCAGCCGCCAGCTCAGCCTTTCTTCCTGCGGGCGATTTCACTCCTGACGGGCGCGCGCTCGGTTTCGCAATACTCTTGTCTTTCCTGACGGGTCTGGCGTTTGGCTCAGCGTCGGCGTGGCAGGCATCTTCCATTGACCCCTCGCCCGCGCTCAAGGAGGCTGCCCTCACCCTGGGTTCTCCGAGATCGCGTTTCCAGGGCGCGCTCGTGATCGCTCAGATTGCCATGTCGTTGGTCCTACTTACCGGCGCGGGGCTGCTTCTGAGAACCTTGAGAAACTATCTGGCCGTGAATCCCGGGTTTGAGATGAAGAATATTCTCGATGTGTCGATCGATCTCGACTTGGCGGGTTACAGCGAGACACAAGGGAGATCGTTCTACCAACGCCTCTTGGAGGGCGTGCGCGCTCTACCCGGAGTCGAATCGGCAAGCCTGGCGGATGGTGCGCCCATTGCGGGCGGGACTGGCATGACGACAGTCTTAGATTACGGGCAGGGGCGCATCCTCGGAGAGTATGACCTGCCCGTTTGGCGGGTAAATGTGACGCCCGGCTATTTCCGTACATTGGGTATCCGCCTGGTCGCGGGCCGTGACTTTGCGGAGGAGGACACCGCGCAGGCCCCCCGGGTCGCCGTCATCAATGAAACCATGGCCGAGCGGCTCTGGCCCGGCGAGAATGCCGTCGGCAAGCTGTTCGCAACCTCTCAATCGGGAAAGCCCTATCTCCGAGTTGTGGGCGTGGCTAAAGACATGCGCGTCGAGGCTCTCGGGGAGGCTCCCGGACTCGCCATGTTCGTGCCTCTCGCTCAGGAATACCAATCGAGCGTGACCTTGCTGGTCCGTACAGCCACGGACCCGATGGCTCTGCTGCCAGCCATTCGGCGCGAGGTACAATCTCAGGATAAGAACCTGCCCGTCTTTGACGTCGCGACGTTGCGCGAGGCCGTGGGAACGACGCTCAACCAGCAGAAGCTCTATGCAACGCTTATCGGCAGCTTCGCCTTGGTGGCCCTCATACTCGCTGCGATTGGGATTTATGGCGTGATTTCGTATTCGGTCGCCCGGCGCACACATGAAATTGGAATTCGCATGGCGCTGGGGGCAGAGCGGAGCGAGGTGCTCAAGCTGGTTATCAGGCAAGGAATGCTTCTGACGCTGATCGGGCTAGCGGCGGGATTACCTACAGCCCTGGGTCTGACGCGCTTTCTGAAGAGCTTGCTTTATGGGGTGAATCCGAACGACGCGACGACTTTCGTTCTGGTGGCTCTTGTGCTGGGGAGCGTGGCGCTGCTGGCCTGCTACATCCCCGCCCGGCGGGCGACCAAGGTGGATCCGATTGTGGCGCTAAGACATGAGTAGCGCACCGGGCTTTTCGCCCGGCAACGAAGGACGAAAGTAGCGGAGATGTCCTCACGAAGAATCAATGACTTACAGAGTTACTTCCGAATGAAAACATGTTCGCTGGGCTGGGGCGAAGTGCCGTAGGTGCAATGCGTCATAGTGTCCCTAATACTCCACCGCCCTCACCCGACCGCTGCCACTTGGCAGGTGAACATTTGTCTGTTGCATTTTCTTCTTGACACGCCTACCACTTTGCAGTAGCCTATAATTGTTGTCTCAAGGCAACACGTGAGGGCGGTTGGCGGCTGAGGCAAAGGAACGGGAGATGGACCAAACAGGGGCGAAAGCGGGAAATTGGGGAAAAGATGTTTTTTCGAGGAAACGAACTCAGCCATCTATTGCAAATAAACAACTTAACACTTTTGGAGTGCATAAAATGAACTGCTTTTGAGTGCAAACAAACTCAAATGGAACACCCAAAAGGGCCAACAAACGTCCTATTGTGAGGAATCGAACCGGGATTGGCGAGTCGAAAAGCCATAGACGGGGGGGGCTACACGGGCTTCGAATTTGTTGTCTACTGGCATTAGGAATCCGCCGCTTGGAGATTAGCTCCGGGGCAGGCGGCCGGGGCGTGCGGAACCTCTCAATTGGGAGGCACGTATCTCCAAGTGGTGGGGGTGACGAAGGACGCGCCCGTCGAAGCTCTAATCGTGTACTGGCAGGCTGAAGGCTGATAGCTGAGTGCTGATAGCTCACGCCTGAGAACCCATCAAAGAGGAGTGCAGACACATGCATCATGGGAGTTACCTCGAAAGCTTCTTCCAAGACGTTCGCTACGGCGCCCGCCAACTGCGCCGCAGCCCCGGCTTCGCCGCCGTCGCGGTGCTCACGCTGGCGCTGGGCATTGGCGCCAACACTGCCATCTTCAGCGTGGTGAACTCCATCCTCCTACGCCCGTTGCCTTTTCCTCAGCCGGACCGAATCGTCCAGATTCTGAAGCAATATAAGGATGGGACGGGAGACTCAGTATCCGCGCCGCTTTTCCATTACTGGCGCGACCACAACCAGGTCTTTGACAGCGTGGCGGCATTTGACGTCCTGCCCATCGGCCTTAACCTGGCGAAATCAGGTGAAGCCCAGCGCGTGCCGGGCGTGCGTGTGACGGCTGAGTTCTTTAAGGTGCTGGGCATCAGACCGGCCCTCGGCCGCGCTTTTCTTCCGGAAGAAGACTCCGTCGGTGGTCCACACACAGTCATCCTTGGCAATGGCCTTTGGCAAAGCCGTTTCGCTCGAGACACGACTTTGGTTGGGCGCTCCATCACGGTCAACGGCGAGCAGTACGTGGTGGTCGGCATTATGCCTCCAGGGTTTGATTTTCCTTCCGGCTCGGATTTTTCCTCGGGAACTCAGCTCTGGATTCCGTTTCAATTGCCGACCGCAAGTCAAGACCCGGCAAATTACCTCGCCTGTATCGCAAGATTGAAAGCGGGTTATTCACGCTTTCAGGCACAGGCCCAAACCAGCCAAGTAACTCAGGCGCTGCACCGAGCCATGCCCAATTTAGTCGAGGCCGATGAAACCGCAACGTTGGTCCCCTTGCACGAACGCCTGGTTGGACCCATCCGGCCCGCCCTGCTCATCCTGCTCGGCGCGGTCGGACTTGTGTTGTTGATTGCCTGCGCCAACGTTGCCAACCTGCTTATAGCGAAATCCTCAGGCCGGGCTAAGGAAGTCAGTATCCGCGCCGCTCTCGGGGCAAGCCGTTTCCGGATGATGCGCCAACTCCTCACCGAGAGCGTTTTGCTCTCCCTCTTGGGCGGCTTTCTGGGGCTGGCCTTCGCGTTTGGCGCCGTGAGCGTCATTTCCGGGCTGGTTCCCACGGGCCTTCCGCGGCCCGTTCGAGTCAGCGTCGACTGGCGTATCCTCACCTTCACCGTGGCAGTCTCCTTGCTGACCGGAATGCTCTTCGGCCTGGTTCCAGCCCTCAGCACCGCCCGTACGCGAGTGAGCGATGCATTGCGGGAAGGCTCCTCACGCCTGACGCTCAGCCTCTCGGCCCGCAGACTTTCCGGGAGCCTTATCGTGGTTGAGACAGCGCTCTGCGTAGTGTTGCTGGTTGGAGCGGCGCCGCTAATCCAAAGTTTTGCGCGGCTCCTCGAAGTCAATCCCGGCTTCGACCCTCGCCACGTTCTGACCTTTGAGACCACGCTTCCGGAAGCAAAGTATGGAACTCCTGCCAAGTTTTCGGCCTTCGTCCACGGATCTCTGCTAAATCTCCAAGCCTTGCCTGGAGTGGAAAGCGCCGCTACCGTTACTTGCCTTCCCACGCAGTTTGGCCCCGACCTCACATTCACCATCGAAGGGCGCACGGGCCCGGGTTCCGACCAGGACCCAGGGGACAGCCAGTACCGTGTCATCAGCCCCGATTACTTTCGGGCCATGCACATCCCGCTCTTAACCGGACGTTACTTCACGGAGGGCGACAGCGAACACTCGCAGCCAGTCGTAATCATTAACCAAACCATGGCGCGCCAGTTCTGGCCGAAGAGCGACCCCGTCGGCCAACAGTTCGTGATTGGCAAGCCGATGGGTCCGGATTGGACCGAGCCCTCGAGGGTTATCGTCGGCGTCGTTGGCGATGTGAGAGAAAGCTCCTTGAGCGAACTGGCGCCACCTGAGATGTTCGTGCCTTACGGGCAGGTGCCGGCCCATGTGGAGGCGCTTCTGGTGCGCGAAATCTCTGCGCACTGGGTGGTGCGCGCAAAAGGATCTCCCCTTTCCGTCGCCGCCGAGGCGAAGCAAGCGGTGCTGCAAGTGGACCCCGACGAACCCATTGCGCAGGTGCAGTCAATGGACGCCGTGCTGTCCGCCTCGCTCGGTCACTGGCGTTTCAATATGACGTTGCTGGCCGCCTTCGCCGCTCTCGCCTTGGTGCTTGCCAGCGTCGGCATCTACGGCGTGCTATCCTACTCGGTGAGCCGGCGAGTGCGCGAAATCGGCATCCGCATGGCGCTGGGGGCCGGCCGCCGCGAGGTGATGAAGCTTGTGGTCGGCGAGGGCATGGCTACCGCGCTCATTGGCATTGCCGCCGGTCTAGCGGCAGCCGTGGCGTTGACGAGGTTACTTGCCAGCATGCTCTACGGTGTCCGCCCGACTGACCCCATGACTTTCCTGGCTAGCGCCCTACTGCTCGCGGCAGTGTCCCTGCTGGCAAGTTATATCCCCGCGCGACGCGCCACAAAAGTTGACCCGATGGCAGCCTTGCGGCACGAATAAGACTTTGACTTATTTAAGTCGCACGCTCATAATGGGGCATATGAAATCTTCCTCTGTCCGCACTTCCATCGACCTGCCCCGCGACCTTCACCGTCGTGTCCGTGAAGCCGCTGCCCAAAAAGGGTGCTCCGCCCGTAAGCTTATCCTTGCAGGGATTGAGCGCGCGGTCGAAGAAGCCAACGCGCCTCGGCCCCGCCGGCGGTTGAGCCTTGATCCGCCATTGATCCGCCCCGCGGGGCGACGCATCCGCATCACCAACGAAGAGGCTTATGAGCTCATTGCGCTTCCCTGACATTAATGTGTGGCTTGCACTGGCGGCGCCCGAGCACGTCCACGCCGCGATCGCGAGACGCTGGTGGGTAGAGGAAACCGGAGCCATTGCGTTCTCCCGCCTCACGCAGCTCGGCTTCCTACGTCTCATGACCACGGCGGCAGTCATGGACGGAAAGCCCCTGACTGTCGCCGAGGCCTGGCGCGTCTACGACCGTCTGTATGATGACGACCGCGTGATGTTCGTCTCCGAACCGCCAGGGGTAGAGAAGCATTTCCGCGAAAAGGCGTCAGCACGAACAGCGTCGCCCAAACTCTGGGCCGATGCGTGGCTGCTCGCCGTTGCCCAGGCAGCACGCGGCATTCTCGTGACCTTTGACAAGGCTCTGGTTTCGCATGGCGCGTACTGCCTCCTGAACAAGACTTGAGCGCCTTACGTGCTGGATTCCCGCCTTCGCGGGAATGACGGCACCACGGGCCGCCCTTGCTCCGCGAATGACAGCGCTACCGAACCGAGGGCTGAGGTAACTAACGACTGAGAACTGAGAACCGAAACCTGAGAACTGGGGGCGTCACGTGAACTGGCTCGCGAACTCCCGGCAAGACATTCGTTACGGCCTTCGCATGGTCGTCAAATGGCGGGGGCTCACCGCGGTTCTGGCGATCACGCTGGCCTTGGGGATTGGCGTCAATACGGCCATCTTCAGCGTGTTGAACGGTTGGCTGCTCCGCCCGCTTCCCGTGCCGGCGCCCGAACAAATCACGGTCGTGGCTTTTCAACCCAAGGAAACGTCCGACTCGAAGTTTTCTTATCCAGACCTCTTGGATTTCCAGAAGCAGACCGACGCGTTCTCGAATCTATTTGCGTTCGCGCCCGCCGGCTCGGGGCTCAGCTTCGGCGGCGTGGCAACCGAATTTGCCTACAGCGCGGTAACGGGCAATTATTTCTCCGCCCTTGGGGTGAAGCCGGCGCTCGGCCGGCTCCTGCTCCCCGGCGAAGGCGAAAAGCCGGGCGAGGAATTGCTGGCAGTGCTTGGCTACGCGTTCTGGCAAAGGAGATTCGGTGGCGATGCCGCGATCGTCGGCAAGCAGGTGCTTGTGAATGGGCAACCGGCCATCATTATTGGCGTCACACCAAAAGACTTCCGCGGCACATTGTTTGCTTTTGATATGGACGGCTATCTGTCGCTCAATGCCCTGCCGCAACTCGAAGGCTCGAGCGCTTTCTGGACCGACCGCCATGACCGGCCCTTGATGGCGCTCGGCAGGCTGAAGCCCGGCGTCAGTCTGGCCCAGGCACAGAGTTCGCTCTCCGTCATTGCCGGGCGTCTGGCCGCCCAATATCCCACTACGGATAAAGACGCCACCGTGCGTGTTATCCCGGAAAGATTAGCCCGCCCGGCGCCGTTCGTCACCAATTTCGTTACCGTCATCGCTGGTCTATTCCTGCTTCTCCCCGCCCTCGTCTTGCTGCTGGCGTGGCTGAACGTGGCGAACATTTTGCTGGCGCGAGCGACGGCGCGGCAACGCGAGATGGCTATTCGCGCGGCTCTGGGCGCGGGCCGCGGGCGGCTGATCCGGCAGATGCTCACCGAAAGTCTCCTCCTAGCGCTTCTGGGCGGCATCGGAGGCGTGGTCCTGGGAGAATGGGCAATCAGCGTCAGCAGTTCCATGATTCACTCAGTCACCTCAACCTCATCCGGCGTTGCTTTCCGGATGGACTACAGTCTTGACTGGAGGGTGTTTGCGTACACGTTGGGAACCGTGGTCTTATCCGGGATCTTCCTTGGCGTCTGGCCCGCCTTTCGCGCCGGTCGAGTGGATGTGAATACCGTACTGCACGAAGGTGGGCGAAGTGATTCTGCCGGCGTGGGACGTCACGGCGTCCGCAGCGCCCTGCTGGTGGCGCAAGTGGCGGGTTCGCTGATGCTCTTGATCGTCGCAGGCCTATTCGTTCGCAGCCTCGAACGTGCTGAGCATATGTATTTGGGCTTTGATCCTGATCATGTCCTGAATGTAATGCTGGACGTGCGCCAAATCGGTTACGACGAGACTCGCGCCAAAGCCTTCTGCCGGGATCTTAAGGATCGGGTGCGCGCCCTGCCGGGCGTCCAATCCGCGAGCCTTGCCTTCAATGTGCCCTTGCAAATGCCCAGTCCCGCGAGCCCTATTCACCTCGAAGGTCGCCCGCTCCCTCCGGGGCAGCCGCCTCCGGAGGTTTCCTACGACAGCATTGACCCGGAGTACTTTGAAACAATGCGAATTCCGCTTCTCGACGGCCGCACCTTCCGGGAATCCGACAACGAAAAGGCCCGCCCAGTGGCAATTGTGAATCAGTCCATGGCGAGGAAGTTCTGGCCGAACGACGATCCCATCGGCAAGCGCTTCGGCACGAAAGGCGCCACTGGGCCGTTCATCGAGGTGATTGGCCTCGCCCGCGACGGCCAAAGCATGTGGCATTTTTCGGCCGACGCGCAGCCCTATTTCTATCTGCCGCTCGCGCAGAACTTCTCTTCGTTTCTAACGCTGCAAGTTCGGACCACCGTCCCTCCCGAATCTCTGCTCCTGGGGGTACAGGGAGAGATCCATCGCCTTGCTCCTGATCTCCCCATCTTCAACGCCGGCACCATGCAGCAAGGAGTTCACGGACTCGGCGGCTTGTTCATGTTTCGTCTCGCAGCCGCTCTTGCCGGAGTCATGGGCGTCCTCGGTCTCACCCTCGCCACAGTGGGCGTCTATGGCGTGGTTTCGTTTGGCGCGGCGCAACGCACGCGCGAGATCGGGATTCGCATGGCTCTGGGCGCTTCGCGACGCGCCGTCTTGATTGCTGTCGTTCGCCAGGGGTTGCAGCTTACCCTGATTGGCATCGGGTCAGGATTGGTCGGGGCCTTCGCGCTCAGCCGTCTGCTGCGAAGCATGCTGGTCGGCGTCAATCCGGGTGATCCCGGAACCTTCATCGGTGTCTCGCTGCTCTTGCTCGCCATCGCTCTCCTGGCCAGCTACATCCCCGCCCGCCGCGCAACCAAGGTCGATCCCATGGTGGCGCTGAGGCATGAGTAAACCAGTGGCTAGTGGTTGTTGGCTAGTGGCTAGGACTCTAATCACTAGCCACCAGCCACTAGCCACTGGGCGATTGAGGATTCAAAACATGACCACTCTGTTCCAGGACGTTCGTTACGGCCTTCGAATGTTGGCTAAGAATCCCGGCTTCACTGCTGTCGCCGTCGTCACGCTGGCTCTGGGCATCGGCGCCAATACTACCATCTTCAGTGTGGCCTGGCGACCCATGCGATACCAAGACGCCAATCGCCTCCTGATGGTGTGGGAGACGCGCCCCGATGGCGGCAGAAGCCCCGTTTCCGCTCCCACCTATCTCGATTGGCGCGACCAAAACAGGTCCTTCGAGCAACTCGCCGCCGCTCGCAGCACCAGCGTTGCCTTATCGGGAAATCCCCCCATCCTCGTGTCGGGAGCGCTCATTACTCCAAATTTCTTTGACACACTCCGGCTGCGGCCTGCGCTCGGGCGATTTTTTTCAGCAGCTGAATTCCGCTCCGGCGGCTACAGGGTGACTGTCCTGAGCCACGAACTCTGGCAAACCCAATTTGCAGCGGAACCGGATATCGTGGGCAAGACCGTTCGCCTCAACGGCGAAACGTACACAGTGGTCGGCGTAGCTCCCGCTGGTTTCGAGTTCTGGGGGCGGATGGACGTCTGGATGCCGCTCGTCCCTGCCAACGGAGCGCCCGACAGGCAGGCTCGCGACTTGCTGGTGGTAGGACGGATGAAGCCGCGCGTCACGGCCGCGCAGGCCGCAGAGGAAATGCGGGCTCTCGCGGCCCGGGTTGCCCAGGAATCGCCGCAAACCAACAAGCAGTGGAGCGCGCTTACCCAGGACTTCTATCAGGCGTTGGCTGGTCCGGGGGTCCTGTTGATGATGGTTCTCTTGTTTGTAATCGTGTGTGTGGTGCTGCTGCTGGCCTGTGTGACCGTGGCCAACTTGCTTCTCGCCCGCGCTACCACGCGCCAAAAGGAAATTGCGGTTCGGTTCGCCTTCGGGGCCAGCCGCTGGCGCGTGGTGCGGCAACTGCTGGCAGAGACTCTTCTGTTGGCTTTGTTGGGCGGCGCGCTGGGCCTTCTCGTGGCATTCGGTGCGGTGCGCTACCTGGCGACTCTGCCGGTCCTCCAGGCGCCTGGCCTGGCGCCTATCGAAATCAATCGCCTGGTGCTCGAGTTCGCCGTGGCGCTCTGCCTGGCCGCGACAGTGCTTTCCGGATTCGTCCCCGCCTTGCGGACCACCGCCACGAATTTGATGGAGCACGTCAAAGCCTCGGGCCACACCACCGTGGGCGATCGAAAGCAAAACCGCCTGCGCAACGGGCTGGTGATGGCAGAACTGGCATTGTCTGTGGTGCTCATGGTGACCGCGGGTCTTAGCCTGCGCAGCTTCATACGCTTGGCTCGAGTCGATCCGGGCTTCCCCAGCAAGGGCCTGCTGACCGCTCATCTATCGCTGCCGGCTCCGCAGTATGCCAATGCAGGCCGCGTCCGAGCGTTTAACTCCGAATTGCTAGAGAGGGTGCACGCCATCCCTGGCGTCGAGGACGTCGCGGTTTCCACCGGCCTGCCGCCCATGAACTTTGAAAACGTCCAGCCTTTTCGCGTCGAAGGTCGAGATCCGGCCGCGGCCAATGCTTCCGGCGTCGCAGACTACCAGGTCGTCAGCGCCGGTTATTTTCACACGCTCGGCCTGAGGGTTCTCAAAGGGCGCGCCTTCAGTGAGGACGACCACCAAGGGTCAACCGCGGTGGCAATTGTCAATCGTAGGCTGGCTGAGAAGTTCTTCCCGACAGGCGATCCGTTGGGCAAGCGTCTGCTGATTTCCGAACTCGTTCCGGGCCGGAACGGGCCTTCGGAACCGGGCGCCTTCGAGATCGTCGGCGTCGTGAACGACCTGAAGAACTCCCGCGTGAACGAACCAATCAACCCCGAGATCTATATTCCCTATTTGCAAACGCCGTGGAGCAGCGAGTACCTTCTGGTGCGCAGCCGCAGCGGCACAGCTTCGCTTGTGGCCGCCGTCCGCAAGGCCGTGAGCGCGGTCGATCCTGATTTACCCCTGACCGGCGTCAGCACCATGGACGAGCGCTTCTCGATGGCGCTCGCTGGCGGTCGAGTCGTCGTTGCCCTTATGGTCATTTTCGCTTTCATCGCGCTCTCAATGGGCAGCGTGGGTCTTTATGGAGTGATCTCCTATGCGGCGGCTCAGCGCACCACCGAATTTGCCCTGCGATTGGCATTGGGTGCTCCGCAGCGCGAAGTTTTACGTTTGGTGGCGCACGGAGCGTTCCGCCTGCTGCTGATCGGCGGCGCAGTGGGCATGGCGTTGGCCCTGGGGATGGCGCGTCTGCTCAGTAGTTCGATCTTCGGCGTCAGCCCGTATGATCCCGTCACCTTTGCCACCGTGGCGCTGGTTTTGCTGGCCGTGGTCCTCACCGCCAGTTACCTGCCCGCACGTCGAGCCATGAAAGTGGATCCCATGGTGGCGCTGAGGTACGAATAGGATTCAGGATTCAGGATTCGGGATTCAGGGAAGGGCGCCAGCCCAACGCCGATACGATGTAATGCGAGCGTCTCGCCCGCTGTGGACAAAAGGGTGATAAAGCATGAAATCGCAGCCCTCTCCCTTGGGGACAGGGTGGACCGCGACGGCGCTTTCGCCAGCCGTCGCGGGACGGGTGAGGGGTTGCTTCCATCGCCAAGCAAACTTGTTCAGCCAATAGACACAGGAGGTCGTTGCATGCGCCGGACGAAATCCATCGAGAATTTCATGCAGGGTGTGTGCTACGTTCATAGCATGCCAACCAAGAATCCCGGCTTCAGTGCCATAGCTTTCGCGACCGCCGCTCTTTGCCTTTTTAGCTCCCCGTCCCTGGCGCAAGTCGATCCCACCTGGTTGCACCGCTTCGTGCCGGACATCCCGGAGAAAACCGTTGACTTGAGCACCAGCACTTGCCACTATCTGCCGATATTCGGAGAAGGCGATTCCGCTGCCCGCGTGCTTCGGAGCGTCGCGCGCTTCGCCGAGGTCAAGGTTGACCCCCAGGGCGCCTGCCATCCGGTAACCTACGCGCGCGAAGAACAGATCTACGTGATCCTGGAAGGGAGTGGAGTTCTGCAATACGGCGAGGAGAGAGTTCAGGTTCGGAAAAACGACTTCATGTATCTTCCGCCCGGAATTACGCACTCGATCCTCGGCTCTGCTGATCAGCCTTGCCGATTGGTCATCATGGGATTCAGGATCCCCGCGGGGACAACCCTCGAGCCGCCGTCGAAGCTCCTGCTGGCCAACATGGACGAGGTCAAGGAACAGACGGTCGAAGGGCATCCGTCCTCTGTCCTTTACAAACTCTTGGTCGGGGATCGGAAGAGCACGCGAGACAAGATAGCTGCCGGTTACGTCGTCACCAGCCTTTTCCTTATGGATTTCGCGCCCGGAGGCACGAACTCCCCTCACCATCATGACACGGCTGAGGAGATTTATCTGGTTTTGGACGGGCAAGGCAAGATGGTCGCCGGCGGCGGAACGGATGGCGTTGAGGGCTTGCACGCGGCCCATGCCGGCGATGCATATTTCTTCCGCCTCAATTGCACCGTCGGCTTCTACAATAGTACGGAGCCCGGCGTCAAGGCGCACATCCTGGCCGTACGCTCGAGGTTTCCTTTTCATAACGAGGAGGATTGAGCTTCAACCGCCCCGCCTCCTGCTAGGAGGAGGGGGCTGGGGGGTGGTGGTTGCCGAGATCGGAGCGCCGTTCAACCACCCTGGCCCCTCCTTAACATGGAGGGGAACCACGTTCTCGTGATGTGTTAATGGAGGAATACATGGCAAACCTTATTACTTCGTTTGATCGTCGTTCGTTCATGAAATGGGCGGCGGCGCTGCCTTTGCTCGGCCAAATCGCCGCTCAGGATCTTTTCGGCAGCGTGCAGGAAGCCATCGGCAAGAGTCCCGCAGACAACGTCTATCGTCGCTTGGGCGTCCGGCCGCTCATCAACTGCCGGGGAACATGGACCTACCTCAGCGGCTCCTTGGAACTGCCCGAGGTACGTGCCGCCCAACTCCTGGCGGCGAGGCACTTCGTGAATATCATGGAACTGCAACAGGGGGTTGGGAAACGCCTGGCAGAGTTGACCGGCGCTGAATCAGGGATGGTGACTTCCGGCGCAGCGGGTGCGATGGCCTCCGCCACCGCGGCCTGCATCGCGGGCGACGATCCGGCCAAGATCTGGCAACTTCCCGATACCACCGGACTTAAACACGAGGTGGTGATGGTGGGCGGGCGAAGCGCTTTTGATAGCGCCATCCGGCTGGCCGGAGCCAAGCTGGTCCTCGTCTATTCGCCGGAAGAACTTCAGAACGCCCTTAATGAGAACACCGCCATGATTTATACTTGCGACCTCGGCGAGCAGTTGGCCAAAGAGATCGCCATCGCAAAGGACGCAAAAGTTCCTCTCCTGCTAGACGACGCCGCCGGCATCCCTCCCATCGAGAACATGAGACTCTACGCAAAAATGGGGGCGGACCTTTACACCTTCAGTGGCGGGAAGGGGCTGATGGCGCCGCAATGCAGCGGCCTCTTGCTGGGGCGCAAGGACCTGATCGATGCCGCGTTGGCTAACACCAGTCCCTATGAAGGGGCGATTTGCCGTCCCATGAAGGTCGGCAAGGAAGAGATTATCGGCTGCCTGACGGCGGTGGAAACCTGGCTCAAGCTGGACCTCAATGCCCTCAACCGCGATTGGAACACGCGCGTGCAACGAATTGCAAAGCTCGTCGAGACCGTCCCGGGGGTAAAAACCGACATTCACGTGCCCAAAGAGGGCAATCGTTATCCGACTCTGACCGTGAGTTGGGACGAACAGGCATGGGGTTTCACCGTAGAGGACTGCGCTCGCAAGCTGAGCGACGGCGAGCCTCGTATCGAGGTGCTGACGGAGAGTAATCCCAGCCTGGTCCGCGCCGTGGTCGAGGGCAGGCCGAATCCTAAAGAGCCCAAATCCGCGAACCAGTTGCAGATCGTTTCCATGACCCTGCGGCCCGGCGAAGATATGATCGTCGGCAGGCGCCTGCGCGAGATTCTGAGCAGCGCGGCCCGGAAAGCAGCCCGCGCCTCATCCTGAGGTTGGGGGCGACCCTTGTGGTCGCCAGTCTACCTTGCAAAATTGCCATTTCATGGCATAATTGCAGAGTGATGATTCCACGCCTTGCTCGAGTGCGGCTGCTGCAGGCGCTGCAGGCCTTTCCCGCAGTAGCGCTGCTTGGCCCCCGTCAGGCCGGCAAGACCACACTGGCCATAATGCTGGCTGATGAAGAACCGGAGCGCGCTATCTATCTTGATTTGGAGCTGCCCTCGGATCGCTCAAAACTGGCCGATGCGGAGCTTTACTTCTCGAGCCACGAGGACAAGCTGGTCATTCTAGACGAAATCCATCGTACCCCCGGCATTTTCCAGGTCCTGCGCGGCACCATCGACCGCCGGCGGCGAAAGGGAATCAAAGCCGGCCAGTTCCTCGTGCTCGGCTCCGCCTCAATCGACTTGCTGCGTCAGTCCGCCGAAACGCTGGCGGGCCGCATTGCTTATGTGGAGCTTACGCCCTTCACTCTTCCCGAGGTGATCAAAGGCAACGCTTCGGTGGCGGACCCGCTATGGGTCCGGGGCGGATTTCCGGACAGCTTCCTGGCCGCCAACGACGCGCTCAGCTTCGGCTGGCGGCAGGCGTTCATCGAGACCTACCTCGAGCGAGACATTCCACTCCTGGGGCCTCGCATCCCTGCCGAAACGCTGCGTCGATTCTGGCAGATGCTGGCACACGGCCAAGCACAGCTTTTTCACGCCGCGCCGCTCGCCTCCGGTCTCGGCGTCAGCGGCCATACCGTGGCCCGTTATTTGGACGTCCTGGCAGACCTGCTGCTGGTTCGGCGCTTGCAGCCGTGGACCGGCAACCTCAAGAAACGGCTCGTGCGCTCTCCAAAGGCCTACGTGCGCGACAGCGGGCTGGTGCACGCCCTGCTAGGCATCCGGGATCGCGAGGAGTTGCTGGGACATCCAGTTGCAGGTCCAAGCTGGGAAGGCTTCGTAATCGAGAACCTGATGTCGCAGGCGTTGCCAGGTACGAGTGCATGGTTTTACCGGAGTTCGGCCGGCGCGGAAATTGATCTGCTCCTCGAGTTCGCAGCGGGCCATCGGCACGCAGTCGAGATCAAACGTTCGATCAGCGACCCGAAACCCAGCAAGGGATTTCACCTGGCCTGCGACGATCTGAAAGTTCGCGGACGCTGGGTAGTCTATCCCGGCCGGGAGCGGTATCGGCTGGATTCTCGTACCGAGGTTGTCCCACTCACCGAGGCGGCAAGCTCCGAGTTTCGGTGGACACCCATGCCAGGTTGAGACGCGGTTCGATTGGCATTTGCGGCTCCGCCATTACGCTTCGAACCGGCGGATGGGGTGTGCACTGTCCTAAAGTTCCCAAAAAGGAAACCCCAGCTATGATTCTGAAACAGTACTACCTGGGCTGTCTCGCCCACGCCTCCTATCTGCTCGGCGACGAGGCCAGTTCGACCGCCGTCATCGTCGATCCTCAACGCGACATCCAGCGCTACCTGGAAGATGCCGAAAGACTCAATCTCCAATCTTATAGAAATGGCCGGCGGCCTCGCCGCTTGGGAAGCCGCTAAACTGCCGGTCGTCACGGAAAGTTAGCCCCGCCGCAGCTTTGATGCGCGGGTTGGTGAGTTCCCCGGGAATCGGCCGTGCGGTACTCGCGTACTATAGCCAATCGTAGGAGTTCCCTTTAACCTGGACAAGATGTCGGTTGAGAGATACAGAGTGGCCGGCAACTCGCAACCCCTCGGGGATCACTGGCCTGTACATCTAACTCTACTGGTTTTCGTTTTTCCCCTCCTGGCTGGGGTTGCATTGGCCCAGCAAGAGGCGCGCGGCACATCGGGTACCCTGCCCGCACTCAAGGAAGCTCGCCAAGTCAGAGAACTCTCTCCAGAAAAGGCCACGCTCGGCTATCCCATTCAACTGCACGCGGTGGTCACTTACGCCGATTTCAGGAACACAGACTTGTTTGTCCAGGATGCAAGCGCCGGAATCTTTGTTAACCCTACCAATCTGGCGCTCCCGTTGCGCGCTGGCCAGTACGTGGAGGTTGAGGGCAGAACGGGGCCAGGGGTTTTCGCCTCTGAAATCGATAGGCCTCACGTGCGCATCTTGGGCGAAGCTCCGTTGCCAGTGCCACGAAGGGTCTCTGGGGAGGAGTTGGCGTCGGGAGTACAGGATAGCCAGTTTGTTGAAGTGGAAGGCACAATCATGTCTGCCGCCGAGAATGAAGGACGCTTACTCCTGCACATTGCCTCCAGAGCGGTTGAATTTCCGGTCTACGTCTTGGGCCAAAAGACTGTCCCGGAAAACTTGGTAGGAGCAGCAGTGCGACTGCGCGGAGTGTCCAGCGGCATCTACAATGCCAAGCTCCAGTTCATCGGCGCCGCGCTGATGGTCCCTGGCTTCGAGAATCTCTCCGTCGAGGGCCCCGCACCGGCCGACCTTTTCTCGATTCCTCTGCGTCCCATTCACGTCGTTCTGCGCCTCAGCTCACAGGGCGCATTCAGCCAGCGCGTGAGGGTTCGGGGAGCGGTTACCCTTCAGCGCCTGGGGAGATCGTTATTCATCAGTGATGGACAACAGGGCGTGGAAGTCCAAACGGGCCAAACAACGGTGCTCAAGCCAGGGGATCAGGTCGAGGTAGTTGGATTTCCTGCGGTGGGTAGCTACAGCCCCATCTTGAAAGATGCGATCTTCAGAAAAACCGGAACAGGCTCGCCTCCCCAACCTGTGACCGTGACGGCAGAGCAGGCGCTCGCAGGCAAATTTGATTCGGAACTGGTTCGAATCCAAGGACGATTGTTGGACTTCGGTAGGGAAGCGGGCCTGCGAACGCTTTCTATCAGCACGGACAACCTGAATTTTAGGGCTGAGCTTGAGGAGGCGATAGCAGGGCAAGCTCTGGCCCGGGTGCGTGTTGGCGGCCTGGTACAACTGACCGGGATATGCAAGATTCGTGTCGATGAGAACATGGCCCCCGCGGACTTCGGACTTCTGCTTCGGGTGCCGGAAGATGTGGTGGTTGTTCAACAGCCTCCCTGGTGGACCCTTGCGCGCGCGCTCTCCCTGGTGGGTTTCACGGGATTGGTCATTCTTTCGGCGGCAGTTTGGGTAGTCATGCTGAGACGGCGCGTGCAGAAGCAGACCGAGACAATTCGGGCAACACTCGAGTCCACCGCGGAGGGAATCCTGGTTGTTGACGAACGAGGGAAAATCACCGCTTTCAATGAAAAATTCGGAGAGCTTTGGCGAATTCCGAAGTCCATTCTCGCCTCGAGGGATGAGGACAACGTGTTTTCCTACCTGTCCTCACAATTGAAGGACCCAGTAAGCTTCCATATGAGGGTGAGCGAGCTTTGCGCCCATCCGAACGAGCAAAGTGATGACGTCATTGAACTCCGAGATGGAAGAATCCTCGAGAGGCACTCCAGCCCTCAGCAAGTCCGAGGGAAGAATGTTGGAAGAGTCTGGGGATTTCGGGACGTTACCGAGCGCACGCGGGCCGAGGAAGTGCGCGCCAAGCTGGCTGCCATCGTTGAGTCGTCCGACGATGCCATAATCGGCAGGACATTGGAAGGGACGATTACCAGTTGGAACAAGGGCGCCGAAGTGATCTTCGGCTATCGAGCCGACGAGATGATTGGAAAGCACGTGTCAATGCTTGCGGCCGGGGACCGCGATGACGAGTTGGCGGCGATTCTGCGCCGGGTCGAGCAGGGGGAGAAAATCTCCCATTTTGAGACCGTTCGAGTGCGAAAGGACGGCCGCCGCATTGATGTCTCCCTCACCATATCTCCGATCCGGAATGCCGCGGGAGACGTGGTGGGCGCTTCGACTATTGCCCGCGACATCACGGAGCGCAAGAGGGCGGAGGGAATTCGGGCGGCCACCTACAAGATTTCCGAGCTTGCCAATTCCGCGAACGGCCTGGAGGAGTTCTTTCGCTCAACGCATGAGGTGATCAAAGGGTTGATGCCGGCCAGGAATTTCTACATCGCCCTGTACGACGAGGTTGCCGAAATCCTCAGCTTTACTTACTATGTCGACGAGATAGACGAGGTCCCTCCACCGCGGCCGCTCAGCAGAGGGTTCACAGAGTATATCTTGCGGACTGGGAGTCCGCTGCACGCCTCCAGTGAGATTTTTGATGTACTCCTTAAAACCGGAGAGGTTGAGGTTCGAGGCAATCCCCCTTTCGATCGCGTTGGGGTTCCGCTTAAAGTCGACGGGCGAACCTTTGGCGCCTTGGTTGTCCAGACCTATACCGAGGGCGAAAAGTACGGGGAAAAGGAGAAAGCCGCACTGGTGTTCATTTCGGAACAGACAGCATTGGCTATTGGCCGGCGATGGGCCATGGAGAAGACTCGGCTTCTGCACGATCTGACCATGGCGGTGGGAACATCGGTTGATTTTTCCTCTGCACTAAGGGTTGTGATAGAGAAGATTTGCCAAGCAACAGGATGGCGATACGGCCAAGTCTGGGTGCCTGACGCCCGTGGAAGCTTTGTGGTCTGCGGCCCTGAGTGGTATTGCCGGGTCGAGGGATTGGAAGCCTTCAGGAAGGTAAACCAAGGTCTTCAATTCGTGTTGGGGTGCGGCAGCATCGGGCGCGCCTGGGCAAGCAGGAAGCGCGTGTGGTCCCAAGAGATCGGCAGCGACGGGGATGGCCAGCGTCAGCAGACCGCACGTGCCGCGGGACTAGAGTATGGGATGGCCGTTCCTATTTTGGCCGGTGCGGAAACGGTGGCTGTGCTTGAGTTCTTTGTCACCGAGATCCGCCCCCAAGACCAAGGTCTATTGGAGATCGCCGCTTCAGTGACAGCCCAATTAGGTGCGGTCATCCTCCGCAAGAAGGCCGAGGTGGAACTCAAAAGGGCAAAGGAGATCGCCGAAGCTGCCAACCGGGCCAAGAGTGAGTTCCTGGCAATGATGAGCCATGAGATTCGGACCCCCATGAATGGAATCATTGGCATGACGGAATTGGCTCTCGACACACCCCTAACGCCCGAGCAGCGAGAGTACCTGGGCAGTGTGAAGGAGTGTGCTGACACCCTCCTGATCTTGATCAATGACATCCTGGATTTCTCCAAGATTGAGGCCGGGAGGCTTTCGCTCGAGGTTGGCGAATTCGACCTGCAAGATACGCTCAGCAACACTATGCGGGCACTCGCCCCGCGGGCTGACGTCAAGGGACTTGAGTTGACCTGGGAGACCCTGCCCGGCCTTCCGGCCCGCTTAGTCGGAGACCCTGGACGGCTGCGACAAATCCTTGTGAATTTGGTGGGGAATGCCATCAAGTTCACCGAACGCGGGGAGGTCGGCTTGCGGGTCGAGATCGAGTCGCAAGGTGAAGATTGGGCCGCCCTGCATTTCTGCGTCACCGATACTGGCATCGGCATCCCGCGGGAAAAGCAACAGAGGATTTTTGAGCCCTTCATGCAGGCTGACAGCTCAACCACACGTAAATATGGTGGGACCGGTCTGGGCTTGGCTATCTCGACCCGACTGGTAAACCTGATGGAAGGCCGAATTTGGGTGGAGAGCGAGCCGAATCAAGGAAGCAGGTTCCATTTCACGGCGAAGTTTGGCTTTGTGAAAGCGCCGCAAGCACAGACCGCTCCCGCGGCAAAAGTTACCCTCCAAGGTACGCCGGTGCTCGTCATTGACGATAATGCCACCAACCGGCGTATCTTGGAGGCCATGTTCAAGGGCTGGTCGATGCAGCCCACCTTGGTGGAGAGCGGGTATGAAGGTCTTGTCGAGATGCGGCGCGCAAATGACATGGGCAGACGTTTTCCTTTGATTCTGCTGGATGCCCAAATGCCGGGCTTGGACGGCTTCATGGTTGTGGAGAGGCTCAAGGAAGATCCAACCCTCGCCGGAAGCGCGATCTTGATGTTAACCTCTGCTGGACAGCGCGGTGACGCCGCCCGCTGCCGTGAGCTTGGCATCTCGGCGTATCTCGTCAAACCGGTCCGGCAGTCAGAGCTCTTGGAGGCCATTCTGCTCGTTCTTGGCCAGTCCTCCCAGGGGAAGAAACACAAGGACCTTGTCACCCGTCACACGATTCGAGAAGCGCGTCGGAAGCTCCGCATCCTTGTGGCGGAGGACAACGCGATCAACCGAGAGCTCGTGACACGCCTGCTCCAGACGCACGGACACACCGTCATGTCGGTCGCGAACGGTGGAGAAGCTGTCGACCTGTTGGGTAAGGACGCGGCGAATTGTGACATCGTACTGATGGATGTGGAAATGCCGGACATGGATGGCTTTCAGGCCACAGCTATCATCCGTGAGAAAGAAAAGGTCGGCGGTAAGCGCATCCCCATCATTGCCTTGACGGCATACGCCATGAAAGGTGATCGTGAACGTTGCTTGGCGGCAGGCATGGACGGCTACGTGCCCAAGCCCATCCAGCTCCAAGACTTGTTGGAAACAATCTACGCAGTCGTCCTGGACGTGCCCAACATTCCTATCCATGCGCCTCCTGAAAAAACTCCAGTGGGCGTTCTGGATGAAGCGCTGCTTATGTCTCGTGTGGACAACGATCCTCAATTGCTAAGGGACCTCGTGGACCTGTTCATGGAGGACTGTCCGCGTACTGTGGATGAAATTAGGGCCGCGCTGGACAGGAAAGACGCCAAGGCCATAGAAAGGGGCGCGCATAGTCTAAAAGGCTGCACAGGTAACCTTGCTGCGCAGATGGCCTCGGAAGCTGCGTTCAATCTCGAAAGACTCGCTCGCGCTGGGGACTTGGTGGACGCCGAAAGCGTGCTGCAGGAGTTGGAGTGTCAACTGGAACGCTTGAAGCCAGCTTTACTCGCCGCTCGGCCGGAGACAGAGAAACAACCGTTCTGATTGCCGCGGACGCCGTGTTTTGCGGTCTGCGATGGCCGGAAGGAACACTTCTCCGTGGTCTCTGTGCCCTCCGTGGTTCAGCTTTTCTTTGCAGCCCTGATCGGGCTTTTTCCAGCCAAAAGGACAACGCCGCCTTAAAGGCCTCGCGCGACCCGCTCAGATTGCCCGTGCCGAGTTCCTGAACTTCACTTGTGAAAAGGCATTGAACGTGTTAGATAATCACGTCCTGGGGGAAACCCGTGTGGTTGTCCGGGCCGGCCACACGCGTCGCCCTACATTGGTTGATGCGAGTGAGCACCATGATCCAGGAACCTAAGGGTAGTCGGATTGCTTTTTGTGATTATTCTCGCCGCCCTGTTCCTTGGAACGGCGCCTTCAGCTTTGTGCGCAGGGAAGATCGTCACCCTGGACTTTCGCATCTTCCCTGGCTTGGCTGAAATGGACGGCAACTGGGCGGCTCTCAAAGTAGCGCATGGTCGACAAAGTGTGGGCTCAAAGTGCGATGTCGTAATCGCCCAATTGCAGAGGAAATCTTCCATACTGTCGGACCAGCTTGACCACGTAGTCATAGCTCTCGCCTGAGACGCTGCTGGGAACGGAATGATCGGACTGAAAGATGAATCCTCCACCTTTAGCCGCGTTAAGCTTGGTCAGCACAACCCGCTTCAACTCATCGCGGTTCCCTGCCGCCCACACCATGACGTCCATGTTGCCGCAAAAACCCATGCGATGGCCGAAACGGCGCCGCAATTCGACCACATCCAGGCCGGCCTTGGCTTCGAGCGGATTATAGGCGTTGATCCCTATTTCAATGAAGTCTTCGTAAATGCTCGAAGCGTTGCCGCACCCGTGATAGATCACCGGCAGGTGGTGCGCGTGACATTCCTCGACCAGGGCTTTCACACCAGGCTTGAAGTACTTCCGCCAATAAGCCGGCGAGAAGAACATGCCATTCTTATACGCTACGTCGCCCCAGATCACCATGCCGTCCAGCAACCCTCCGGCAGCCTTAATCTGCGCCTTGACGATCTCCAGATTAAAGGCGTTGATCCGCTCCACGAACTTCCCGATTTCCTCAGGATACAGGCCGATCCAGAGCATGACGTTCTCCGTGCCGATCATGCGCCACAGCATTTCATGTCCTTCGCACACCCCGCCAAAGATCGCGAAGCCCGGCCAAGCGGGCTTCAGGCGATCGATAAACGAGGGCAGATTGCGCGCAAACCCGTCGCCCACGCCGTTGATCTGGTCATCACCTGCCCGGAAGTAGCGGCGTTCGTCCCAAGGGTCGTCGAACTGGAAGGCCGCCATCTTTTCGATTGTGTCGGTCTCGAACTTCAGGAAATCCGGCATGGGGTAAGCCAACTTCTTCCGGATGAGAGCTTCGAACCCGGTTCGGACGATGACTTCCTCATCGTTTTCCAGGATGATTTCAAATGGCTTGATGTGGGGATCCAGGTTGGGATTGAACTGCATCCAATCGAGGTCGTAATAGCGGTAAATATCGGTGTTCCTCGCGAGCCCGAGTTCTTCGCGCCAGCGCGTGAGGAAACTTCCCCAGAAGAAATCGCTGATGGGTACGCAATCCGCTTCCTCGTGACGCAGCGTCTTCTGCATGCGCTCGAGTTTCGCCAGGCAGTTCGCCGTCCTCTGCATGTTTATCCACCTCGCAACCGGTTTGGCCCTCTCGTTCGTAACTAGCCGCGGGCGAAGCCTTTGATGCCATGGGAAGCCTGCTCGCGGCTCAGGCTGCGGACCCGTTGCTACCCCTCCTTGCTCCTACACAGTTTCATGGAAGTTGAGCACGGTTTGCAAGCCTTATGGAAGGGGGAGTATATTGGTGCGGGCGCCCCGCCTGAGTGGAAGTTTGGACAACCTCGCTCCGCGCTGAGCACAAGTGGGCCGCGCTCTATGTTTCTTGTGCTAACCGGAAGGTAATCGAGACGACCAGTGCACCATAAAGAAGCTTTGCGGGGCTGATCACGGCAGGCGGGCAGAAAGGAAGGGAACGATCATAATGCCAACATCAAAACTCAAACGGTATGGACAACTCATCGGATTGAAACCGGAGGCCTACGATAAGTACCTCGAGTATCATTCGAAGGTTTGGCCAGCGGTCTTGAAAACCATCTACGACTGCAACATTCGTAATTACTCAATTTTTTGTAAAGACAATACTCTTTTTGCTTATTTTGAATATGTGGGCGATAACTTCGAGGCTGACATGGCCAAGATGGCTGCGGACCCCACCACTCAGGAATGGTGGAGCATCATGGAGCCCATGCAGCAACCGGTCCCGACGCGAGCCAAAGGGGAATGGTGGGCGGACATGAAAGAAGTGTTCCACGTTGATTAAAAGCAGTGGTCAGTGGCTAGTGGTTAGTGGCCAGCCGCTTACCACCAGGCGCTAGGCATCTGGACTCAGCCCGGGTTAGCGAGCGAACTCTTCCGCCACTTCGCTTGCGATCTGCGCCCACTCCCAAAGCTTTTTTGGCCCGTATTGCACCGTGGAGATATCTTTCATGATCAACTCCACGTGGCAGCGGCCGCCAGTCTTGGTGAGAAAAGTGCGGAGTTCCTGCCGCGCGCCCTTCGGGTCCCACGCATCGCGTGCGAAGATCGCCGGGGTCGGCTTGTAGCTGAGGATGTAGTCGCCACCCACCTTATCCACCAGGCGCTCGGTGTTGTTCCAGTAGCTGGCTGAAATCTTGCGCAAATTCGGAATCCGGCGCAGCACCTCGATTTTACGGTCCAGGGGCTCACAGCACCCGTAATACACCATTCCCCAACGCTCCAGCCAGCGCAGATCGTGCTTGACCGCGAACTCCCACTGCATCTCCGGCGAGACCTCGGAAAAAATCTGTGCGTTCGAGCAACCCCACATGTTGTGCGGCTTCACATGGCATCGGTCAAAGTCCGTCCCCGGCAGTGACTGAGTGTACCCGTAGCCCCCCGATCCAATCCGAGTGTTATTGCAATCCAGCGAGAGCAGATTCAACTCCACAAACTGGTCGAGTTCGATCATCCAGGCATCCACCATCCGCTCAACGGCGGCATGCACCAGTTCCGGGCGCTCCACCAAATCGAGCATGGCTTCCTCGACGCCCCACCAACGGATCAGATAGTCCCAGGGCGTGAACCAAATGTGCGTTTGCCCCACTTTCTTGACCGGCAGGATGCCGCCATAGACCTCGCACATGGCCTGGTAGTAAAGCTCTGTGGCTAACTCGTTGTGGGTGACCACCGGCATCTTGATCTTCTCGAGATCCGGAAAGTCACGGATCTGAATATGAAAATGGCGCGACACCACGTCGGCTGCGGGGTCGGTGGTGGCGATATCCACATCCTCAATGATCCCGAAGTCGGTGGAGTGAATCGCCAGCGGGCAGGTCAGGTAATCGCTTACGATCATATCTCCGGGAAGATGCCGCCATTGATAGAGGGTGCGGCGCAATTCGCGTTCCTGTTCCCGCGCCCAGGGGTGCTCGGTGCGGAGTGCTAACTCGCCGTCTACCTCCATCTCGTGCCAGCAGACTTCGTTGATCCAGACCATCGGACGCTCGGACTCACGGTCGTTCAGTTTCTGCCAGAGTCGCGCCTTCTGCTTGTGAATTGGCAGCCCGGCCACCTCCGCCAATTCCCCGCACAGGCGTCGCAAAATCTCCTTTTCATGCGGCGAGAGTCGGACTTCCTCCGCCACGGGTAATGAAGGATGATGACTGGGATCATGCAGCATTAGTCTCCACCTTGCCTGCTCGCTCCAGGGCGCCAGCTCAACTGCATACCGATTAACATGTTGCTTCAGCCACGTCAAGCCTACCACCCCTGCGCGCATCGATGTAATTGGTCGCGCCACCTACCACACGGGAATAAATCTCGCCGCCTGCCTCCTTGACCGATGGGATTCTCCTGGCGATGTCAACCGAATCCCGTGATGGGTTCGCTGGATGGTTACGGATTCTGGCCTGCCTTCAAAGTACAGTCGTCGCACTTTCCGGGAAGGGGGTTTTTCGTTCCGAATCCGGCGACGTACCTGCCCAGCATCGTTTCGGAGTACCTCGCTCACCCAGGACTTTGGATTGCAGTTGCAGATCCGTCGGTTAACAGTAGGCGACCAAGCAGGAGTCATTTCCTCGAACCCCGGGGAGTTTGCATGATTGCTGGTGGGAAGGGCTATCGCCAGCTATCGTAAACCCTGATGCCAGTATGGGCGGGCAGTCTAGGACTTCGCTCCAATGCCAAGCTTCAGGCTTCGGTCGTTTCTCTGGTGAGCCGTACGGCGAGTGACGAAACTCAGACCGACGGCGGTTGGCGGGATTTCATAGAACTGGACTTTTGGGGAAGTTCTCAAGAACCTGTCTGTCCTGTACGGGCGTTGCAATATCTGCATATTGTCCTATAATTCGGGGACAAGGTGGCACCAGTATGCCTCGAATCATAGCCAATCGGCCGTATGGACTGCTGGCAAAGTATTACGACCAGCTCTTCACATTTCACCTGTCCTGGTACGAGGCGGCCCGACAGCGCGTGCTTGGCGGGATTCTGCTCCACCTTGAATCCGCATGTGACCTGGCATGTGGCACCGGAACAACGGCCCTTGTTCTGGCGCGCAAGGGCATAAAGATGTACGGCGTGGATCTCTCCCCAACTATGTGTCGGCTGGCCCGTGAGAAGTCTCGACATCTCGGCCTGCCACTTCGCATCGTCCGCGCTGACATGCGGCATTTCCGATTGCCGGAGCCGGTCGACCTGATATTGTGCGAATTCGATGCGCTCAATCATTTGGAGCGAAAGGGCGACTTGGCGCTGGTTGGACGTGCTGTTTCACGCGCCTTGCGCCCCGGCGGCTACTTCTATTTCGATGTGAACAACTCCCTTGGGTTCGAGCGATACTGGTCGAGTACCGTCTGGTTCGAGAAGCCGGGCGTGGCGGTGGTGATGCGCAATGGGCATAGCCGCCAGGCCGACCGAGCATGGAGCGACATTGAATGGTTCATCCGGGACGCAGGCTGCTGGCGAAGGCACTGCGAACGGGTGGAGGAGGTGTGCTGGAGTTCCTCCGAGATCCGCCGCACATTGCGTAAGGCTGGCTTCGACCGGATCAGCGCATTTGACGCGACGCCCTTCTTTACCGGCGATCCTAAAATACACCCCGGCTCTCGCACATTTTACTTGGCGCGGAAATCCCGCCACCAATGAGGCTACAGTTGGGCGTGAACCATCAATCGGGTGAAGTGTTCCAACTCATGCTCGTAAGATCGGACTTCGCCTGATCGGAGCAGTTCCGCCCTCGAGAGGTGATAACGCCAATAACTGTCGTGAACGGCCTGGTGTCAACTCAAGCGACCAACGCCCTTGTGGCCATCTGGAAGCAATCCCTGGGTCAAAGATCGGCGGCCACACGTCCATCAAGTCGCGTCGACGACGCCGCGACAACACTGAACGAGCTTGGGCGACTGGCCTGAAGAACACAATGTCCGAAGACACGGGCGCCAGGTGCCAGGAATTGTCCCCCGACCGATGGCATCCTCCTGTGTACGCTTTGGGGTGGACCTCTCGCTTAACGAGCGCCTCGCCACAGAGGGCGCAGAGCTCACGGAGAAGCGGGCCCGGTATTCGGATAGTTGGGCTAAGTGCCCGGCCCTAAATGCCAGCAATTTTCCTCTGAAACCTGACCCATGTTCCCTATTCCCTATTCCCTGTTCCCTGTCCGCTATTCCCTGTTCCCTAAACCCTATTCCCTGCACTTTTTTCTTGACACCAGACCGGGATTATAGTAGCCTATTGCAGTTGTCGAAACCTCGCCGGGAGGCGGTTGTAGCAAGGTAGCGTACACGGACCGGCAGGGTGGAAAAGGCGGAGGATTGGCCAAAAAGAAACTATTTCGACGGAATGAACTCATGGAAGAAGTCGAGAGTCCAGAGTCGAAAGCGAGAGCAAAGTCGACCGGCAGCCGGGGCGTATTAGTTAACTCCTCGACCCTCGACTTTTGACTTTCAGCTGTCAACTCTCGACTCTCGACTCCTCGACTGTACGACGGCTGACGGCTGAGAGCTGATAGCTTTGTTACGAACCGTGGCCGCCCGGAATGAGAAGGATGAAGAAACGGCCCTGGCGGAGGCGGTCTAGTGTACAATCGGGCGTGGTCAGGAAGCGAAATCGGGAATGCAATTGCGGGCTACCGCGAGGCGCTGCGGCTGAACTCCAGCAACGACCTCGCGCATTTCCGAAGGGGAATGAGTGTCAGGGGAGAGGGAGGGGCGAGGGTGAAGCTCTCATGAGTTTTCCGATTGGCTATTGTCCTAATGGTTGGGCGCGCTTGGAAAGGCTGCGTTCACTGTATGTGGAACGCCGGCAGGACCGGCTTTTTGCTCGCATGGAGGTGCCAACGAACGCGCTTCAGACGTTTGCCGCCCGGTACGAACCAGGCTACACGGGGCGTCCGGAGCTGGCACAGCGTGTGGGCTTCTGGGACGAATTATTGGCGGAGCGAGCAGCCGTATGTGACGACTCGATTCCGTCCGCCTACCTGAGCGAAATGGACCAGGGACTCTACGGGGGCATGGTCGGCGGAAAAGCGCAGTTCATGGCGCACCCGGAAAACGGCTGGATTTCATCGATGGTTCCACCCATTCTGGGGGAGTTGGGGGACCTGGAGAAACTCGTGGTCGATCATCAAACCGAGTGGTACCGATTCTATCTCCAGGAACTAAAGATGTTCCGCGAGGCGAGCCATGGCAAATTCGGAATCAGCCATTTCATTCTGATCGACGGCCTCAACTTTGTGTTCGAGCTTGTCGGCGCAACTCAGACTTACCTCGAGTTGTTGGATCATCCGCAGAAAGTGCACGGGGCGGTGGAGTTCGCCTACCGGTTAAACGTGGATGTACAGCAGGCCTTCTTTCAACACACGCCAATGTTGGCGGAAGGAACGTGCAGCAACATGGTGGAATGGATTCCCGGGCGCATCGTTTCTGAGAGTGTTGATCCCTTTCATATGACTTCCGTCGACTGTTTTGAGAGGTGGGGACGCGAGCCGGTGGAGAGAATTTTCGCGGCTTTTGATGGCGGGGTGCTGCATATCCACGGAAACGGACGCCATTTGCTGGGAGCCGTATCGACTCTGCGCGGGCTGAAGGCTGTTTACCTGATTGACGACATTCACTTTCCACCGGCCTTTTCCGTCCTTGACGAGCTCCGCCCCAGGCTCGGAAACATGCCGCTGGTAATCAAGGTGGGGTTTGCCGATTTTATTGCGAATCTGGATGCGCATCGGCTACAAGGCGGCATCCTGTACAAGGTCCAACACGTACCCGATGTGGATGCAGCAAATCGCACCATGGACCGGGTGCGCGAATATGCGATTTAGCTCTACCCGCACAGGCTGGTTACTTGCATTTCTGACATGACGTAAACAGGACGTCGTTTTCGGGTTCAGTCCTGGAACTCGAGAAGCTTTGTGAGCTTCTCAACGGCGCTTTCCATGTCTCCGGCTGCAGCGATCAGAACGATGCCCAGGTTGCGGTCGCTGGTGATATCAATTCCAATCCAGCCATCTTGCGGATTCAGTTGCCCGTCCTCCAGGCGCTTCCAGGCGCCATCCTGGAACTCTCCCAGTT
>Ga0326728_10006199_pt1 | contig 32497 bp, 32 predicted proteins | sample MB3enrmetagenome_FD_207602 | JGI IMG/M metagenome (GOLD analysis project Ga0326728, IMG submission 207602) | Lab enriched peat soil microbial communities from McLean, Ithaca, NY, United States - MB31MN | ecosystem: Environmental > Terrestrial > Soil > Wetlands > Peat | place: USA: New York... | reverse complement strand
CACGACGTAGCTGTATCCTATCCATCAGGATGCGAGTGCTCAATAATACTAAGGTAAGATATCGACAGTGCCATTAACTGGTGCCTTAATAGCTGCGCGCTGGCCCAGCACAGCTTCGCCACGAAGCGCACAATCACAGCCTTGCCCGCCGCAACGGCGATGCGTCCCTTCCCAAGCCAGGCGTCAAAGGTGTGTGAACTTGACTACCGATTTCCTCCTCAACCTATCATGAGGTGTGAAAGGCTTGGAGACGCACCTTGGTCAGATAGTTCGATAGCGCGTGCCGAAGGAAGTTGCTAATTGCAAGGGACCTGGCGGAGAGGCAGGGATTTGAACCCTGGGTACAGCTTTTGACCGTACAACGGTTTAGCAAACCGCCGCCTTAAGCCACTCGGCCACCTCTCCGTCGTTTTGCCTTCAACAATTTACCACAGATTACACCGCTTGACCACCGTTTACGCCAACAGTTACGCCAACAATTCCAGGTGAAACGGCTGGGAGGTTGTCCCAGCCGTCCAACAGCTTCGAAGCCACCTGTGCAGCCTCTTTTCCCGCTTTCCGGCTGAAGTGAACATACCAGTTGGCGGTGGTGCGCGCATCGGCATGGCCGAGTCTAGACTAGAGGGTTTTAAGATCCACGCCTTCGTAATGCAGCATGGTTCCCGCCCAGTGCCGAAGTTCGTGCCACGTCAGATGCAGCCCCAGCTTCTTGGCTGCTTTCTTGAGCCCACGACGAAGTGCGTTCTGCTCCGTCATAGGCCGGCCAGGATGCTTGGGGTCCGGAAAGACCCAATCATTCTCTGTCGCATTCGGAACCCTTGCCTTAAACTTTCGCAGGCGTTCGATTTCCTTCTCGGTCAGGTCAACCGGTCTGTCGCTCCGGTGACCTTTGGTCTTGTGCACTTCGCCCATATAAACCGCGGAAAGAAACCAAACGTACCGATTGTCAAAGCTGATCGCACCCCATTTCAAGCCCAGTGCCTCCCCGATCCGGCAACCTGTTACACAAACGAACCAGGCCAGCGTCCGGTAAGGTTCTTCGAGAGCATTCAGCACGCTGCAAATGCTCTCTTTCGTCGGCACTTCCTTGGGCGGCTTGGAAACGTACAACGGAAGGTTAATCTCCGCTGCAGGATTGTTGTCCAAGTATTCGTACTTCCTCGCTTCCCTGAAGATCGAACGGAGACAATTCCTGATGTTGTTCAGTGTCCGTCGCCCGAGTCCTCTCGCCACAAGGCGATTCATGCAAGCTTGAACGTCCCGTCTTCGGATCCGGTCAATCTCCATCTTTCCGAAGAATGGGAGCAGGTGGCATTTAATAATCTGTTCGTAGCACCTGCGCGTGCTGGGTTTTCGGTAAGGGAGGAACTCCTTGAGGAAAGAGCCCTCCACGTATTCATTGAGGGTCAGGGCCGTGCGCGGAGCGTGCACTTCCTCCACCTGCGCTCCTGCCAATAGCTTCTGCAGGCGGCGGTCGGCTTCGCGCTTGCTAATTTCATCTTTGTAGCCCAGGTTCCGTGACTGCCAGCGCCCATGCGGGTGCCGGTCGTCATAGACACTCCACAAACCCTCGTAGTAGTGTCGCGCCACATTCGTCCGCAGACGAACGTGACCATGCTGGCAGTGACTCCGAGACATTCTGCGTATCCTCCTGTCTCGGGCACTGGTACTTCCGCTCATTCCTAGGTTATCACAAGACAGAGACGAGCCATTAGTCTTGAGCCATTCTTCTACCTCCTCCCAGCGAAATCTCAGTGCCTTTCCTACGTGTACGTGGGGGAGCGGGTTAATCGCTCCCTGCTGCGTTCTCCTATACGGATGGCGTTCGCGACAAACCATTCCAGACACTGGGCGGTGTCAGCGAAGTAGTGGTCTTCATCGAGGTGGAAATCACCGGCGTGAGCGAATCGTAAGGGCATGCGCGGCCTCCCTTCATGTCAAAACATCAATGCATCCTTCTCTGTTAATGGAGAACGGTGAGGCGAAAGAGGGTCGTGAACTTAAAGGGTAGCCTTCCGGTCTGACCGTACAGCGGGAAATTGTCCCGTCGCGAAGCCCCTCTCGTCATATAATGCATTGAATTCTACACGCAGGATGAGCTGATCAGCCCGGGTTAGCGTGAGGAGGACCATCTCATGCAGGAAAAACAGAATCGGCGGATCGTTCTGGCTGCACGCCCCAATGGCGAACCCCGAGACGAGAACTTCCGGCTGGAGGTCGTGGATCTCCCCTCGCCCCGTGAAGACCAGCTGTTGTTGCGCACGATCTACTTGTCGCTTGACCCCTACATGCGCGGCCGCATGACTGCCGGGCCCTCATACGCGCCGCCGGTGGAGGTCGGGCAGGTCATGGAGGGCGGCACCGTCAGTGAGGTTCTAGAGTCGAAGGCTGCTGAGCTGCGGCCCGGCGACCTGGTGGTCGGCTACACTGGCTGGCAGGAATACGCAGTCGCGGACGGGAAGATCTTGCAGAGAATCGACCCGACCCTGGCTCCGATCTCGACCGCCTTGGGCGTACTGGGGATGCCGGGCATGACGGCGTATACCGGTCTGCTGAATATCGGGCAGCCCAAGGCGGGAGAGACCGTGGTGGTCTCATCAGCGGCGGGGGCGGTCGGTTCCGCTGCGGGTCAAATTGCGAAGATCGTGGGCTGCCGTGCGGTGGGGATCGCGGGCGGAAAAGCGAAGTGCAATTTCGTGGTGAACGACCTGGGTTTCGACGCCTGCGTGGATTATCACAGCGGGCAATTCGCAGCGGAATTGAAGGCAGAATGTCCGGAGGGTATTGATGTCTATTTTGAAAACGTCGGCGGCCATGTATTCAAATCGGTGTTGCCGCTTATGAACCTATTTGGGCGCGTGCCGGTGTGCGGGCTGATCGCGCACTACAACGCCACGGGCTTACCGCCTGGGCCGGACGGCATGCCGCCGCTGATGGTGGCGATTCTCGTCAAGCGCCTGACCTTTCGCGGATTCATCGTGTTCGATTTTTCGCAACAGCGGCCTGAGTTCGAGAGGGACATGGCTCAATGGCTGCGGGAGGGCAGGGTCAAGTACCGCGAGGATGTGGTAGAGGGGCTCGAGAATGCGGTGGCCGCCTTCCGGGGGTTGTTCAGGGGGCAGAACTTCGGAAAGCTGCTTGTTCGGGTAGGGCCGGAACCGGGGAAACATTAGCGCTGGCCGGCCGACCCAGTTCTTAACCGTTATGGGGCGACTCGGTGCGCTTGAGAGTTCGGCAGTGTTAGTGCTGTGTCGGAAGCTCACTTGTTGAGCATTCACCTCGGCGCCCGATTGGACACCCGCTGCCTGCACTGAAACGCTTGCCCAAAAACCCTGCCATTCGGATCACCGCAAGCGATTGATTCTCAAGTGCCAGTTTGAGCAGATTCCGCTGCCCGGAATCAGATATATTTGGGCAATGAATCGAAACTGGCGGGGTCAGTATCAATCCTGCCTCGCCAACTGCAAGAATCTATTTTGCAGCCGAGTGTCACTTGTTCCGTATGCGGCGTTGCTCCGATCTCCCAAATAGAAGGTTGCCGTACGCTCACTGGCGACTTTGCCTCGTTCCTGGCCGGTTGAGGTCACCGAGAGCGTAAAACAAATTTAATTTGAGCCCCGGAATCGAATGGCCGATGCCTCTTTGAGGAAGCCGACACATGTGGCGGCCCGGATTGGAAGTAGTGGGTACGATTGTTCTTTTGGAGTTACTTGCCAGGGGAGGGGTACAGGGTGGGCAAAATCAGGGTAAGGTAGGTGATCTGACCGCGACGGGAGTAATTGGTGGGCCGGGGCTTGAGTTGCACTCGGCCAACCCTCGACACCTGGGTACTCTCCCCTATTCACACTTATCGAGCGGAGTAGGGGGCAAGCCGGGGTGGTTGCTGGGATCAGAAATCAGCCACTTGAGTTGAAGCGAAGCAGAGACCGTCGTTCTCCGTTGTTGATAGGGCTCTACATCTCGCAGCGTGTCCTCCAAGCCCTTGACGCACAGTCTACCGTCCGGGCGCTCCACGCCGGCTCAGCTCAGGAAGGAAACTCGCTCGTCCGTCCCTCTGCATCGCAGTCGGCGGCCCTCGTCGTTTTCAAGCTGGCACTATCTACGGAATCAACCGGCTGCACAAATCTCATCCCCGGCTGGCGATAACCACCTTGGGGGCTATCAACGCCGGGTATGTTTATCATGTTCAACGCAGCTATCCAAGATTTCCCGCTCGTTGACCCAAAACACAATTGTTACCAGCGATGCTTTCGTACACCACTTAGGTGTGCCGGCTGACGGCGATTCTCGAGACGTGTGGTCCTGTCGGAGATACCGAGATTCGTCTTCCTACCCAACGCGTTGCCAACCACCTTGAATTGGCTTGTGGTGGGTCTGACGCTGAGTTAGCTCAGCCTGCTTGCGGGCGGTAGCGAACGTCTCTACAGGGCAGGCCTTTTTTTGCCCGGGATCTCCCCTATCGCCATTTGCGCGCCTGCAGGGACCCCGATGACCCTTGTAGATTCGGGCAACACGCGAAACGCCGAGTATGGCCAGGCGTAAATTTCCCGCTAGCCCCGCCGAACGAAGCCGGCCGGATACTATGGCGCGCTGGGGCTGACTGGGGCTGCGGGTGCGGATGCGCCACCCGTAGCCATCGGAATCGCGATACCCGCCGCCGCTCCTGCCCCAATACCTACAAGCAGTCCAACCGACTCTGCCTCGGAGAGCGAACCAATGTGCCAGCCCGCCCGGGCCGGTCTTGGCCGTCCGGCGGCCGCGGGCGCCACCATAGTCTGGTCGATTTTGCCCTGCAACAAGATATCGGTTGCACTCTCGGGTACAGCAGGGGGCAGCCCGCGGACTACCTCAGTGAACTCGCCTGCGTGCAAGATGACCTGCCCCGCAACGGCCGCGTCGATATTCTGAATGGAAACCGTTCCTGCAATGCAATAAGCCCTTGTGTAGTCGGGTTCCGCTTCGACGATGAAGTCAGGCCCGCCCTCACCCGTTATCGCCGTGGGTGTTTCCACCCTAATGCTTGAGCCGGGTTGGGTCAGTTTAACCACCCGAGCACGCATCCTGCCCAAAGTCAACTGGATCCGAGTCTGCAGCGTCTTGGGATCGTGCTTGATGATCTTCATGGTTGATCCGCTCCCAATGTCCAAGAAATAACCAACCGACAGCGCAATCCGCAATCGGCCATTTTCCAAAGTCCGAACGACATCTTCCCAGTCGATGCCATCGTTCACCTTAAGAGGAATCTCCGCACCGTGTCCCTGGCGCTGCAACACCTCCTCCGGGATCGCGTTCGTGACGGTACCAGCTTGTCCGGCTGAGGTCGGCTCGCCTCCTACCTTTTCTTGCGAAAGGACACTGACCGAAGAGGCGGAGATGGCTGCGTATTTCCCCTCTAGAAGGATATAGCCGCCGATCGAGTCCCGCGTCCGGACAAGGAGATTCCCCTTCATGGCGGCAGCCACGGTTTCCTGCTGCTTCGACAGCGCCACCGCGAAGCGGCAGTTCCCCTCCTGCGAGGGCGCAAACTGGTACTTCGCGGTGGTCACCACCAGCGTGGGTTTGCCGGCGCTCTCCGAAACCACCGCGCCCGCCAGCAACTCCGCTTGAACCTTATCGCCATCACCGAGAAAACGAACGGAGCTATTTTCCGTGATTTTCAGTTTCGCTCCCGACTTGAACTCTACAAGGGCGCTTCCATCGTCCGAGGTGGCAAGTGCGTCGCCACTGAGAATTGTCTCTGACTTTGGGACAGCCACTCCCCTCAAGCTCGTAGCATGGGAGTCAAGAATACGACCGAGTTGTTGTTCTCCTGCGGGCTGGGCTTCGGGTGAGAACAAAACCAGGCATCCCAGGATGCTTGCAAGGACAATCCGAATTCGAGGCTTAGTAGGCATCGCTTCCTCCTCCGGGGGGCGTTGCGACATAGCCCCCGACAAGCTTTTGCCCCTCTCGACCGGGCCGCGGCCCGGCTATCTGAGGGAAATTGCGAATCCCTTGAGCCGTCATGGCCCCGGAATTTGCTGGGCGAAATCATGGCAGGCTAACAACGAATGACTTTCGCCTTCCCTGTCCGGACATTCCTGGCGACGTTTCGCGTGTCGACCAGAGCGCTTTCCGCCACCACCAACCGATAATCAACACAACCGTGATCTGTAACAATCAGCGAACAATCGTGCGCTTGCAGCGTTTCCGCACAGAGAGGCAGAGACTCCAGACCGAAGTTGTACCGCCGAATCTTGCCAAGGTTGGGCACGTAAGGGTCGTGGCAGTTCCCATGGGCGCCTCAGGCAGGGAGAAGTTCCATGATCCGGAGGGCCGGCGATTCGCGCGTATCGTCAAAATCCTTCTTGTAGGCGGCGCCCAGGATCAGGACTTTTGCAGCCTTCGGGGTTTTCGCCTGCGCCGCCGGCGCCTGCGCAACCCTCTTCACCACGTGATGGGGCATGGCCGTATTGATCTCGCCCGCCAGCTCAATGAAGCGCGTGGGAAATTCATACTCGCGAGCTTTACAGGTGGAGTAAGACGGGTCGATGGGAACGCAGTGCCTGCCCAAGCCCGGACCTGGATAGAAAGGCCTGAAGCCGAAGGGCTTGGTTTCGGCGGCTTCCAGCACATCCCAAATGTCGATTCCCATCCGCAGGCAGAGAAGTTTCAATTCATTGACCAGCGCAACGTCCATGCAGTAGTAGCAAATCCCGTGTGCGCGAACGAAAGAGCCAGGGGCAACAAGACGAAGCCCATCCCGATAACGCCTACGCGGGCGGACTTCGCTTCCAACTTCGCGGCGAGCCCCTCCACAACCTTCTTTTCGCTCAAGGCGCTTAGGGCGGTGGCCATAGTGAAACTCCTTGATCAACCGGAGAATCTTTTCGCGGGGAGGAGCAGGTTCGAGTGGTAGGTTTATCCGGGCGCTCACCCCCGGTCACTGACAAAGGACAAAGGCATGTAGGCAGGCAGTGGCAGATCGCCCTCGTCCCGAAGTACCCGGTCCAGCCTGGGAAACATGTGGAGCTTGACCCCCAGGACCGCACAGCGCTGATAAAGTCCCACCACTCGGTCAGGGTCAATCGACTTGGCACAAATCACCAAGTCGGTCACCTTGTAGCGGGCAGAAAGAGTTTCCAAATTTGCCGAGTCTCCCAGAACCCGGCATCCCGCCATAAGCCTTCGGCACTTTGTCGGGTCGTCGTCCAGGAACCCTACCAGGCTCATGTGCGGGTACTGACGGATGTCCAGGGCGGTCGTCAAGCCTAGCAGGCCGGCGCCGAGAATCAGGACGCGGCGTGCTCCTTCGGGAAGGGGTTGGTAATGATGGTGCAGTACATAAAGCATGCGCTGCAGATTGCGCAGTCCCAGGCCGGCACTCAGGGCGATCAAGTATTCAAGGGTGATGATGCTCAACGGGACGTGGAACATGACCGTTTCCCACGAGCTCGTGGGAAGCGCCAGGCGGAGCCCGTACAGGACCAGTGAGACGGGGGCAAGTGTCGCCGCCAGGAAGGAAGCGTCCCCAAGGGTGACGTACCGCCACATCAAGTCGTAGATCCCCAGGCAGCGGTTCACTACCACCCGCAAGGGCGGGATGAAGGCCAGGAACAACCACATCTGCCGGCGATAGAAATCCGGAAACCCAGCTTCATATCGGAAGGTGTAAGCCAACCAGACCGCACCCATGTACACCGCAAAGTCGAGCAACAACTGCGCACCACGGCTGTAAGGACACACTTCCCGCCCAATTATATGCAGCCCTCTGGCCAGTGACCTTCCCGGAACACAGACCAGTAGGAAGGTCAGCAGCAGCAGTTTCAAGTCCAGTCGGAAGGTCAGGTTCTGCACGTACTCGCAATCGAGAGAACGTTTTTGCGGCAGGAGGTCCGCGCGATGGACCGCCTGCGGGTTGGCTTGCCGGGTACAGTAGTCAGCCTCCATGCGATGGTGAATGGAAGCATAGGAAGTCACCCCCGGCCGAACGCCCAGCAGGACGCGTTCCCTGGGATCGTCCATATCGACCTCACTCGGTACACGGGGCCGCGGCCCCACAAAACTCATCTCGCCCAGCAGCACGTTGATGAATTGCGGTAATTCGTCCAGCTTGGTGCGGCGCAGGAAGGTTCCCAGCGGGGTCAGGCGCGGATCACGTTCGACCACCACGGATGAACCCAGCGCTTCGGCTCCCTGCACCATCGTTCGAAACTTGATGAGGGTAAACGGGCGCCCGAGATACCCTACGCGAGTCTGGCGGAAGAGCACGGGTCTGCGGGAGGTCAGGCGCACCAGCAACGCACAAAAGATCAGAAGGGGGCTTGAGACCGCCAGGCCCGCAATGGATGCGGCAATATCGAAGAGACGTTTCCCCCAGCGCACATAGAGGGAGGGGGCGGCAGCAGCAGAAACCGCCGCTGGCACGACGGACTTGCCGAGGCTGGTCGTGATGGTAGCCATGGTTTCTGGGGGGGATTCCGGACTTTAGGGTATTCGGAACTTTCGCACGCGATGCAAGAAACTCGTTTCAGATGGGCAGATGGCCGGGCGCGTCGTTGCTCGCGACGGGAGGTCGTGTCTCCATTCGTTCCGCTGCGCGCCCGGGGGCGGGAACCTCCTCCACCGCCATTGCGTGCGTCCGCAGATCCTTCAAGAGTTGTTTTATGGTTGTTCTGACCGGGGGGTTGCGATCAATCGGGGAGAGCCGGATCGCGTCGTACCATCGCGCCAGACTCCAGTCCCTTTTCACGGCCAGGTGCAGTGGCCGCCGTCTTGAGCGATGCTTTCAAGCGGGGCACAAGTCTGGCAGACGAGAACTCCCGGGCCAGGCACATCGCTTCTTCGAAACGGCGCGCACCTGCCTGGGAGCACTGCTGGCTACAAGCTGTTACGCTCTCGGCATTCCCGTGACGAAACACGTGGGCCCAATCGCCGGCGGCGCGAGGAGGCAAGATTTCGGTGATGTGACTCTGCGGCGGCCCGATGTGCAAGAAAGGGACACCAAGTCTGAGGATGTTGCAAACCTTGCACGGATGGAGGGTTCCCACGAAGGGATCGCCCATGACGTCGTGCAGGTCCGCCGCCGAAAGCGGAGCCCCCAGCCTCGCCACCTGCTGATAGGTAAGGCAGACCGCGTTCTTCAAATCCCTCATGCGGACAAACTCCTTAACCTTGGCCACCTCGCTCCCACCCCCCAAAGCAAAATAGAACCGGGGTGCCGGCTCCGGTTCAAGTGAACACGATCTGAACGGGCGGCGCCTCCAGCTAATTATTCGCGTCAACGCATTTCATCAGAGGGATGGAATCGGCGAGTGCGTTCACTCTTTTCCGGTCGGCGCACGGAAGATGCCTGAGGATCTGATGCGCCGCCGCCGGAGCAGAGAATTTCAGCTCCAGTAACAGGCGAGAGTTCTTTCCCATGCAGGCCCGCAAATCCGTGTTGGTTGCGAAGTTTAGAGCTGCGGCAGCCAGCTTCTGATCGTTCCCGTTTTCGTGGCAAAAGCCCGCCCGGCTATCCGCGATCACCGCAAAAAGATCGTTCCCCGGGTTGACGCTGGCGAGTACCGGAATACCCCAGTACATGTACCCAAGAAGTTTGCCAGGCACGTTGTGAGTGGTGAGGTGCCGGTCGAGGGAGATCAGCCCCACGTCGAATTCGGAAAGCATCGAGAGGTATTCCTTCTGGTCGACCGGCGGTAAGACCTGAATGTTGCATAAGCCTTGCGCTTCAATCGCTTTCTTCAAGCGAGGCGCCTCGCTTCCATCTCCTACGAGGAGGAAGTGAAGCTGAGAATGCTCGGCCATATTTGCGGCCAGACGCAGAAGGTTGTCCACGTCCTGGGCAGCGCCGAGATTTCCTCCATAGAAGAATACGACCTTGTTCTGCAAGCCCAGCCGCGTCCGGTAATCCGTGTGAGGAAGATCGTGTTCTTCGAGCCCTACCCAATTGGGAAGCACTTCCAGTCGATACCCGCTTTCCGGGAATTCACGAGCAAAGTATTCCAGGTCACCGGGCGATTGGACGGCAATCACATCGGCTGCATTGTATTGCTCGATCTCCTTCCGGCGGAAAAAGCGCCAGACCAGGCCTTTGCGAAGGACGCCCACATCCACCGCCCATTGCGGGAAAATGTCGCGCAAAATCAGGTAGGCTGGACAACTCCATAGCAATTTCAAACGCCGCACGAGCGAGCCGAAAAAAATAGTGGGAGAGTAATAAACGATCAAGTCGGCCGGATGGGCGATTAGGTACGGCTTCGCGGCGCGCCAGAACCTCGTCGAGAGAGTTACTTCCTGAATGGCGCGGAACATCTTTCCGGCCCCTTTGATCTTTCCGGTCTTCACGCGGGCGACACGCACTTCGTCCTGGATGGAAACCTGGAGTGTCCGCTGAATCGTGTCGCTCGATGTCAGCACGGTGACCTCATGTCCCTGCCGCAGGAACTCGATTCCCAGATCGCGGATGTGCTTGGGAGCCGACTTATAACTAGGCAGGTAGCAATCGATCAGGATGAGGATGCGCATTCAGGAAGTGTAAATCAACCGAGGAACTACAGCAGTTTCAACACTGCATCGGCGTACATACCGGGCGAGCCGGGAGCAGCGATCGCCGGATCGTCGCGGCGGAAACCGAGCAGGATTCGGCACGCCGTCGCTGCCACGTTGGTTGCTCGGTACTCGCGCGGAGGAAGCCAACCTTGAGTCTGGCGGGTCACGAAGCGTACCAAATTCAGAATCCTTTGCGGATCGCAGCCAGCCAGCACGTTCGAGCCGCACTCGACCGTCTCCGGGCGCTCGGTGACGTCTCGGAAAGTGACGTTCGGAACCCCCCAAATGCAGCTTTCCTCCTGCACCGTCCCACTATCGGTGAGCACGCAAAAAGCCACTCTTTCAAGACATACAAAATCGAAAAAACCGAGCGGCTCAACAAAGTGAAGTCCAGCCCGGGTCGCATCGATTCCGAACTCCCGCAATTTGGAGCACGTGCGAGGGTGCAGCGAGCAAATCACTGGAAACCCGTACTCCTGATGCAGTAAGGCTAGCGCTTCCACGAGATTTCGTAGACGATCGCTCACGTCAACGTTTTCGGCCCGGTGCATTGTGACGAGGAAGAACTTCTTCTCCTCGAGTCCAATGTCAGACACCGCTCGGCTTGCCAGAATTTTAGGCGAGTAGTGATCCATGACTTCCTTGATTGGATTTCCAGTCACAAAAACTCGGTCGATGGGAATACCCTCTCGGAGCAGGTTATCCCGACTGCGCTCGGTGTACGGCATCAGCACGCTGCTGATGTGATCGATGATGCGCCGATTGATCTCTTCCGGGACGCGGAAGTCGTGGCAGCGGTTGCCGGCCTCCATGTGATAGACGGGAATCCCGAGCCGCTGCGCTACAATGGCCGTCAGACTGCTGTTCGTGTCGCCGAGCAGCAGAAGGCGCTCCGGACGGTGCGTCAGAAGTAACGGCTCGATTTTGGCGAGGATCTGCCCCACCTGCTCCCCGAAGCCGCTGGCACGGACCCCCAGATAGATGTCGGGGGCACGAACACCAAGTTCGCCGAAGAACAGGCCGTTGAGGCGCTTTTCATAGTTCTGACCGGTGTGTACCAGGATGTGGTCCGAACTCGCATCGAGCAGTTTGATCACGAGGCTGAGGCGAATAATCTCAGGCCGGGTGCCAAGAACGGTCATGACTCTCAACGAAGCACCTCCACGGGCTCCGCAGCCGTATTCTCCACCATCAAACCGTGATTTTGCAGCATCCGTTCGACCTCATGCAATGGCATCACCGTGTCGGCCGAACTGTATTCTTTCAAGAGGCACCGGGGCCCGTTCTCCCCATAGGCCAATTCCGGCAACATGGGCCGGATCACATAATAGTTGCCGTGCTCGACGGTACGGTACGACTCTTCGTCGCTCACGAGGATTTCATGCACTTTCTCTCCCGGCCGAATGCCGGTGATCTTCGTTTCGATTTTACGACTGCCGATCAGGGCCGTGGCAATGTCGCTGACGCGCGCGGAGGGAACGCGGGGAATAAAGGTATCGCCGGGCAGACCCCCTTTTACTGCCGCGAAGATGGTGTCCACGGCATCATCCAGGCTAAGCAGAAAACGCGTCATTTCTGGGGTGGTAAGCGTGACCGGCCCTCCATTTCGGACCTGGTCTTGAAACAGCGGGATAACCGATCCGCGCGAGCAAAGCACGTTGCCATAGCGAACGCAGACAAATCGCGTGTTCGGGCACCGCATGTTCGCTTGGATGAGCACTCGTTCCTGGAGAGCCTTGGTCATTCCCATGGTGTTCACCGGCTTACAAGCCTTATCAGTGGAGATACCCACTACCGTTTCGACTGGAAGGTTGTGCTCCTGGATTGCCCGAATGATATTCTCCGGACCGGAGATGTTGGTCCGCACCGTCTCAAAAGGAAAGTACTCGCAGGTGGGGACCTGCTTGAGAGCGGCAGCGTTAAAGACGATGTCTATGGCATGGAGCACCCCGGCCACCGAATGAAAGTCTCGTACGTCGCCGATGCGAAATTCCAGTTTTTCCAGGAAGCTCCGATAGATGATGTCGTCCGTGGCAGCGAGCTTGCTGTAATACTCCAGCCGCATGAAGTGCTGTTTCGCTTCATCCCGGGAAAAAATGATTACCTTTGAAGGAACACCCTCGCGCCCGTTCAACAGTCGGCGCACCAGCACCTTGCCCAGCGATCCGGTTCCTCCGGTGATCAAGATCCGCTTACCGTCAAATACTTTCATGTTCGTTTACCCTCCTCGTCGTGACAGGTGAGGTCTTCCGCAAGCTGAGCAGCCAACTCGGGCCAGGGCGGACACACATATCCGGTGGCGCGCGCAAACTTTTCTCCCACCATGCTCCGGTCGCACCAGAACTCATTGTCTGGCAAGATCTCAATGTCCAGGTTGTAAGCTTGCCTAAGAACACCGAGAAGATCGAACTTTGAAATCGCGGGGCTCGTTACTTGGTACAGTCCGGAAAGGTCGGGGTGAGTCTCGATGAGATTTCCGACAACCTCGGCAAGCCAGTTGGTCGTGACACCGGAAAAGATAGCTTTTCTATAGCCCTTAACTTTCCGGTGATTCTGGCTCAGGAACCACTCCAGCAGCGAGGTGAAATGCGCCAACTCCCGGCCGATGATCGAAGTCCGTAGCGTTAGGGTATGGCTAGCCGTTATCTCGCCTAAGAACTTTGTCCTTCCATAAACGTCTTCGGCGTCGGCGAAGTCTTCTTCCCGGTACCCTCCACGCCTCCCGCTGAAAACGCAGTCCGTGCTGAAGTGAATTAACCGGCCGCCCCACTGCCGGCAGATCTCCGCAAGCTTGTGCGGCAGAAGAGAATTGACGGTAATGGACGCAACTGCATCCTTTGCCGCCGCCCGCTGCTTGATTATCCCGATACAGTTGACGATCACTCGCGGCCGGTTGGCTAGCAGAAGCCTTTCGAGGCTTGCAAAGTCCGTTGCATCAACACGCGCGACCATTTGTCCGTTATGGAAATCACAGAATTTCCGTTCCGCTTCATCGGTCCTGGAGCCGCGGATGGTGCAGTAAGTTCCCGGGAATCGCTGCCCCAAGCGTTGAAACATTTTGTGGCCCAGCATGCCCATTCCACCCAGGACCAGAATTTCCATATTGGGTTCAATGCTCATCGTATTTGCATCCTCATACCGGAAGTTGCCCTCTTGCAGTGCGCTCCAGCACCTCTACGAAACGAGCGGCAATCTCGTTCCAGGTGGGAGCTTGTGCCAGGATACGTCGGCCATTTTTGACGAGGCGCTGCCGGAGGTTCGCATTTTCCATCACCCGTGCCATCGCTCGAGCCACGCTGTCGGCGTCCAGCGGGTCGAAGTAGATCGCGGCACCCTGACAGCGTTCGCGGGCAAAGTCTCGATCACTGGTAAGAATGGGGAGATTAAAGTGCATGGCTTCGTCGTAGGGGTGCCCGAAGGATTCAAGGAGTGTCGGCAAAATGAATGCGTCCGCGGATCCATAGACTGCGGAGAGCCGCTCAAGCGGCAGGGAGCCGGTATTGATGAGGAGATCCCCGACCCTCTCACGCTCAATGTTTGCCAAGAGTTCCTTGCCGGCTGGATGCTGATCCGGGTCAATCGTGAGGTGACATCGAAATGGGCGTTTGGTAAGAGTCCTTAGCGTTTTGACTGCCTCCACCAGCACCTTCAGGTTTTTATTCGGAGAGCAGACTGCCACGCAGAGGAAGGTGAATGGGGAGGAAGCATCCTTGCCGGAGTTGCTACACCATTCAGGGAACCCAGGGAAACTCACCCCGCGGTCGGGAATCACAAATACCCGCGAAGGAGAAATCGGAGACTGCGACAACAATCGCTGCCTCATGACTTCTGCCTGAACAACCACGCTTACGTTTCCTGCAAGGTGGTAGAAATGCGCCCTGCCGTATTTCACTATCATCCTTTCCCTTAGGGTGAGGCCCCGGCACGCCCCGGCATCTCGGTACACGTAATAGGCATTCTGTAGACGAATGACCGTGGGGACGGGAGGATAGTGGGGCGCGAAGTTTCCCAGGCAAAGCAGCGCGTCCGCCCTCTCCTCGCGGCAGATCTTCCCGACCCTGACATTCAGCCACCATTCCCTGACGATGACATTACTCGATCTGGGCCTCAGTACCACCCTCAGGTCTGGGGAGTCGAGCCCTGCGTATTCCGGCAGGTGCGGTAGGAACGCCACGTACTGGTGATGGCCTTGCTTCGCCATGGCTGGGAGGAGGTGAAGCGCGCCTGCCTTCCCTCCGCCTGTTGTCAGACCCCGACCTTCAATAACAAATTTCAATGCAATGACTCCCCTAATTTCCAGTCATGCAACAAACCACCGAGCGACCTTCGCAACGCGTCTCTGGTGCCTGGAATAGGGCCGGTCAAGATCGCCTCAACTGCGTGACAGCACCTCGCGATAGAGAGCCGCATATTGTGCGGCGATTGTGTCCGCGCGAAACCGCTTCACGTTCTCGAAGCCCTGGGCAATAAGATGGTTGCGGTAGGAATGGTCGTTGATGACCCGCAGTACCCCCTGGCGGATGGAAGAACAATCAAAAGGGTCCACCAGGCAAGCCGCCGAACCGGCAACTTCCGGCATTGAACAGGTATTGCTCGTGACCACGGGCCGGCCCGTTGCGTTCCCCTCGACAATTGGCATCCCGAAGCCCTCGTAGGTCGAAGCAAACACGACCATGTCGCAGTCACGATAGCGCTGGAGAATTTCCTGGTCCGACAGACCCCATTGCTCGGTGTACGAAATGGAGTTGTGCTCCAGCGTTTGGCGCTGGCGTCCCGTCAACCGGCCAATGATGTCCAGCCGGCAAGGAATTCCTCGGATGGCCTCGGCAACGCGACAGATGTTCTTGTTGGGCTCAGACGCTCCGACTTGCAGAAGAATGGGCCTCCCGGCATTGAACGGCCTTGGGCACGGGGCAAATCCATCTGGGACGGGACAATGAATTACGCGCACCATTTCAGGGGCGCAGCGCGCGTAACGCAAAACCTCTTTCTGGGTGAATTCAGAAATGACTGTAATTGCCGCTACCCGCCTTGCGGGGAACCAGTACCACCACAAGACTGCGGCATGATACTTAAGGCCGTTTAGGAATCGTGGGCTGACGCAATCGGTAATTGTGAGGATGGTTTTCCGCTTGGCCAACGCCAGCGCGAGGTAGTGCACGTCTCCAGCAATATGATTGATGTCACGCTGATGGAATGGCGCATCAACGAGGTTGAGCAACCGCCGCGTAACGCCTCGACTTTGGAACCGACAAAGCCAAGCTTCTGCGGCAACCTCCGAAGGTAAAGACTTGCGAATAGCCTCGAACACCCGCTCTAAGCTGAAGTACATGCCGTACGGCTTGCGTTGGTAGTATATGACGCGCAGTGCAGACCGCCCACGCTCCGGATTCCTCAAACGGTTTGTCACTGTACCGAGAACTCGATAGCCGGTTGGCTAGTCGTCAAGAATAGGGCTGCCGGGAAACCCGAATTCATGACACTGATGCTGCTTTCAGGGATTTGCCGAGCAACGCTAAAGCGAAGGTGTATGTGTACCGGGCGAATCCGACCCGTGTGTGGTTGTCGGCGGCTAGATCCAGGATTCTCATCTTATCTTTTGGGCTCAGCCGGGCACGTGAGGCGAAACTCTCCCACCGAGGTCCTGACGGGACAATGTGACGCGTACGGTACCGGGATTGTGTGGTCCCGGTCGCACAGGAAGCCCAAGAGCATTGGGGTTTTTCAGGCAGAAACTAGAAGCGTAAGCCATAAAGGCGAGGAACGGGACAGCAGGAAGCTTAAACCGAGCATCCGTCGGCCCCAGAGCGACTGCAAAGATAATGAGACCGTACATTGAGACACTGATTAGAAAGACGGGCTGCCAAATCATCCTGAAGACCTTGCTTCGAAAGGCCGCGAAAAGAAGGCCGAGATCCAGCAAAGTGCCAATGCTTCGCAGAACATCCGTGAAATACGGCATCTCGGTTAGTCCGAGAGGGTTTAAAGGGACGGGAGCAAACATGCAGAATACGAAGGGGCCAATTACAGGAAGCTTGTAAAGGTTTGTTGCGTATCCAAAACCAGTGGTGACGAGGTATTCGGCGCCCCCACCATACATCACCTCTGCAACAACAGTTGTAAAGGAAGAGAAAATGAACCTACTGGCCAACCGGTACAGAAGAATCAAAGAGGCTCCCACCAGGAGACTTACCATGGGACGGTTAATGGATTTCTGCCGGGATGAGAGCCACAGAGGCAAAGCGCAAAAAGAAATCAGTACGTACGGTGCCCGCAGGTTCCACAAGGCTGCCGTGAGCATGACCAAGAGCCCAAGCTTAATCAAAAGGGACAGTTTGTTGACGGGATCCAAAAGCAGCACTATGCTGGCCATCAAAGCCGCCACAATGCAATCCTTTAGTACGAGGGAAGAAAAATACAACAACTCCGGCAACGATGCGAGAATGATGAGGAGCATTAGTTTCACGTCAACGGGTCCGAGGCTTTGGGCAAGAAAAACTACGCAAAAGAATATCAGACAAATTGCGCTCAAGTTCACTGCCGTGGTGGCGGCAAAGCGAACTGGTTCCGAATCCTCCAACGGCGCGAACAAATAACCCAGGAAAAAGGGGTAGCCTGTATAATTCATTTCGGGAATCGCCTCTCTTGCCGACCCGACGTCCCAGGGGCTTTGCCTTACCTGAGTGGTGACCCGATTCGCAATAGATAGGTAAAGAAGATCATCAGATCCAGTATGAACACTACCGAAACGCCCAAGGTTCTCCCGGACCACCCCCGAGGCCACGGCGTGCCCCAAAAAGAAAACTAGCACAGGAATCCATATGGCTTGTCTTCCCATACTCTTGCACATGAAACAACAGAAAGCTCCTGCAAAGAGCCAGGCTCCGGCGAAAACCGGAAGGGCCCCTAGCGCTTTCAATGGCCAATAGAAGATGAGTGAGCAGATAAGGGCCATGGGGAAGAACAGTAACACGACTAAATGGGACAACGGGATTTTTCGCTCGGCGCCAACTGGTTGGTCGACCCCTTGAAGATACTTTGGTAATTTCCTCGGAAGGTAATCCGGCAAAGTAGCTATGGCTCCTGTTTGGCAATCCTGCTGCGCGATGCAGGGGAGGAGATCAGTTTTCTGTTTTGAACAGCAAACACCGCACCGCGAGTCAAGCCGACCGCCTCACGAATTAGAAAGAGGGGGATGACCCAAGGGTGTCCTACGCTATATCGATTAATGAGGCGATGAAAGCAACCTTTAGCAATATGTCCCACCCACCGCGTGGAGGGCAAGGTCTTTAGAGCAAAATAGTAATCCCCAGTGGTCCAACCGATATTGAGCATGCGTAGAATATCCCATGCACGACAGCCTCCAGTGGGCATCTTTAAATGGGCTACACTCGCCTTCGGCTCGAAAAGAACCATGCCTCTGGACTGTGCCGTGGCACGAAAAGCGAAGTCCGTCTCTTCCCTGAACGCATTTTGCACGTATCGTTCGTCAAACCCACCCACCTCCAACGCAAGACGTCGCCGGACGCTGTGATTCCCTCCAAATACCCCCTTAATCCATGCGCGCTCGCCATGGTTGCGTGGGAACTGTAGCTCATGGTCCTTAACTGCTCCAGTATGAACCTGCCGGTCTTTGTTGAGGACCTGGCCGGCCACCAAATCTATGCGCGGGTCGTCGTAGCTTCTTCTGTGGGCCTCCACAAATCCGGGTGAGAGGATCACATCGTCGTCAATGAAAATCACGATGTCGCTCCGCGATTCCAGCAGCGCCCGATTCCTAGCTCCCGGCAAATTGGGCGGAGAATGCTTGATCCATCGAATCCAGCCCTCCTGGTGCCATGCGCTCAAAGCCTGGGAAGTCGTGAACTCATGGTCGGCACTCTGGTCAATAACCAGCACTTCGTCCGCAGGAGAATCCTGCGTTAGAACTTGCCGGATAGTTTCGACGAGGACTCCCTCACGTTGATATGTAGGGATCGCTACGCAAACGGTCAACCTATCTTCGCTTGGAGCCCCGGCGACGAACATCTTCTCCGCCACCTTGCCAATGAGCTTTTGCCCTATCAATCCCGCCTCTCAGAATCTATTACTGAATCTAACAAGTACCTCGTCAGATGCGGTTTTCTTCTTGGTTGTCGAAGCTAACGAAGGATTCTCTCCCGATGAGGTAAGGTTCCTGTCGCCCAAATATGCTCAACGTCAACTCGCGCACGGGATAGTTGGCACGCGAAATCCCCCAAGACCAGAAAGGGATGCCGCAGTGAAGTCAGAATCAAGCTACGCTTAGTGGTAGTGGACCTGTAGCCATGGAACCGAACGTGAGCCGCAACCATACTGCGCACGATGGCCCTTTGGGGGGGGGGCATATAGAAGCGCGCGCGCAGGCCAAATGCTGACGCCAACTCCCGAAACGCAGTGACATTCCACCTCGTCAAGTGGTGGGGAGGATTGTTCAAGGGATAGAAGTTCATGTGCTCAATGGCAATTGGGCAATATGGCGTGCTGATGAAGATCTCTCCGTGGGGTGCCAATAAGCTCACCATCGCACTGAAAAACTCTTTCGGGTTTCTTACGTGCTCGAGGCATTGGAATGAAACAATGTAGTCAAATCGGGCGCCACGTTGGATTTGATCCTCAGAGTATCGTTCGACGGGAAGGGGATAAACCTCCAGGCCTTTTCTGAGGCATTCAAGGACTGCCCCCCGTGCTGTATCGAGGCCAACCGCAACCACGCCGGCTTGGAATTTCGCTTTGTCGAGGAAATTCCCAGACCCGCAACCAATCTCCAGCAGCCGCGGACATTCGCTGGATTGCCTGCCACAGCGCATTACCTGTATAGCTAGTTGCCATTCCCACCTATCTTCCGGATAATAGCCGGGCCTTGACGTCACCCAGTTGTAGAACTCGTCGCTCCCCGGCTGCAGAGGCGAAGCGAACTCTAAAAGGCAGGTCTTACACCTCCAGAGCGTGTACTCATCCAAAACAACGTCACCGGGAACGGGCGGCTTGAAGTATCGTTCCAGCCCCGCGCGGAGAGTGCCCGCAGGGAGAGTTCGAATCAAGCTCCCATCGCCACGACATATCGGGCAATAGTGCGCGGCCATCAGGTTGTTGTTCCTGTGTTTCGGTGATCCAGACATTCCCGATAGAATTCCTCAGTAGCTTCAACGCATTTCTCTAGAGAGTAGCGCTGGGCGACTGTCTTCCGGCCATTTGTGGCTAGGCGCGCGGCAAAATCCGGGTCATCCAGGAGGCAGGCAACTTTGCGCCCGACATCCCCGGGGGCATGGGGATCAGCCAAGAGCCCGGTTATTCCGTCCTCGACGGCTTCGGGACCCGACGCAACCTTCGTATAGACGACTGGCGCGCCGCAAGCCATAGCCTCGGGAGGAGATAAACTGAAAGCTTCCACAAAACTCGGCAGAGCAAAAACCTTGGCGTGCGTCATGCATGTCAAGACAGCGGCGCGTTCAAGGTGGCCCAGGAAGTGAACGCGCTTGGCGAGATCCGGCCCCAGAATCTCGCGAATATTTTCTGCGATCGAGCGCCCATTTTCTTCCACAAGTGTGCCTGCGTATACCAGATGAAGCTCAGGATGGGTAGGCATAAAATCGCGGGCAGCTTCCGCCAGCACCAGCGCACCCTTTCGCCTGGAAACGCTCCCGGCATACAGGACGTAACTCGCAGGCAGGCCCGGCACTTCTGGGAATGAATTCGGAAGCGGTCCCACGGGGTTATAAATAATCGCTGACAGTTTGGGGGCAATTCCGAAGGTTGTTTGAGTCAAATCCAGGATGAACCGCGAAACCGCGATCCAGTAGAGGTTCGTCCGAAGCGTGCGGCGCTCGTAGAAAGATACACTGCGACGAATATTCTCGCGGGTTTGCCGGGCCATGCAGGTGACGGAATCGTGTAGCCTCAGTATAACCTGACATCCACTCACATTAAAAGGCAAGAATCCTCCGAACTCGGGCGCCTCGATGATGTCAACCTTCCCGGACCTGACGCGGGAAGAGAGCCATCGGTGTAATTCTATCCGGGCGATCAGGGGACCTAAATAGCGGGTCTTGTTGGCCCGCAGCGTGGTCACTCGGACACCTTGATCCTTGTATTCCTGGTATGCCTCTCCCAAACCCACAACTGTAACCTCGTGTCCTCGCGTGCACATCCCGTGACTCAAGGCTTGCACGAACGTGCCAATCCCGCCGTGGGGCCGTGGAGGGTACTCATTGCAAACATAGGCAATCTTCAAGTGCTCTGTCTTTTCCAAGTCGCCACGTAACGAAAGCTGCCGGCGGCGGCGGACGAAAACCTCTCGGCGCCACGAACCAAGGCGAAGTAATCCTCTTCCGGCATGACCCGAAGAACGTGAATAAGGATGAGGTAAACGCCCCCGCCGATGAGCAGAAGTATGGGAATCATGACCGGGTTCGGTTGCCAGCGAAGGACGGCATACGCCGCCAGGGAGGGAAAGGCCGCACAACTCGCAATTTGCACGATGGCTTTGATGGGGTATGCCATGTGAAGCCGCATCAAGAAATACCATACGGTGATGACAATCATCAGAAACTGCACGATGCCACGCGACCATGCGGCACCCACAGCCCCAGCCTGAGGAATGACGATAAAACAAGCCATGACTGAAAGGACAGCTCCTAGTAGGCCAGCCAAAGCAATAAAGCGCGTTCTTTCCATTGCGTAAAGCACACTAGAGCCCGCGCTTGCAAATCCAATCACCGAAAAGGCAATAGTCACAATTGCGGGCGCAACGGCGGGGCTGAAGGACTTACCGTATATCTGGGGAAGCAGGACAGGGGTCACGGCAGCCAGCAAAAAGCACGTAGGAGCAAGAATGAAGGCCATGAGGCGGGTCACCCGGGCATACTGGTTTTTCAGGGTCAGCATATCGTGCCTGCCATGCAGTTCGGAGAAATGCGGCATCAAAAACCCTGAGAAGAAAATCATAGACTGCTGCGCCAGTGCGGCCAGGCTCAGTCCCACACTGAACATCGCAACTTCATGTGCTCCCCAGTAGTGTTTGAGGAAAAAGAACTCCATCCGGGACCAGACAAACGCCGAGATGACTGCCGCCAGCCAAGTGTAAAAGGCATAACTCCAGACCTGCCGGCGAAGGGAGGGTTTCAAATCAACATCGCACGGAGCGGTCCTGACCATTGACAAGCTCAGGAAAGCTGGCAGGGCCACGCCTGCCAAGTAGCCACCGATCGCTCCAGGGACTCCAAATGCATAGGTCCCGACGGCGACACCAGCCACCAGCAGCAAACCAGACGCGAGGTTCACCCTTGCGATAAGAGCGAACCGCTGGCACCCGGCGAGGAAGGCTTGGTAGAGAAGATTCAGCCCTTGCAAACAATAATAGACGGTAAGCACCATCCAGGCGGAGTGCAGCGCACGCCAGTCACCCGAGAAGAGGGCGATGGTGCCCAAGACGCCCAATCCTGCCAGCATCAGGGCAATGGAGCGGAGGAAAACCCAGCGTGCCAGGAAAGCAGCCTGATGGGGCTTCCCCTGCCCGCGTAGGTCTGCGGAAAAGCGGGTGAGTGTGGTTTGAAAACCAAAGTTCGCGAAGGTTGCCACGGTGTCGGAGAGCCATAGCAGATATGCCACGCGCCCAGCGCCATCTGGTCCTAACAAGCGCGCGATGAGTATGCCGGCTACTAACCGTCCCAGCCCAGAACAGAGGGTGGCGGAAGCGCTCCACGCGGATTTTAATGTCAGGGATGAACTGGCTGCCCCGGTCGACTTCGCCTCTCCCCCTTCACCAGTAATCATTGAAGCGCCTCTGCTTGCATCATCTGTGGTAAATGGAGGAGGGGCGGACTTGCCAGCTCTAGGATTTGCTGCAGCCGATGGGCGTATGTGTGGTTTCCACTCGTGACCTTCCGGTAAGCCGCCTCGGCCATGCGCTGCCGTTCATTATCGTGCGTCAAGTAGTACCGCACCTTCTCGACCAGTTCCGCCGGCGAACTGAAATATCCGACTTCCTCGCCCTCCCGGAAGTATTCCTGGTGCTCAGGGGTGCGCTCGACCAGCATAAAGGCTCCACAGGCCGGGACCTCGAAGGTTCGCATACAGCGACCGTCGCGGTTTTGCGGTCGCACGAGGCAGGGAGCGATCTTGGAACCCCCCCAACGCCGAGCGAAAGTCCCGCCCCAGCGCGAGTCCCCGATGATATCGCGCGAGAGTGCGATTTCTGTTCCAACAGAGGCCATATAGGTGCAGGCGAAGGCCGGGGATCCCGCGGACTAGGGCTTCGAAATGAGGATAACGATCCCGGTCGCCCATCCCCACGAAGACGACGTCGGAACTCAACTCCTCGGATTCCTCGGTGCACCCGAACTTGTCAGGGAAATGGAGGAAAGGCTCGTAGCCGAAAGGAACAAAAGCCATCTGGCGGCATCCGGCCGCCCGCACGTCGTCCATGATGGCCCGCTTGGTGCACACATACAGATAATAGAATGGGAGACTCGCCGCGACCCGTCGAGGCCACGCAAGCATCTTAAAGGGATCGTCGGTTGCAAAGTCGACGAACTTCGCCCCGATCCGCTCCTTCAGTCGCCGTAGGGTTGCCGCAGCCACTGGAGCTCATCCAGTGATGAGAACCATCTCCGCCCCAAGCTCCCGAGCAGCAGCCAGGATATCGCGGTTAAAGCGGCAGTAGCCCACCGGCCGCCCACCCATAAGCCGGAAGGCCACTCTGCGAACAATGGGGGGCCGCAATCTGCTCATACAAGGTCAGACCTAGAGCGATGTGGGGATGGCCCAGGGCCTGGAGCGCGCTCTGGAAAAATGCACCGACGTGCCAAGAAGTCATGTTACCGACCAACAGGATTCGCATCGATGGCCCTAAATTAGGCTCTGAGCATCCCGGATGTCCAAATGTGTCCGCAACCCCCGCCTGGATCACGGGTTATAGGGGTCGAAATGAAAAGGGCGGAGGCTGACATTTCAGCAGCGTGACGCCGACCTGTTCTCAAAGTCTACGGTTTTTTCTCCCGCATGAAACCAAGAGCCATGGATTTTAAGACCGGCTCCGCAATTGGAGAGATGGCCGCGCACACCGCAAACCACGCGGCGTTGGCCGGGATGTGGAAGTTGAAGTCAACAAAGCTGTGTACCAGCAGTCCGCAGCAGCCGATGGCCGCGCCGATTGGAAGCCATCCCTCGCGCTGCCTGAGGCGTTGGCGCAAATTCCTGAACGCCAGCCGGAAGAACAACCCCAGCGCGAACAAGATCAGGGCTCCACCAGCAACGCCCGTTTCCGCGAGGGCCTCGGCGTAGTCGTTGTGGGCGTGGTCCCAAATGAGGTCGCTGGGAAGACTCTGGTATTTGGGGAAGACCGTTTCAAAACTGCCCAGGCCCGTTCCCATCCAGGGATGATCGCGAAGAATCCGGAGGGAGTCGCGGCTCACGGCCAGCCGGTTGCCCAATTCCACTTCGGGTGAATGTGTGCCGTCCCCCATCGTCGCTAGGCGGTCCGCGATTTGGCGCGGCGCCATCCAGAAGAATAGGAGCGCGGCGGCAAGGATCGCAGCCCCCCCCAGCAGGGCCGTGACTTTACGCGCGTGACGAGGTCCACACTGGAAAACCAGCACCGCTGCCAGCAGGACCTCCACAACCAAGGAGATAAAGCCTCCGCGCGAACCCGCCAGCACCAGGGACACGATCGGGATCAAACCAATAAAGCCGAGTAAAGCCGCCGAGGCGCCTTGGCGGAGCGCCGGCAAAAGGCTCGCCACCATCAGCGGAATCAACATCTCCATGAGGCCAGCGTAATGGTTGCGGTTGACGTAGGGCCCAAAAGTCCAACCCGCGGTCTTCACCGTCCAGTAAATCAGCCCTTGGCTCGAAAAGAACTGGAAGATGGCGAAAAGCGCCAGGAGAAACGTGTACGCGATGACCGTCCACCGCAGGAAAGGAGCGGGGAGGTCGCCGCTCCCCTCCCCGGCCCGACGAGGCGGGGCACCGCTCGTCCAGCCTGAGGCGAGGGGTGAGCACGCCAGGGCCGGTGCGTTGAAAAGTTGTCCTGCCATGAAGAAAAGAATAAGGTCGGTGGCGAGCTTCAGCAGGGATTCCCGTGTGGCGATGGGATCCATCGTGAGGTGACCCGCGAATTGGATCGTCCCCAAGAGGAAGAAGAGCCCCGCGGGTATCAAGAGCGGCGACCAGAAAATCCTCAGACGACCTTGCCGCGCCCCGGCAATCGACCAGAAAAGGAGCAGAAGAAATGCTACGACCGCCACCCCCCCCCATGCCCATTCCTGGACAGCGCCAAAGGCCAACGGCGCCGCGAGCAAAGTGGCTATCAGTAGAGTCCACACCAGGACGTAGGACGGCGGCTGCGGCGCAAGCCCTTCAACGATGGCCGAGTGGGGAGGACGAATCGTAGTGTTAACCGTGAGTGGTGATGGCATGCCGTTAAGTGCGGGAAACAAGGAAGCCAAAAATATGCCGCGCTGCCCGCCCTCCAGGCGCATCCCAGATCCTTAATTCCGGAAGCCAAATCCCCGGACGCAAATTTCCGAAGCGGCGGCAGGTCACGGCCGTTCCGGGCGCACGGAAACAGCATCGAGCCAGAAGCTCCCCGAAATATCCATGGGGAAAGTCCGGCTGCGTGGGCGCCAAACCGAAACCTGAACTGCCTGCGTTTTTGCGCCGGCAGAGAATTTCATTGTGAGCGTGTGCCAGGGAGTGCTACCCACCGTTGTATCAGTCCAGGCATTCAAGCAGCTCGGGCAGCCCGGATCGGTCACTCGCAAGCGCGGCCCGCTGTCGGAGGTGATGTCCCTGCTGCGAACGTAAGCCGCGAGTGTGTAGGCCTGGTTAGGGGCCACAGAAAGGATCTGGTAAGCCGGCTCGAATTCATCGTTCTCGCCGACCGGGAAATCGACGCGAAGGCAATGCGTCCCTTCGAAGGGTGACGCGTCGGTGAAATCAACGGAAACGTAGGGCGAGGGCTGCGTGCGCCAGTCAAATCCCGCGCCCAAGGGCGGTTGTTCAAAACCGCCGTTGAAGACCAAATTACCCTGCTCGCTCGCCGGGGGTTTGGCGATGACACCCCGCCGCTCGAGGTCCAACCAAACCGCCTGTGCCTCCTGGTAGCGGCCGTGACTCAATAAGCGCTCAAGGTAGGGCCGTACGGCCACAAAAGGGAACGGAGAGCCCCTGCCGACGGTCTCGGTCCAAGCCTGATGCGCAGTGTCGAAGTCGTTGTTCGCGCTCAGGAAGTCCGCAAAGGCCAACGCCAGCCTGGGGTCTTTCCCACCGCCCACGATATTCTCGAGAATCATCTTCGCGTCGCCATAAGTGTGCAGGGCGAGATCGAAAGTTGGCACCGCATAGTCAAGGCTCAGTTCGAGCAGGCGGCGGAAGCAGGGCAAAGCGGCCTCCGGCCGGTCAGTGCGCAAATGGTGGTTGCCAGCAACCCACCAAACCAGCGGCACCATGGGGGAAAGAACGAGCGCGCGCTGAAGCGCTTGGTCTGCGCAAGCGTTGTCACGGACGGATTCACAAGCGGAGGCGAGGGTCAGCCAGTAGTCGGATTTGTTGGGATTCAACGCCGTGGCTCGACGCGCCTGCCGAACGCCCTCGGCGAGGTTGGACAGCCCCAGCGAATCGCCATGAAGCTGGCTGAGCCGATCGTGAAGCGCCGGGTTATCGGGATCCAGGGCAAGCCCCTTCTGGACCTCAGAAACCTCGGTCGATTTCCCGAGCGCTGTGACCGCCGCAATCTTTATTGCTTCCGCGCTCCCCACGAGCGCCACCAGCGACGCCAAAGAAAGAAATAGTCCTGAACGCCACCGCGGCCTTAGCGAAAAGTCAATGTAGCTCGCAAAGAGAAAGCGCATGGGCAGGGACTGGTTGACAGAAGTAGGGATTTAGCGGGTAGCAATGATCAGGGTTCTTCTGGCCCTGAGCATTCCCTTAGACATTCCCGCGCGACCAGGAATCCAGGAGGCAACCAAGATGTCACCCCCGCGGTTCCGCTACGCGGGAGGATGTGAACTGGCCACTTCTGAATCCGCCGTTGGCTCTTTGTCATCCGAGTGGTAGTAGTAATTGCCATAATTGCCATAATACCCGTCATGGCGCACGTCCACCTTATTGAGGACGATGCCCAAAACGTTTGCTCCGACATTTTGCAGAATCTTGCGGGCCCGCGTCACAGCTCCTCGGGCGGTTGCTCCACTTTCTACGACAAAAACCACCCCGTCCGCCAAGTTCGAGAGGATCATCGCATCCGTGACCGGAAGCACGGGAGGAGAATCAATCACCACGAACTTGAACCGCTTGCGTAATTCTCGGAGCGTTGACTCCATGGTAGAGGAGGAAAGCAGTTGCGCCGGATTGGGGGGCGTGGGACCGGCGGGGAGTGCCCAAAGAGTGGGTACCGGAGCAAACTGTCTCAGCGCCTTCTCGATGCTGTGCGCTCCCGTTAGGAAGCCTGCGAGACCTGTTCCATTAGGCAGATTGAGTGACTCACCGATGCTTGGATGGCGAAGGTCCGCATCGATGAGTAGGGTTGGCTCGCCCCTCTGAGCGAGTGCTATCGCCAGGTTGACAGCTGTGATCGTCTTCCCCTCACCGGCTGCAGAGCTGGTTATCAATAACGCCTGGGGCGGCTGCGGGGCATTCGAGAGTATCACCGAAGTCAGGAGAGTTCGGAAGGATTCTGCCATTGCCGAGGAGGGTCGACTCAAAAGCGCTAATCCCTGCGTTGCGGCCGACCTGCCGTTGTTTCCCGAAAGCGATGGAGTTGGTCGCCGAAGCGTATCACGGGCGAGTGGGACAACCGCCAATGCCGGAGCGTTAGCCAATCTCTCTGCCTCATCGATGCTCTTGATCGAAGTGTCCACGGCTTCTTTTACGAAGGCGAGCGCGAGACCGAGAACCAGTCCCACCATCAGGCCGATGAGGATATTAAGAAGCTTTTGAGGACGAACCGGAGACTTGGGAGGATTTGCCGGGTCGAACACATGAACATTCGTTGCGCGCAGACCTGCCGAAACCGTCGCATCCTTAAGCCGCTGCAGCAGGTTGTCATAAAGCTGTTGATTCGTTTCAGACTCACGCTTCAGGAGATTGTGTTGGATCAGGAGCTGGTCCAGTGCTCCCACCTCGACCTTTTCTTTGGCGACGGCAGCCGCGAGGAGCCCCTCCCGCCCTAAAGCGGCCATGTAATCATTCCGGATCCTCTCCACGATCCGTTTTCGCTCTCTCTCGATCAGCGACTGAATCTCATCCACTTGACTCTGCAGCCGTTCAGCTTTGGGGTGTTTGGGCCCAAACTGCTGCAAGGCATCAACGTATTGCGACTTCAGGTCAGCATACTTTTCTTCCAGATGCTGCAAGAGGTCGTTTTGCGCCACGAAGGCGACTTGCGATTCGTTCGAGCGCACCAGTTCATAGACCGACTCCTTTTGCAGCCGATCGCTTTGCGCGTTAGTCAGGTCTCGACTCAGATCAGCCATTCTCTGCTCGACAACACTTTCTTTGTCGCTGATATTGACAATGGCGTTTTGTCTCTCGTAATCGACCAGAGCCTGCTGGGACTTCTCGACTTTGGCTTTCAATTCATCAAGCTGCTGTTCCATCCACCCGGAGGCCTGACGAGTGGCATCGTACTTCTGCCGAAAGTTGTATTCGATGTAGTTGTCCGCTAGCGAGTTTGCGACTTTGGCGGAGAGATTGGGGTCCGCGCTCTCGAAACTGACATTTACCACGTGACTGTCGCGCACCTTCTGGACGTGCAGACAGCGCCTGAATGGCCCCAGAAGCCCGTCCGGTGAAGTAGGGAGCTTAGATGAAAACGGGCCGCTGCTGTGCTGGATGGCGGCGACCCACCGCGGGTCTTTCACCAAGCCGAGTTGCTCAATTGTTCGCGCTGCCAGGCTAACGCCCTCGAGAACCTGGATTTGCGTCCCAATGAAGGCCTCGTCGGTCGGGATCTGACGAAAGAAGTCGTTCAGGGATTGAATCTGAAGCGTGTCGGCCTCGATGTCCAGGCGTACCGTAGCTTCATAGATCGGCGTCATCTTAAAGGAGGCGATCGCAACCAGGAGTGTCACGATGAGGGCGACGCTTATGATTGTCCAATAACGCTTGTTGATGATGTTCCAGTAAGTTCGCAGATAGCTGAAGCTGTCGAACTCTTGTACCTCGATATCGAGGAGTGGGCCGGCGGGTGAGTGTGCCGCTGCTGGCAACCTTGGCCCGCGCGGCGACATCGCTTCATTTTCAGGCATGTCCTTCACCTCAAAAGGTAATAACCGTCGAGGAGAGTCGGATGGGCACTACGCATTGTCACCAGCGATAGATAATCCCATAAGTGGCGGCGGTGATGGCGGCCTCGGCGGCCCGGCGTAAGGCTCTTTTACCCGTACTTTCTGGGACAAAAAGAATGTCCCTGGCCTGCAGACGGGTATCATGTTCGCGGCCTGCCAGCACATTCGTCAGGTTCACTGCAATTTCTTCGCGCCCATTTATCGCCGCCGGGCTTTTCCGAATGATCATGGCTTTCTTTCGGGCCGCTGTTGGCTTCAGATCCTCGGCTAGCGCCACTGCCTGAATGACCGTCATGTCCTCCTGACCAGTCTTCAAAGGGAATCCTCCCGGCCGATTCACAGCGCCCACCACATAAATGATCCCGGCGCGCTGAATTGTGACTCTGTCGCCAGGGTACAGATCAACGTTGAGAAGCGGGTCGCCGGTCTCCGTCAGCCGGTTGAGATCCACACTGAAGGTGCTATCGCAAGAAGCTTGCTTGCTTGCGGACCCGCAGGCTTCGGGCGGCTTGATGGCCTGCATGGCAATCACCCCTCGGGTTACAATTGCCAAATTGCCAGCGTCATCGGCAAGGCCTTCTGCCTGTGACAAGACGTCCAATAGCGTGGTCTTTCCAAATACGGGATAGATTTGGGGTCTCTTCACAGCCCCGGCTATGGCGACGGCATGGACGCGAGATTCCCTGGCGGCCACCGTTACACGAGGATGTCTGAAGATCTCTGACTCACGGTATTTCTCGCTGATAAGCTCAGAAAGCTGAGCAGGGGTCCGCCCTGCGGCTACGATAGGTGCAGAGAGCAGGGGTAGCGCGATTTGGCCGGTTGGGCTGACACGGTACTCACCGGAAATATCAGGAGCACCATACACGCTGATGATCAGGACATCATCCGGACTAATGATGTAGTCAGGGAGCGCCAGGGAGGAAGCCGTCGGCGGGGCTGATCCCGATACGACTTCTGAGGGATGGCCGATGGGGGCAGAGGTCTGCGCGGCCAGGAGCGGACAGCAGGCCAAGACAAATGCACCGGCGGCCACAAACCTGCTTCCAATGAGCCTTCTCATGGGGCGACGCGGTATGCCAGCCGACAGTATCATTTTGGTGCTCCTCATGATTTGCCTGTGGAGGATTCGTTCTGCTTGCTTCCTGCGTCAGGACATTCGACCACAGAACCCCACGTCCCTCGGGCGCAAGGGCGAGGGTTGAATGTGAAGGAACGTCCGGACCCTCGTCGTTCGGGTCTTGGCGCGCTCTCTACCAGCCACGCGTCTACTTCCACCACTGCGGACTTCTGGACGAGTTCAACGGACAAGCACCAGGCGGAATCGGTTCTTGTTGCGCACCAATATCCCCTCGATGCCTTCCAGCGGACCACGCTTGATTCGAACCCAATCTCCGCACTTCAGGAACGGATGGGGTTCTACGTGCGCGCAACCCGCAAGGGTTTGGCGCACGGCCTCGATCTCAACGTCGGGAATGATCGCGGACACGCCTGCGAATCCCACCAAACCCAGGACGCCTAGCGTGGTCAGGATACTGAGCCGCTGTTCAAGTTTCCCTCGCAAGAACAGGTAGCAGGGAAACAGTGGCGCGGATAGTTCCTTGGTTCGATCACTCCACTGGCGAACCGAGGTGTATTGAGGCAGGAATACCTCATATCCCTTGTAGGCCAGAGAACGTGCCGCCAGGTTCTCGCGGTCGTGTCGGGTGTAGATCGCAAACCAACCTACGCTCCCCTGCCGGCAATCCTCAAGTGGTTTGGTGTCGCCCGCCAACATATAGCTCCGCCCTGTGACTCCCAGGAGCCTTCCCCTCCCTGAGCCGCGCTTACGAACGCCCCCGCCGTTCTTGGGGGCAAATTGCCGACGGCCTTGCAGCGCGTCGGCCCAAGCCATCCCCCCCGACAGTTGATCCTTGTCTTCCTCTCAACTCTCCTTCAGCTTGCTTCATCGGTGCTGGCAGCCTTTTTCGCATGGAGATCACTGAGCCGCTTTTGCAGGAACCGACCCGTCCCTTGGAAGCTCACGGCAATTTCGAATCGTGGCTCCTCATGGAGACGCTCAACGAATCCTTCAAAGTGAATCGTCGTAACTTGTTTCTCCGGGCCCCGAAAGTGTACAAACAGACTGACCTTTGTGCCTGGCGGCACGGGTTGCTCCAACACCAATAGGGCCCCGTCAACTCCAATGTCGTAGAGTACTCCTTGCACTTTCACCTTGTGGTTCGGTCCGTTCGAAAGGTGGACAGTGACAGGACATCGAATCGCAAATCGTTTTGCTTCTCGCATACGGGTAGCCATTCTAAATCCGTTGAGGTAGTCACGGCTGACGACAACGAATTCTTCCCCTTTTTAAGTGTTTGAAGCGGGAAAGGCAATCACCTTTCAGGATGAGTTTGCAGCATCAATGGTATGAGGCGGACCCCCCATTCAATCCCCGATCTTCCTACTACTAGGCCGGGCGAACACAAGTGTAAGCGAAGAAATGGACTAGTAGGAAACGGCTTCGTGCTGCCCTGACTTACTAATACTTTCGAGTGAGGCAGATCTTGTGGGTCTAATGGTGCCGCTTGCTAAGCGCCAACAGCAGAAGGGATTCCGGGATATTCCTGAAGGAGCGGGGACGTACGCTGTGAGGCGTTTGTTCCTGACTCGAAGAACCGGGGAAGAGGGAATCCCTGCGAGGCACCGCCGACCCGAGATCACGTCCATCAGACCTCAAATTCATTCGGCCGACGAATTCTCGTTTTGATCAGAACGGACATCCTTCTTCTTCAGCTTCGCTTGGGGCGCGGAAGATTTGTGGGGGAATTCTCCGTCCGGCTTTACATGCTGGTAATAATAAAGCGTAGCCGCGAGTCGGCAGTCCACGTTGATCTTCCGGTAGATGGTGCAAAGGTGGGTCTTTACCGTATTCTCTGAAACGGAAATGCGGTTAGCAATTTCCTTGTTACGGGAACCGCTGGCAAGCAGAGCCAGGATCTCCCATTCCCGGAGCGTGAGCCCGTTCGAGATTGTGCTATCCGCGATCCCCGACTGCACGAGCTTACTGATGAGCCGCGTCGCCACGTGGCGGCTCACCCAGATGTCGCCCCGTCCGACAACGTCTATAGCCTTGAGTAAGCTGTCCACGTCAGTGGCCCTTGAGACGCATCCGCGGGCACCCGCCCGGACCGCCTGATGCTCTGCCTCCTCGTCGGCCATGTCTAGAAGGAGCAGGATTTTGATTTTGGGCGTGAGCTTATGCAGTCGGGAGACGACTTCGAAATCCGAAACATCGCCGCTGGTGTGAAAGAGCAGAACCTCCGGCTGTGCCCTGCGAAGGACATCGACATCCTCCGGGACGGTTGGAAGGTCCAATACTATAGAGCAATTCTTGCTTGAGGTGAGCAGGGCACATAGCCCCTTTCTGGACAAGCAAAGGCGGCTGATGACTCCCAACCTCATGTGTCGTCAACCTCAAAAGGATATTGCCCCAGTGGCTAGCGATGACTTTATATCGCTGTGTGACTCCGTTGTCAAGATCAAATCAAATGTGTGTCGCGGCAAAATGATAATGTCCTGTTTCAGCAAAGTAGAAATGTCCTGTTGAACTCCGTCAAGCTTGACGGATGGAAAAACAGGAGATGCTGATGTTGAGTGGGAAAGAGCGGGACCGATTGAAG
>Ga0326728_10006198_pt1 | contig 32498 bp, 24 predicted proteins | sample MB3enrmetagenome_FD_207602 | JGI IMG/M metagenome (GOLD analysis project Ga0326728, IMG submission 207602) | Lab enriched peat soil microbial communities from McLean, Ithaca, NY, United States - MB31MN | ecosystem: Environmental > Terrestrial > Soil > Wetlands > Peat | place: USA: New York... | reverse complement strand
CAAGGCCAGTAAAATTCGCGGATGCGAAAATAGCCGTCTTCTGCGAGGGCCTACGCCAGTTCCATTCTGCTGTGTGTGCTCAGCGGCTTACCTGCTTCTGTATTATTCGGGTGCCGAAACTGCTGGATAGGCGTTTGGGGATAGGCGAGCCGGTCTATAACAGCAGCACGAACGGTCTATACTAGGCTGCACTCCATCAGATTGAGATCCGTGAGTACGTTTTCCCGCATCTTTTCCAGCGGTGGTTGAATACCCATCGCGGTCTTCGGCAACAGCTCTGCAATGGCCGCCGGATTCCATTCTCGCGGAAGTCCCACTGTGTGGAAGCCGCTCATACTCGCGGCAGCGCAGGCCGCTTGCACCAGGACTCTCGCTTTAGGGCTCGCGGGTGTGACTGGGTCGTGATGGTACGCGATGACATCGCCCAGCGCCGGTTGAAAATTCCACAAGTTGCTCAGATAGCCGCCAATCTCGCAATGATCCAGTTCGAAAACGTCTTGCTCCTGGCCTCTAAAGTCCTGGCCACTGCGGCCCGAAGCCCCGTCCAGAAATAAATTGTAAGCATCGGGGGATAGCATGATCAGCGCAATGCGGCCGAGGTCATGGAGAATTCCCGCGGTGTAGGTCATCGGCCGGTCAAACGCATACCACCGTGCCAACGCCTCCGCCCACAAGGCAGTGGAGAGGCTGTGGCGCCAGCAACCGCGAAGCATCGGTTGGTCGTCTGATCCCATGTAATTCTTCAGCGCCAGAGTCACCACGATGTCACGTACGCGATTTGCGCCCACCAGACACAGAGCCCTCAGAACGCTGTTCACTTCCTGCCTGAAGCCAAACAGCGAAGAGTTGGCGAAGCGCAGCACTTGGCTGGAGAGCGCCGTGTCCATCATGATCAATCGGGACACTTCCTGGAAGCTGGCGTCCTCGTTGGAGATCACTGCGAGTAATTTACAGGCCACGGCCGGAAAGGCCGGCAGCGAGTTGATCCCCGACAACCTGCTGAAGTTGTATCCGTTTTTTGCCGTAGCCACGCCTGTATTCGTCACGGCTTTCACGCGGTACACTCGCCCCGTCTCACTAGTTAACATTCTTCCTTGACGGCGCGAAACTGTCTAGTTCCCCAATGGTATATGCCATTGGTTAACGCTCCCTGCGCACAGCGCCATTCCGGTCAAGCGATAATCTATCCATACACAATATGAGCAAGACGATCGTGTTTACGTGCCTGGTATTGTCCATTGGAATTGTTCCGGCGGCTGAAATCCCGGACGCTGAAATCACCAATGGCCAGATCCGGGCGAAGATCTACCTGCCGGACGCAAAGAACGGGTACTATCGCGGCACCCGGTTCGATTGGTCTGGCGTCATCTACAGCCTGGAGTACAAACGGCACCAGTATTACGGGCCGTGGTTCGATAAGACCGATCCCACGGTTCACGATTTTGTCTATGACGATCCGCACATTACCGCCGGGCCGTGCAGCGCCATCACCGGTCCAGTCGATGAGTTCGGACCACTCGGGTGGGATGCCGCAAGACCTGGAAGCACATTCGTGAAAATTGGCGTAGGAGCGCTTCGCAAGCCGCGCGAAGGCAAGTACGACGCCTTCCAACTGTACGAAGTCGTTGACCCCGGAAAAAGGACGATCACGAAACATCGTGATTCCATCGAGTTCACGCAGGAGCTGTCTGATTCGTCATCCGGCTACGGTTATATCTACCGCAAGATTGTGCGGCTGACGGACTCCAAGCCGGAGATGGCACTCGAACACAGTCTGAAAAACACAGGAACCCGCAACATCCAAACCAGCGTCTACAACCACAATTTCCTCGTGCTGGACGGGCAGCCGCCTGGTCCTGGCTTCGTGATTACCGTTCCCTTCCAGATCCGGTCGCCGCGGCCTCCCGACCAAAAGCTGGCCGAAATTCATGGCAACCAGATCGTTTATCTGAAAACGCTGGAGAAGCACGATATCGCAGCCACCCCCTTGGAAGGCTTCAGCGTCCAGCCGCAAGACCACGTGATTCGCATCGAAAACACTAGACTCGGCGCAGGGCTGAAAATCTCCGCGGATCGCCCGCTATCCAGCGAATCTCTCTGGTCGATCCGCACGGTCATTGCCATGGAGCCGTTTGTCTCGATGACCATCGAGCCTGGAAGCGAATTTACGTGGACGACTACGTACGACTATTACACGATCCCTGCGGACGCGAGGTAAACGGCTTCGTCACTGCCGCTCGCGGCTGCCGGCAGCAGCCTTCTCGAGCAACATTCTGCGCACGGCAGTGAAGATCCGTTCGACGGCCGGCCGGCGATACGCCCATCGCTCGTCCGGTTCCGGCGGATTGACTACCATCGTGGCGTTGGCTTCGAACAGCAGGATCTCCCCGGTCGCGGCCAGTCCGAAGTCGATGCCGGCGTAGTCCAGGCCCATCGTGGCTTGAATCCGGGCCAGGGCCTCCATGGCGCGCGGTCCAAGCACGGCCGGCATATTTTCCAGGAACTCCGCGTCTTCGGCGCGGTGCTGCGCATGGCCGGCCATCTCGGCGGTGAAATAGTGAATTTTCCAGTTGCTGGAAATTGCCACGTGCAAAGGATAAAGTTGCCCGTCGATCATCATCACCCGATACTTGCGAGCCTTTCCGTCGGCTCCCCGGGCATCCAGGTATTGGATGACGGTCAACTCCCGCCCGGGAAGTTGTTCGAGCGCACCGGCAAGATCATCGGAACTTTCGACCCGTACGAAATGGCGCCCCGTATGAAAACCTGGAGTGCGCACGAGAAGCGGGAACTGGAAGCCATGGCGCGCTAACGTGCCTACCGCCTCCACTGGGCCCAGCAGCTCTCTAGGCAGCGTGATGGTTGCCGGCGTCACCACATTCGGCAGGCGCGAAAGACGTTGCGCGTTATCCGCCCGCCCAGTCGCGAGCACCGCCGAGGGCGAATTGATCACAGGCGCGGTAGTGAGGGCCATCATGGTCTTCGCGGCGGCCAGCGCCGGGCCCGCCAGGTCGGCATCGCCAATCGCGTTGAACACAAGATGATGCGAGGGCAGCGGAACCTGGGGATCGTAGAACTCGGCGACCACAACGTGCGTCTGAAAGACGCGGTCATCCAGAAAATTGCGCGTCGGTATGTTCCCCCCCACGCACGAAACCAACTGCAACAAAGAAATCGGCGAGCCCTCGCCGCGATAAGGCAAAGCGACCAGGTGCCGATCCCGGAATCCCTCCCGCCGGTGCTGGGCAGCGCCCTCTTCGTCCCCGAGCTCAGCCAGCACATAGGCCATGCCCTGGTGCGCTTCGGCATGGCCAGGTTCTGATCGCAGTGCGGTTTCGTAGTGCTCGCGAGCCGCCGTCAGTTCGCCACTTTCATAGAGGACATTGGCCAAATTGACGTGGCTCATCGCATCGTCAGGATGCCGCGCGGCCGCCTCGGCGTAGGCGGTACGGGCCGCTGTTCGATAACCCGTCGCATGCAGTAGCGTGCCCAGGTTGTTCAGCGCCAGCCGGTGCGAAGGCGCGCGCGCCAACACGTCCAGATAGGCGTTTCTAGCCTCCAGGGTTCGGCCCAGCTCGGTGAGCAGGCACGCGCGATCGAACCGCAAATCAACCGCGTCTGGAGTTGCCGCAATGCGTGCCTCCAGTTCGCGCAACGCGGATTCCCGCGCGAGCCGCTGCGGCCATTCTGCCCCCCTGCCGGCCGGCGGCGCTTGACTCTGCATGGCACTGTGCTGCATGGCACGGCCGAGGGCCACGGTCCGCTCCACCAGAGCGTCGATCTCGCCTTTGCTCGTCCGGTGATTCACAATGGCCGCACGGATCGCCAGAGAGCCGCCGATCATGGTGGTGGACGGCGCAACCACGCCGCTCTCTTGCAGTTCAATAACAATCCGGGCGTTGACCCGGTGCGCCTCTTCAGTGCGGTAGCGGAAGCAGACAATGTTGAGTTCGACCGGTGCAAGGAGTTCTAGTTCCGGCGTCTCGGCAATCCGGTGCTCCAGGTAGCGCGCCAGAGCGCAGGTGCGCGAGATAGCGGCGCCGAGCGCTTCGGTCCCGTACACCTTCAGCGTGAACCACGTCTTCAATGCCCGGAAACCGCGTGATAGGTCCGGCCCGAAATCGCAGGGCCAGGGCGAGCCCGCCGCGAGGCCCCGTTCTTCCCGCCTCAAGTATGCCGCCGAAGACGCAAACGCCCGCTGATGCGCCACGCCGTCACGTACCAGCAGGAACCCGGCATCGTACGGCACTTGCCCCCATTTGTGAAAATCGAACGCAAGTGAGTCCGCCCGTTCGATGCCGCTCAGCCGCGGCGCAAGTTCCGGAACAAGCATCGCCAGAGCGCCACACGCGCCATCCAGGTGGAACCACAGCCGTTCGCGACGAGCTAACTCGGCGATGCCGTTGAGATCATCAATCGCGCCGGTATCCACCGTTCCAGCGGTTCCCACTATCAGGAACGGCGTGAAGCCATCGCGCTGGTCGGCCTCTATGGCTTTTTCGAGCGCGCTGAGATCGACTCGGTGGCGATCGTCCGTGGGGATTAGCCGCAGCGCATCGCTCCCGATGCCGGCGATGTCCATGGCTTTCCGGATGCAAGTATGCGCCGCCACCGAAGTGTACGCCGTGAGCCGTTTGGTATTGGCGGCAACGCCCGCGCAGCGCACTTCGAAACCCAGCGCTACATCCCGGGCAATCACCACGCCCACCAGGTTCGCCATCGATGCGCCGGTGAGGAACAGGCCCGTGGCGCTTTCCGGAAACCCGAAGATCTGGCACATCCAGCGCACGATCTGGCGCTCCACCTCGATCGGCACATGATCGCGTCCGCCGAGGTTGGCATTCAGTCCAGCCGCCAGCATTTCCGCCAGCACGCCGGCCGGCGTTCCACCTCCATGCACCCAGCCCATGAAACCCGGATGTGCATTGCCCGTCGTGTAAGGAAGGATGTAGCGTAGGAACTCCTGGTGGACCTCGGAAAGATCGGAGGGCGCTACGGGAAGATCGTCGCGAAACCTTGCTCGAACCTCTTCCGGAATCGGCTGCCACACCGGACGCTGCCGGATGTTCTCCAGATAATCGACAATATCGTCGAGCATTCGGTGCGCCTGCACACGGAAGCTCGGCCAGTCCGCAGGATCAAGCGTTCCGTTTGCGTCCGTCAGATGATCCGTTCCCATGCTCTCATTGTGGTGGCATGGGCCATCCCATCTCAACCAGGCTACCCGCTCTTATGGTACAAGCGGCTGCATGCCGCCTCTGCGCCCGTGCTGTCGATCGCTGTCTTGCCCTCTTCGATGTACTGGATCTTCCCTTCTTTATCCACCACGAAGGTCGCGCGATTCGCGATCCCAATCTCGGGAATTAGGACCCCGTAATCCTGCGCCACTTTCCGCTTGGAAAAATCGCTGAGCAGCGGGAACGACAGCTTCAACTTGTCTACAAACTCTTTTTGCGACGGAGTAAAATCTTCGCTGACCCCGAACACCTGGGTATCTGCGCCATCAAATTTGGCGATACCAGCCTGGTACGCCAGCATCTCCTTCGTTCAACCACCCGTGAATGCCGCCGGGAAGAATGCCAGCACAACGTTCTTCTTGCCGCGGAAGCTGGAAAGCTTGACTTGCTCACCGGTGGTGGACGGCAACGTAAAATCCGGCGCCGCATCACCCACTTTGAGCTGGGTTTTCGGTGGGTTGACTTGGCCAAATAATGAGACAGAAGCCGTTAATGTCAGCAACAAAAATGGGAGCTTTCGCATCCAGCCTCCTCGGTAGAATCAGAGATTACCATTGATACTAGCAAGGCACAGAACGTGATGCCATCGATAGTCGAAAGGAATCAGCATAGAATGAGTGTCGACATGCCCGATAAGAGACTTTTCGCGACGGTTGCCGTCCTGTCGCTTTCACTGACGATGACGAGCGGAAGCCGTGCCGATCAGGCACCTGGCCAGATCATCGGCTATCACGAAGTGAAAGTGGACTCGAGCGGGAAGATCGCGCCATGGTACGGAAATTCGCCCGCCGAGGATTACGACCACGTGATTCGCCTCATATGGAACTTCTGGCGGGACATGCGGGCGTGCCCCAACGGCGTTCCAACCTACTTGCAGCACCAGGTCTGGAAGCCCAAGGATGTCGACAAGCGCGGACTCGGCGGTGACCAGATCAACATGGCGCTCTCCTCCTGGGACCTTCTTTTCAACTATCTCGGCGATGAAAAGGTCAAGGCCAACATGGTCTTCATGGCGGATTACTGGCTGCAACACGGCATGACGAAGCCGTCAGACCGTTGGGCGAACCTCCCTTACCCGTACAACACGGTCTTGCATTCCGGGCAGTATGACGGCGATATGCGCGCCGGCAAGAACTTCCTTCAGCCCGACAAGGCCGGGAGTTTTGGGGCTGAGCTGGTCACGCTCTATAAGAAGACCGGCGATCCGAAGTATTTGACCGCTGCCGTCGGGATTGCCGATTCGCTAGTGGCGCACGTGCAACCTGGCGACGCTCAGAATTCTCCCTGGCCCTTCCGCGTGAATGCGCTCACCGGAGAAGTGCATCAAGCCAAAACGAAGGATGGGCGGACGATCTCCGCCTCTTACACATCCAACTGGACACCTACGCTCCGTCTCTTCGAAGGCCTTATTGCGCTAAAGCAGGGAAATGTAGCGCAATACCAGAAAGCTTCGCGTACCGTTTCCGCATGGCTCAAACAGTACCCGCTGCAAACCAATAAATGGGGGCCGTTCTTTGAAGATGTCCCCACCAGTGACTACTCCGACACCGAGATCAACGCGGATACCATGGCGTACTTTCTCCTTGAGCATCCGGATTGGGACCCCCACGCCAACGAAATGGCGGGTAAGGCTCTGGACTGGAGTTACCAGACGTTCCAGAATCACGAGTTTGACAAATGGGGCGTTGTCCCAATCAATGAGCAGACCGTCTACAAGGTGCCGGGAAACAGCCACACCTCGCGCCATGCTTCGACCGAGCTGCTCTATTGCGAGAAAACTGGCGATTGCACCACAAAGCAGGATGCCATCAGGCGCCTCACCTGGGCCACTTACACGGTCGATACAGACGGCAAGAATCGCTACCCACGCGATGACGTATGGCTCACCGACGGCTACGGCGATTATGTTCGCCACTATCTCCGCGCCATGGCCTCCGACCCGGAACTCGCGCCCGCCGATCAGAATCACCTGCTACGAAGTTCTTCGGTGATCGCGACAATCGACTATGGCCCCGAGCGCATCCGGTACACGAAGTGGGATGCATCCTCCACCGAACTCTTCAAGCTCGGCGCAGCCGTTCCACAGACGGTGAAAGGCGGCGCGATGCAGTGGGATCCGAAAACGAAAACGCTCACGGTCAAGGCCGATAGTAAAGCCGTCGAAGTCATCCTGGTAAAGAGCACCCCGTAACTATGAAGAAACCGCTTCCGCTAAAGCCGCGCTGGTTTCACGTTCTGCTTTCGCTCGCGGACGTTCCTCTCAATCACTTGGCCGAGTTGCGGCGGGATGTCCGGTATGGGCTGCGCACGCTCGCCAACTCGCCGGGCTTCACTTGGGTCGCTCTGCTTTCGCTTAGCCTCGGCATCGCCATCGCCACGTGCGCCTACAGCGAAGTCAATGGTCTAATTCTGCGCGACCTTCCGGGAGTTCCCAATCCGGACGAACTCGTGGCGCTCCAGGCGCCGGCATCGTATCCGCAATACAAGCGCTACCGCGATCGGAGCGACCTGTTCTCTTCCACGCTGGCCTATATCGCGCCGGTGCCGTTTGGAGTTTCGATTGGCGGCCGCACCGAGCGGACTTGGGGGCAGGTCGTCACGCCCTCGTACTTTCCCACCTTGGGAGTTCATCCAGCCTTGGGCCGCTTCTTTGATCCGCAACAGGAGCAGCGCGCGAGCGGCGTCGTGGTCAGTTACCGGTTCTGGCAGGAACACCTGGGCGCTGCTCCCGCCGTGATCGGAACCACGCTGCGAATCAACGGCCAGCCTTGCACCGTAATCGGTGTCGGCCCAAAAGACTTTCTGGGTGCATCGCCTGGCCTTTTTGTTGCCGATGTGTGGCTGCCCGTTTCGGCAGACCCGCGTGCCGCGCCGGAACTGGCGGATAACGCACTCGAGCGGCGTGACCTGCGGATGTTCCAGATGGCCGCGCGCCTGAAACCGGGAATCACCGCCGACCGCGCCGAGGCCGCGCTGGACGCCGTCGCGCGCCAAATGGAGCACGAGTACGGCGATGCCGCGAGACATCGTGGCGGCCGCCGCGTGCTGCTTGTGCCCGGAGGCAAAGTGCTGCCCATCCGCAAGCAGGACCGCCCGTTCTTCACCGAAGTGTTGATGGTGCTCGGGGGCCTGGTGCTGCTCATCGCGTGCTCCAACGTCGCCAACATGATGCTCGCGCGCGCAGCCGACCGCCGCCGCGAGATCGCAGTTCGCCTGGCCCTCGGTGCCAGCCGTCTACGGCTCATTCGCCAGTTGCTCACCGAAAGCCTGCTGGTGGCTGCTGGCGCGGGTGTGCTCGGGTTCATCGTTTGCGTGTGGCTCATGCACCTGGGCTCCCAAATGAGGATGCCGTATCCCATGCCAGTCACCTTCGACCTCACGCCCGACTGGCGAGTGCTATTGTTCGCGCTTGCCGTCACCGGCTTAACCGGCTTAGCCTTCGGCCTCGCCCCGGCGTTACTGGCCACGCGCACCGATCTCACGCCCGCGCTCAAAGAAGGCGGCAACATCCAACTCGGCAGGCACCGCCGCCTGAGTTTGCGCAACGGCCTCATGCTCTGTCAGGTTGCTGGATCTCTGTCGCTCTTGCTCCTCACCGGATTCTTAGGTCTCGGCATCCAAACCACCATGGGCATTCAGCAAGGGTTCGACTCCAGGAACCTTTACCTCGTCTCTTTAGATCCGGTTCGAGACGGATACTCGGGCACTCAAGCCGCGGCTTTCTGCGAGAAGCTGTTGGACCGCGTGCAGCATCTTCCCTCCGTCACCGCCGCCACTCTCACCGACACGGTGCCGGTGGCGGTGGACGGTAACGCGGGTGTCATATTCACCGATGCCCGCGCGGCCGCGGGAAACGCGGCACACTGGGCCCGCAAACACGTCGTCGGCAAGGACTACTTGGCAACCGCCGGCATTCCTGTTTTGCTCGGCCGCGGTTTCGCTAAGCAGGACGAGCGGGACGGAGCGACCGCAGTTATCGTCAGCAAGGAGTTGGTGCGCGCTTACTGGACTGGCGAAGAAGTGTTGGGACGCCGCATCGAGATCGGCAACGAGGAAGTGTCCGGCGGAGATGGGGTCACGCCCGGCACCTTTGACTTTCGTCCCGGGGCTTTAGGGAAAGGGAGACAGGTATTCGAAGTCGTGGGCGTCGCAGAAGACGTGTCGGAAGACTTCATCGCGAGCAAGAAGCACCCGGCCATTTACTTCCCGCTGCACCCTGCGGATTACGCTCAGCCATCGGTGCGCGGCGTGACGCTAATGGTTCGCGGTATGCCTGGCGTGGACGTCATCGGCGCCGTGCAGCGCGAAATAGCAGCTACCGATGCCAATCTGAAGCCGTTCAACGCACGCAGTATGACCGAACAGATCGCGCAATTCATGTCTTCGCTTCGGTCCGCTGCGTGGACCTGGAACCTCGTCGGGGCGTTCGGATTGATCCTGGCCTCGGTCGGCCTGGCCGGTGTGACGGCTTATTCGGTGGCGCAGCGCGGCCACGAAATCGGCATCCGCATGGCGCTCGGTGCCCAAACCAGAGACGTGCTCTCGCTCGTCATGAAGGAAGGCGCCGTTCTGGTGATAGCGGGCACAGCCATCGGCATGGCTCTCACCTGGGCCGGATTGCGCCTGATGTCCGGCTTCTTCTTCTCCGTAGCCAGTGTGCAAACGTTCGACCCGGCACTGCTGCTGGGCGCGCCGCTACTGCTCGCCAGCCTGGCAATGGTCGCGTGCTATCTGCCTGCCCGTAAGTCGACGCGCATCGATCCAGCCACAGCCTTGCGGCAGGAATAGCGAGCCCGGACCTGGGACCATGTTTTACTCGTACCGCAAGGCCACCATCGGATCCACACGCGTAGCTCTTCGCGCCGGTACCCAGCATGCCAGTAGCGTCACCAACGCCAGCACGAACCCGATTGCGGCGAACGTGATGGGGTCGGTTGGCTTCACCCCGTAAAGCAAGGCCGTCAACAGGCGCGTCAAGCCGAATGCCCCCGCCAGCCCAATGCCAATGCCCAGGCCGGCCAGTGTCATCCCCTGTTTCACCACCATCCATAGAACGTCGGCGCCTTGCGCACCGAGGGCCATGCGTATTCCGATCTCCTGCGAGCGCTGCTGTACCGAGTACGACAACATGCCATAAATCCCGATCGCCGCCAGGAGCAGCGCGATCCCCGCAAACACGCTCAGGAGCGTCATATTGAAATTCTCACGAGCCGTGGCCTCCGCGACCACCTGGTCGAGAGAGCGCTCACGTGCGATCGCCAGTTGACCGTCGGCTTCCCTCACCTGTTTCCGCACCGCGGCGCTCAGAGTGAGCGGACTGACGGCGGTTTTCACTACCCAGGTGATGGGGATGATCTTGTTGTTGAGCTCCATGAAGCTGTCCTTCACCTGCGCTAGCGGAATGTACATCACCTCCGGCGCGGGGTTTCCCAAACCGCCTTCTTTTACGTCTCCGATGATGCCCACCACCTCGCGGGGGCCTTCGGCGAAGTCCGGCCCCATTCCCCTGCCAATTTCGATTCGCTGGCCGATGGGGTCTGCCTTCGGCCAATATTTCTTCGCGAACGCTTCGTTGATGATCACTACCGAAGGCGAGGCTCCCGAATCGCGCTGGTTGAATAGCCGGCCGCGCCGCAACGGGATCTCCAGCGCCTTGAAATAGGAGGGCGAAACATACATCCAAACGGCGCCTCCCGTTGACCGCTCCCCCGGACCCAAGGGCCGGCCGACAATATCAAATCCCAGACCGAAGCCGCCTTCGAGCGGTAGGAACGGAACGTTGGCCGCAGCGATCACTCCGGGAATGCTCTCGATCCGCTGCACCAAATCGCGGGTCAGCAAATCGACGCCCGCCGTCGCTTTATATTTCGAGCCTCCCAGCGAAGTTTCGAAACTTAGCACGTGGCTCGGATTGAACCCTGGGTTCACCTCTCGCAAAGAAGCAAAGGTGCGGATGAGAAGAGCGGCGCCGATGAGCAGCACGAGCGCCAGAGCCGTTTCCGTCACCACTAGCGCATTGCGTGCGTAGTGGTGGCGTCCCGTTCCGGATCGCGATGCGCTTTCTTTGAGCGTGGTATTCACATCCGACCGGGAAATCTGCCGTGCAGGAAAGAAGCCAAACAGAATCCCCGTCAGCAGCGCGCTGCCCATGGTAAAGGCGAGAATGCGCCAATCGACGAGCGTCGCATCGGAAAACTCCGCCGCACGCGGTAAGTTGCCGGGGCTCACCGCGATTAACGCCCGTGCTCCCCACACGCCAATCAGCAGGCCGGCCGCTCCACCAGCCACCGCCAATACCAGGCTCTCGGTGAGCAACTGGCGCACGATGCGCCACCGGCCTGCCCCTAGCGCACTGCGGATCGCGATCTCCCGCATCCGGCCCGTAGCTCGCGCTAATAGCAGGTTCGCTACGTTGGCGCACGCGATCAGCAGCACCAGTCCCACAGCGCCTAGCAGGATCAGGAGAGGCTGCTTCACGTTGCCCACCATGGATTCCTGAAACGGCACCGCATTGGCGGACTCTTCCTTACCGATCGCCGCGGGATACATTCGACGGAACCTCTCGGCCGCCATCTTCATCTGCGCCTTCGCCGCCTTCAGTGTGATCCCAGGCTTCAGCCGCGCTGCTACCGAAAGGTAGTGGCCCTGGTTTGTCGAGTTTGGATCAGCCTGCAGCGGTAGGAACAGATCCGCGGGCGGATAGGAGCGAAACGAGGTCCGCAGCACACCAATCACGGTGTAGGTTTCGTCATTGAGCACGATGACGCGGCCAATCAAGCCAGGGGCACTGCCAAATCTGCGCACCCACAGTCCATGGCTCATCACGGCAAGAGGCGGCCCGCCGGGTCGATCCTCATCAGGCGAAAACACTCGCCCCAGAGCTGGCGTGGCGTCAAAGACCGGGAAGAAGTCGGCAGACACGTGGATTCCCTTCACCTGCTCCGGCACGCTTCCGCCACTCAGATTGAGGCCAGGACCGGAAAAGTCGTAGGCGCACATGTGCTGAAACACCTGTGTGTGTTCTTTCCAGGCCATGAACTTGGGAACGGACACGGCAGTACCGTCGCCATTAGGGAACTTCAGCGACAGCCGCACCAGGCGGTCTGGTTGACTATAAGGAAGTGGCTGCAGCAGGATGCTGTTGACGACCGAAAATATGGCCGTGTTAGCGCCGATGCCGAGCGCCAACGTAGAAATGGCCACCACTGTGAAACCGGGACTTTGAGCCAGCAACCTAGCCGCGTGCCGGATATCCTGTACCAGAGTCCACATGAGCATTTCTCCTAATCCAGGATTTCCATTTTGAAACCCAGGTTCCGATTAGTGTATACCCAACTGCCTCTGGTGCCTTCTTTATCCCGAGTGACGCTCGAATCAAAAGCTCTGAAACACGGAAAACAGTCCCCTAAACAGCGAGTGCTTCTTGGGCGCTCCGGTCCGGCCTGTCAGTTTTTCGGCCAGTTCTCCGACGGCCCTGCCTACCTTGGTGCCAGTCTGAACAGCCTTGCCTTCCATCAGCGCCTTTTGCAAGCTCTCGTAATCGCTGGGCAAGTGCTGGAACACCTTCAGCTCAAGCGCTGTCTCGATCGACTCGCTGCTGAGCCCGATGTCAGTGTTGTAGCGATTCACCACCAGTTTGATCTTGTCCCGCTCCACCCCGCCGCATTCCAGGCAGGCAAGCGTATTCTGCGTCGCGTGCACGGCCGGGAGCTCATTGGTTGTCACCAGCAGGAGCTCGTCACACAGCCTGGCCAGCGACAATCCCCACTCGTTATGCGCCCCGGGAATGTCCAGAATCACCGTTTCGTAAAGGTGCCGCCAGTAGCCCACCATCGCCGCGATGTCTTCCGGCTCGTACACCAGGTCGACCGGGGTTTCCGGCGAGAGCAGCACGTCGACGCCGCGGCAAGACGTCACCATGCCCCGCCACAACGTCTCGTCCAACCGGCTGGCATTGGTCACGGCGTGGATGAAGCTGTAGTTGGAATTGAGCTTCAAGAGAAACGCGATGGCACCGGTGAGTGGATCGAGATCCCCCAACAACACTTTCTGAAAATTCAGCTCCTGTAGCTGGAACGCGAGATTGCAGGCTATGGTCGTGGCTCCGCTCCCCGATTTCCCGCGCATCAGACAATAGACCTCGCCGCCCGAGCGTGCCTGTGCGATGGCGGCCTGAGCGCGTTTCGCCAGGCGAGCCAGCGCTTGCCGAAGCTGCTCTGCGCTGAACGGTGGATAGAGGAATTCCGCGGCCCCCTGGCGCAGGCAACTCAAAATCAGGTCCGGATCGTTCGCCTTGTCCAGGACAACCACCGGAATCCCCATCTCTCGCAGGGCGTGCACCAGTGCCAATCCCCGTTCCTGGTTGCTTCCGGCGTCCAGGAAACACAACGTCACCCTGTGCCCCGCCGCCAAATCCCGCAGTGCCTGGACCTCCAGATACCGAGGTGATTCAACCATCGGCTCGGCTTCCGCCAGCGTCCGCCAGACCGCGCTGAGCTTTTGGGACAAATCCGCATTGGGCAGATCAACAGCGGTTTCCAACTGATGCTGGTCGCCGCGCGCCCGTTCACAGACATAGTCTCCTGATTTCCGTTCCGTCACCGGAAGCGGTAACTCCATCACTTCTATCGGCCTCTCCAGAGAAAACCTTGAGAGTAGTTCTAGGGTCACCGAACTACAGATTCGATCCCGGGCGGTATATTCCATTTTGCGGGCAGGAGCATGATCTTGAAGAAAACTGTTGTAATTTGTGACACTCAGCCGATCGCCATGGAAGGATTGCGTGCGTTGTTAGCGCAACTGCAAGACATGGTGGCTGTAGGAGAGGCGACTTCGATCATGGCGGGCATGGATCTGGTTCGTAACCTCTCTCCGGCTGTGCTCGTGATCGATAAGAGCTTCGGTTTACAGCCAGTTATGGATTGGACCACCAGCCTCCGTGGAAACGGCCGCCGCACCTCCGTCTTGGTCTGGGGCAATTCGGTCAACGAGGCCGAAGCGCTGCGCATGGTGCAGGCGGGAGCGCAGGGCGTGATTCGCAAAACCGCGCCTCTGCGTTCGCTCGCTGATTGCCTGCGCGCGGTGGCCTCAGGGAACACCTGGATGGATGACCTGATGTTCCAAAACGCTGAAAAGACACCAGGATCGGGGCGATCCAACCTCACCACCCGAGAACAACAGGTGGCCGAGCTAGTCGAGCAAGGCCTTAAGAATAAAGAGATTGCCCGCACACTCGGCATCTGCGCCGGAACGGTGAAAATCCACCTCAAGCACATCTTTGAAAAGACAGGCGTTCGCGGCCGCTACGGCCTGGCGCTATCGGGTCTGAAGGAACGCGGGTACCTGCCGGTGGCCCGCTATAACTAAGCCCCTAACCCGGTTCATGCTATCTTGTAACGCAGAGTGAAACTCCTGCGTGCCGGGTGCTTGTTTCTCGCTTTTCTTCCTTTCGCTTTCGCCCAGTCCAAGGTTCTGGGCATTCTCAGTGAGGAACTCGATCGCAACTTCCGCATTCTAAAGGAAAAGGCGGACCCACCCCCGTATTTCCTCGGCTACGAGATCACCGAAGAGGAGACGCATCAAGTTTCCGCCACTTTGGGGGCGCTTACAGCAGATGTAAGCGGCGACGCCCGGCATTTGGATGTCTCGCTCCGCGCTGGGGAACCCAAACTGGACAACTACCACCGCTTGCGCGGCGAGCGTGGGCACTTCACTTCTGGCGCGCGGGTCAGCACGGACGATAACTCCCTTGCTATCAAGGAGCAAGTCTGGATCGAGACCGACCGCGCCTACCGCGCCGCCGCCGAGCGGCTGATCAAGATCCGTAGCGACGAACAAGTGAAAGTGGCGGCCGAAGACCCTTCCAACGATTTTTCTATCGAGCCGCCGTCGGTGCACGTCGAGGTACCTCCGCCGCTGACCTGGCAGAACAGTGAGTGGACCGATCGCGTGAGAAAGCTTTCGCTCGTCTTTCGCCGTTACCCCGAGATTCTGGTTTCTGGTGTGTCGGTGTCCGCCCAGAGGGAAACAAAGTACTTAGTCAATACCGAGGGCAGCCGGCTGGAGTACGGGCGCAACTTCGTACGGATTTCCATCTCGGCGGAAGGCCGCGCGGAAGATGGGATGAATCTGGGGACGTTCGAGAGTTTCGATGCCGTGGATCCCGCCGGTTTGCCGGGGGATGATGTTCTGACTGCTGCTATCGAACGTGTTGCTAACGACTTAGTGGGTTTGCTGCACGCTCCGGTCGTTGAGCCGTACCTTGGCCCGGCGATTTTTTCCGGCCGCGCCGCCGGGGTGTTCTTCCATGAAATCCTCGGTCACCGGCTGGAAGGCCATCGGCAGAAAGACGAGACCGAAGGGCAAACCTTCACCAAGAGTCTGGGTACAAGCATCCTACCCGATTTTCTTTCCGTGGTTTTCGATCCCACCTTGCGCACGTGGCACGGCACCAATCTGAACGGCTGGTTCAGTTACGACGATGAAGGCGTCGCCGGGCAGAAAGTGACCGCCGTGGATCACGGGATTCTCAAGGGATTTCTGATGTCGCGGTCACCAATCAAAGGGTTTGATCACTCGAACGGCCACGGGCGGCGCCAGCCGGGGCTGGAAGTCGTTTCGCGGCAATCCAATTTGATTGTGGAATCGGCCAAAACCGTTCCGGAAGCACGGCTGCGCGAAATGCTGATCGAGGAAGTGAAGCGGCAGAATAAACCGTATGGGCTTTATTTCAAAGAAGTCACCGGTGGATTCACGACCACGGCGCGGGCCGGCATGCAGGCCTTTAAAGTCCTGCCGGTGGTTGTTTATCGCGTCTATCCCGATGGGAAACCGGATGAACTCGTGCGCGGCGTGAATATTGTCGGCACCCCTCTGGCCAGCTTTGCGAAGATTCTGGCGACGTCGGATCACGCGGAGGTTTTCAACGGGTACTGCGGCGCGGAATCGGGAACGGTTCCGGTGTCGGCCGTTTCGCCGGCGATTCTGGTGTCGGAAATCGAAGTCGAGAAAACGGAAAAATCGCAGGATAAGCCGCCGTTGCTGCCATTTCCCAAAGATGCGGAGAGTGGGCAGTGAGGAACTGGCGAGCGGTAGCGGGGTTACTAGCGGTCAGCACGTGTGCCTTCGCGGCGGACTCTTCCGACGTAGCGCTCAAGGCCATGCGCGACGAGCTACAGCACTCGCGGGGTCTCGATTCGGTCAATCTCGAAAAGCCGTATTTCATTTCGTACACCATCGAAGACGGAGACTCGTTCGCCGCTTCGGCCAGCCTGGGGGGACTCATCGGCACGTCGAGCTCGCGGTTTCGCGTGCCGCGCATCCAGGTGCGGGTGGGAAGTTATCAATTCGACAACACGAACTACGTGGGCACCGGCGGGGATTTCGGTAGCCATTTCCCGTTTGAGAGCTCCTACATGGTGTTGCGCCGGTATCTGTGGCTGGCCACGGACCAGGCGTACAAGTCGGCTGTGGAAGCGATGGCACGCAAGCGGGCCGCGCTGAAAAACATGTCCGCCGGCGAGCCGATTCCGGATTTCGCGCATGCTGATCCGGTGACGGTGCTGGACCCAATTCACGACGAAACACTGGATCAAGCTGCATGGACGGCCAAGGTTCGGTCGCTCTCGGCGATCTTCGCGGAGTTTCCGCAGGTCGTCGGGTCGAATGTCGAAGTGCAGGCGGTGAAGAACGTCCGCTATCTCGTCGATTCCGAAGGCACGGAAGTGCGCACCGGAGGGGATGTGCTGGATGTGCTGGTGAGTGCCATCGGACAGGCGCCCGATGGAATGCATGTACGGTCCGCCGCAGGTTTTTATACGCGGGATTTCCAGCATTTTGTAGGAGAGGCGGAGCTGGCGCGCGAGGTGCGGCAGGTGGCGGAGAACGTTGCCGCGCTGGGCCGCGCGCCGGTTGGCGAAACCTACAACGGGCCGGTGCTGTTCGAAGGCGCGGCGGCGGCGCAGCTCCTGGCTGAGCTGCTGGGCAGAAACCTGGTGTTGACACGGAAGCCGGTGAACGAACCAGGGCGCCCGAACCTGGTACCCACGAGTGAACTGGAGGGGCGCCAGAGTGCGCGGGTTCTTCCGGAGTGGATGGACGTGGTGGACGATCCGACACTAAAGGAATGGCGCGGGCATCCGTTGTTCGGGAGCACTCGGGTGGATATAGAGGGTGTGGTTTCGAAACCGCTTACGCTGGTGGAGAAGGGCATCCTGAAGAATTTCCTGCTGACGCGCCAGCCGGTGGGGAGCTACACGGCGTCGAACGGGCGGGCGCAGTTGCCGGGCGCATTTGGAGCGAATCGCGCATCCATCAGCAACCTGATTGTGACGGCTGCCGAAACCGTTCCGGTAACGGATCTCAAAAAACAGCTAGTTGAGATTTGCCGGGCGCGCAACCAGGCGTACGGCATCCTGGTGAGGAAACTGGATTTCCCCTCGACGGCGCCGGTCGATGAACTGCGGCGCTTGATGGCCGCGAACGCTCGGGATGGGAGCGGCGGATCGCATCCGGTGAGCGCTCCGATTCTGATTTACAAGGTGGACAAAGACGGCCACGAGGAGTTGATACGCGGCGTGCGTTTCCGCGACTTGAATGTGCGCTCGCTGCGCGACATTCGCGCGGCCGGCGACGACGTCAACATCTTCAACTATCTGGAAAACGGAGCTCCCATGGCGCTAATCGGCGCAGGATCCTACGCCGCGGAGGCATCGGTAGTGGCACCATCGCTGCTGGTGGACGATTTGGAAGTGCGCAAGCTGGATGATGAGCTACCGAAGCTGCCGATTGTGCCGTCGCCGGTGGCGGATGGGCGACAGAGGTAAGGCGATGTGCGCACATCACAGGCTCGGCCCATCGCCAGACCCGGTTCTAAACTAACCTAAGCTAGTTGTTAGCCAGCTAACTTGCGCAGAAGGTATAATTGCCGCAGTGGATAGAGGCCCCGCGAAAGGCTTGAAAAAATGCCACTCGACGAACAAGACCTCGATAAATCCGCGAGATCGTCTGCGATTCGCAGACCGAAATTCTGCGTGGCCTCGAGCGTTTCGCCCGCGGCAATTTCGCGCGCCTTCATCGGCTGGAAAGTTCGGATGCCGACCTGGCCGAGCGTTTGAGCGCGATCGAGGAGCGCGTGCTGGCGCTCGAAACTCGGCCCCGCAACGGAGGCGAGTGACGAACTGCGGCGCTTGATGGCCGCAAAATCAGACACGCAGCCAGCCGCTTCGGCAGGAACGCTAGTGATAAGCTAACCCTGCGCGGCCTTGGCTTGTTTCGCTGCCATCTGGGCGCGGATGGCGTTCATCTGTTCGCGAGCCCCCGCAGTCCGCTTGCGGCCGTCGGGCGTCGCGTCGATCAGCTTTTCAAAGTTAACGGCGAATTGCGGCCCGTAGGCGGCGCGGATTTCGCCGAGCAGCGGTTCGATTTTCGCGAAGACGCCAATGTGCTCGCCGTTGGTGTCGTTGAACAACTCCATGCTGATGGCTCCGTTGTTGACGAGCCCCGCGGCCATATCCCAATAGGACACGACCATTCGCAGGTGGCCGCTGTGGTCACTGAACATAGCGTTCGTGAAGTCCGCCAGAGACTGCGGATTGAACTCGCGAAAATACCAGTCGCGCGCCTGGCGCATGGTATCTTCGCGGCGTAGTTCGTACAGCTTGAGGATAAGACTGGCTTCTTCTTGTTTCGACATAGAAAGAGGTGCTCCTTATTCAGGTGATGCTGCTTGCAACGAGTTTAGCAAAGCGATTCGTTCGATGGAGCCTGGCGGACGATTCAAGGCTACGAGGTTCTGCACATGATCCGGAAAGGCCAAGCGAGGTGGTTGTCGAAAGGGGATGCCCTTAAGCAGATTCAGTTCATGTTGGAAACGTTACTGGTATCCGGCGCTCATTCGATGTCCCGCTGGCCGGGTCCGAAGCAGGAACCAGAAACAACAGATCAGCAGCGACAGCAAAAGAACCGCAGCCAGCGCCACTACGGCGGCCGGGACGCCTTCGTGGTAAGCAGTTACCAACCACACATTGACGGTATTGCTGGCGTGCTGATCCATGGCTGACGCCGCCGGCACTACATCCCACGGCGCACTTACAAACATGCGAGCAATGTTACGGGAAGAGGACCGCAGCATATCGACGGTCTGGCTCTCCATGAGACTCCAGACTATGTGATGTTCGTCTATACCCTGAATGTTAGCGAATTCGAGCCGGTAATGGTCGTTACCGATGATAGAGGCCACAGCCAGGACGAATCCGAAGCATAAACTGATCCCTGCAAAAGCCATCTTTGCGGGCGACCGAAAGACTTTCCGGCCGCAGACCAGGAATGGAATCGCAACCACCGGAGCAATCGTGATGAAGTGCTTAGGCCCCCACCCAAACGTGCCGTGCCAGTTGTTTCCCAGCTTTGCGTGAATCAGCAACCACGCAAGCCCGATCATGCCGATGTACAACGCCTCCCTTGGATAGCGCCTAAGAAATGCTGGAAAACAAAACAACGCCAGAAGCACTGGGGGCGCGTAAACTAAGACTCCCTTTCCTGGGCTGATCAGCAGGCCAAGTACGTGTGTTCGCAGGTCTCCAGTCAGGCCGTTATCCTCGTAGGTTTGAACCGCACTAATGAGGGCATTGCCCGTTCGGAGATGATTGTAATACGCCTGCCAGGCGAAGAACGGAAGAAGAACGAAAGCGGCAATGATCACAGCTCTTACGGTACTTTTCCAGTTGAAACGCAGAACCAAGCCTAAGTAGAAGAATGCGGCGGCGATGGGAATTGCCATCGTGAGGCGCGAAATGAAGCCAAGCCCCAGAAAACAGAACGCCAGAACCAACAACTTTAGATCGCCGCTGCGGCCGTACAAGAACAGCAGCAAAGTGGCGGCACACAGAAGCGTAGCACAAAGCAGACCGTCAAACAGGCTTCTGGAATAGGTCCAGTAGTAGGAACAAAACCCCAGAATCAGCGCGTTCATCAGCGCCGCCCGCAGAGTCTGGGCAAAAAAAACTCGCAGCAATACAAAGATGAGAGTCAGCCCCGCCGCAGCGTAAACTGATGACAGCGACGCGGTGAGAAAGCGAGTAAGAAGACGCACCTTGAGTTGGCCGATTCTGGGTGTAAGCTGGCGTTCGAGTTGCACGTTGAGCAACACGTAAGGGAGCATGAAGAGACTGTTGCCGATCTCGTGCGAAGCATATGTCCGGCCGTTAGGAGCCACCTTGAAAATGCCGCGCTGTGGCTCGGAGAAACCGAGCGCATGAGCGGTCAGGATCTGCCTCGCGACCATGTATTGATACGGCGCTTCGGATTCGTCGTACCCACTGTGAGTCAACGTGAAGATAATGAAGAACACCGCAAAGCACAACAACCCCTCCCGAACGACAGCGCGAACCATAGAGCCGGGGGGCCGCTTCATGCCATCACCATCCAATTAAGCAAGATCATAGCAGCGGAGGAGGCGGGTACGACTAAGATGCGTGCCTGTCTCCTCCAATGAACGCGGGAAGTTGGCGGCACCCTACGATGGCCCAAAAGCTGCACATCTTCTTGCCAATGCGTGTTGCGGCTATCATTCTGTTTACTTGTACCGCCTGGGCGCAGTTCAAAAGCACTGTTCCGCTGGTGGTCGCACCCACTACTATCACCGATTCCAATGGGCATTACGTGGACGGGCTAACGCCCGAAGACTTGATTCTTTACGACAACAGTGTGCCGCAGGCGATACAGATGGATTGGATGACGTATCCGATCGACTTGGTGGTGGCGGTCGAGACCGGCTCGAACTCGGGGGCTGTGATCGACAAACTGGGCGGCAGCGGCATTCTGTTTACACAGTTGCTAGCGGCGGAAGCGGGCGAAACGGCGGTGATCTCGTTTAGCGACGAGGTGAAGGTTCACCAGGATTTCACGGGCAACCCGGACCTGGTGATTCACGCGCTGCGCATGCTGCGTATGGAAGGCGACGGCGCACACATGCTGGATGCCTTGCGCCAGGCGCTCATGATGCTGGAGCGGCGGCCGGTGGGACGGCGGCGAATCATCCTCATGATTGCGGAGAAGCGGGATCGATCGAGCAAGGCGAAGCTGGACGAAGTGATGGAGCGAGTGGAGCGACTCAATGCCGCGGTTTATTGGCTGACCTATTCGCCGTTCTTGCAACCGTTCACGGTGAAGTCAAAGACTGCGGAGGATCTGAAGCCCGAGGCGGAACGGATCAAGGTGCAGAAGTGTGCTCTTTGCCCGGCGCCCGATGACACTCCAGTTCCGCCCGATTTGGGACCGGGTGGACCCCTCTATGCAATCGGAGAGTTAGTGCGGTTGCACCAGCCAGACTTGGCCAGCTTATTCACGAGGACCACGGGCGGGCGAACGCTGAATTTCCTCAAGAAGAACGCTTTGGAGCAGGCGACACAACTGGTGAGCGCAGAGGTGCACCGCCAGTACATTCTCAGCTTCCAGCCGAAGGGCGGCGAGCCAGGGAAATTTCATACGATCCGGGTCGCGGTGAAGGACAGGCCGGAACTTCAGGCAAAGACGCGCGAGGGATACTGGGCCCTACAGTGAACTGAGCGGGCGGAATAGCGTACTCTGGAAGTTCAGAGATGCGCATTCTCAGCCGGTACGTGTTTCGCGAGATTGTATCGAGCGCGGTGCTCGGGACGGTGCTCGCGACGTTCGTGATCTTCCTGCAAGGCGTGGATCGGCTGTTCGAGCTACTGGTGCGCGGGCCGTCGCATACGCAGACGGTGCTGTGGCTGTTCGCGCTGGCGCTGCCTCCGGTGCTGCCTTTGGCGCTGCCATTCGGCGTGTTGGTAGGGATTCTGATCGGCCTGGGGCGGATGTCGACCGATGGCGAGATTACGGCCATGCGGGCGGGGGGCGTATCGAGCCGGGCAGTGATTCCACCGGTGCTGACGTTCGCGCTTCTGGCAACGCTGGTGACGGCTGCTGCGTCGCTGTGGCTCACGCCGCTCGCCATCCGGCAAAGCGTCAACATTCTTAACCGGCTGATGGCGGAACAGTTGAGCGCGGACATTCAGCCGCGCGTTTTTGACGAGCAATTCCCCAACACAATTCTGTATGTGGGTGACGTGAAGCCGGGGCCGGTCGCGCTGTGGCGAAACGTGTTCCTGGCGGATCTGACGCCGCCTGAGCAGCGCACCATCGGGTTCCGCGACAAGGGGCAGGGGAACCGGATCACGGTGGCGGCAGAGGCCATCGCTCTGCCCGATCCGGCACAGAACCGGATCCAGCTTTCGTTGAAGAACGCGAGCACCCACGAAGTGGACAAGGACGGGGTGGCGGACGACAGTGCCTATACGAGCGGCGAACAGGTTCTGGAAGCGTCGCAACCCTCCGAGGTGCATTACCCGTTCCGGGAGATGAAGACCGGCGAACTGAAGCGCTATTCGCGGACGGGAAAGGACTGGATCGAGGCCAGGATCGAACTGCACCGGCGCATGGCGTTTCCGTTCGCGTGCCTGACGCTTGCGCTGGTGGGTATTCCTTTGGGCGTGTCGTCGCGCAAGGGTGGAAAATCGGCCGCATATGTGACAGCGCTGTTCTTGGCATTCTTCTGCTACTACTTCGCGTTCATGGCGATCATCGGACTGGCGAAACAGCGGGCGGTGCCGGTGGAAGCGATCTGGACGCCAAACGCCGCTTTCCTGGTGGCGGGGCTGATTCTGATCGCGCGGCTTGAGCGGCCGGTAGACCGCGACTTATTGGGGACGCTGCGCGGCTGGATTACGGCCGGACTTGGCCGCCTGCGGCCGCAACTGGCTGCGCCGGCGGTGGCGCAAGAGGCTAAACCTCGCCGCGCCCCGTGGCTGCCGCTGGTGCCGCAGCTCATCGACACCTACGTTCTGAACAGTTTCCTGTTCTGGTTCGCGGTGCTGATGGCAAGTTTCGTGATGATGGCGGAGGTGTACAACTTCTTCGACCTGTTGAGCGACATCATTCACAACGGCATCGCCATGTCGAGAGTGGTCACGTACCTGTTTTTTCTGGCGCCCCTGCTGATCTACAAGATGCTGCCGATCAGCGTGCTGGTGGCGGTGCTGGTCACATTTGGCGTGCTCACCAAGCACAACGAGGTGACGGCGTTCAAGGCCTGCGGGGTCAGCCTGCACAGGCTCGCCATTCCAGTAATGGCCCTCAGCATGATGTTGAGCGTGGGACTATTCGCGTTCGACCACTTCTATCTGCCGGATGCCAACCGCAAACAGGATGCGCTGCGCAATGAAATCAAGGGCAAGCCGGTGCAGACGTACCTGAATCCGGAGCGGAAGTGGATTTATGGCGCCGGGTCGCACATTTACTATTACAAGTATTTTGACAACGGCAACAACCTGATGGCGGGCGTGAGCGTGTACGAACTGGACCCCAAGACGTTCGACCTCAAGCGCGAGATCTCCGCCGAGCGCGCGCAGTGGCAGCCAGCGCTGCACACGTGGATTTTTCAGAGCGGCTGGGTGCGCGAGATTCACGGCAAGTTCGAGAGTTTTCAGGTAAAGACTTTTCCCCACTTGGAGGAGCCGCCCGATTACTTTCTGAAAAAACTCGAGCAGGGTAAAGAGATGAATTTTCAGGAGCTGCAAGCGTACATCACGGATTTGCAACAGAGCGGGTTCGACACGGTGCGGCTGCGCGTGCAGTTGCACGAGAAGTTCTCGGTGCCGCTGTTTGCGCTTATTATGGCGATGATTTCGGTGCCGTTCGCGTTTCTCGTGGGGAATCGCGGGGCGCTGGCGGGGATCGGCGTGAGCATTGGGATCGCGATGGCCTACTGGGGGATCGGGAAGCTTTTCGAGCAGGTCGGGAATGCCAATCAGTTGCCGCCGAGCGTGGCGGCGTGGTCGCCGGATCTGCTGTTTGCGCTGGCGGGCGGGTATTTGCTGCTGCGGATGAGAAGCTGAGGGCGCTTCACGGCTTCGGTGCCGCGGGAGCCGGCGCAGGGACGGCAGCGGGAGGTTTAGGCGGCTTGGGGGTCCAGAAATCCGGGTCTACGGCGGTGAAGTCCTTCGAGACGTAGCTCAGTCTCGGGTTCAGAGCAAAAAGGAAGCTTTCACTGGCGGCAGTGACTTCGGCGGAAGTCTTGAGCGTTTTAGCCGCGGCTTCTTCACCCAGGGCTTCCCGCATGGCCTTGCCGCGCGCAGGCGAATCATCCATCGTTTTCAGCGAAACCATGGGCGAGAAGAACAGGTAAGACGGGCCGGGCGCGCCGGATACCAACTGATACACGACGAGCGGCTGATCGCTTCCGGATTTTTCGTAGGCGCCCTTCACGAGGCGGACGGCCTCGGCAAAGTCTAAGTCGCGCGCGGGGAGCAGGCGCACCATGACGACGCTGACGTATCGCATCTTCGGCAAATCGTTCGCGAGCTGGTCGCCTCGATAACTGAGATCGGGACGATAGATAGCCAGGAGGCGGCGGATCTGGGTGATGGACGCGCCGGACTGCGCCTCATACTGGCCGAGCCACCACTTGACGGCCGGAGTGTTTTCGACAAATGTCGCGGCGGCCTCGACGGACGCGAAGGAATCGTGCGATTCGACGATCCAGGTTTCGGGTTCGCCGGACATGGAGCTGAGAGCCAGAAAGTTGGCGGGATACTTGGTGCGGGCCAGGGCGCGGGCTGCGGTGGAGGCGAGTTTTTCCTGCTCGGCCATTGTGCCGGGTTTCAGGGTCTGGCGGATGATGCGGAGCACCTGCGGTGGACCGGGGGTCTGTGCGGCAGCGGCGGCCGCGAAGAGCAGAACGGCTAGGCGCTTCATACAGTTTTGTCGCTAGCGTAGCAAACGGGCTCGAGTTTGCATTCGGCGCATCGCGGCTTGCGGGCGTAGCAGAGCGCGCGGCCATGATGGATGAGCTGGTGGGAGAACAGAATCCATTTCTCCTGCGGGATGATTTTCACCAGATCGCGCTCGATCTTGACGGGATCGGTGTTCTTGGTGAGGTCGAGCCGCTGGGAGATGCGCTGGACGTGGGTATCGACGACTATGCCCGAAGCGATGCCGTACGCAGTTCCCAGCACGACGTTAGCGGTCTTGCGCGCGGCGCCGGGGATGGTGAGCATCTCCTCCATGGTGCGCGGAACCTGGCCGCCGAAGTCCGCCAGGATTTTCTTGGCCGCGCCGACGATCGACTTCGCTTTATTGTTGAAGAAGCCGGTGGAGTGGATGTCGCGCGCCAGCACTTCCGGGCGGAGGGCGGCGAAATCCTGAATCGCCGGATACTTCTGGAACAGGCCGGGCGTGACCTGGTTGACCGTCTTGTCAGTGGATTGGGCGGAAAGGATCGTTGCCACCAGGAGCTCCCACGGCGAGCGGTGCACCAGTGCGCAGGTGGCATTGGGATACATTTCGTCCAGACGGCGCAGGATTTCATTGACGCGCGCTTGGCGCTCGGCGGCGTTCTTGGGGCGCATGACGCTCTTCTTACGGGCAGGCTTTGCGGCTGAAGGCATGAATCTGGGTGCCATGATAGCAGAGCTAACGCGGCGGGTTGGTGCGCTAGGTTCTCGGCGGAATCAGACCTTGCGCAGTTTGCTCACGCGCCCGACTTCCACCCATTCGACTACGAAAATATTGCCGGCGTGATCGAAGCACGCGCCGTGCGGGCAGACGAATTTTCCGGGAATGAATTTGTCGCGAGGTTCCTTGCGCAGGTCTTTCCAGGTATTCGCGGCTGAATCATCGCCGAGATGGGTGATCACTTGGTTGCGGCGGTCGAGCAGTGTCACTCGCGCGCCCAGATCGGGCACGACGACATCGCCATTCTTATCGAAACTGAAATGGCACGGCAGGTTGGTGCCGCTGATGAATTCGATATGTTTGCCGTCCAAAGTGAAGGTTTGGATGCGATTGTTGCCGCGGTCGGCAATAATCAGGATCGGCTCTTTGCCGCGGAGGTCGCAGATGATCCCGTGTGGGCAGGATAGTTGTCCCGGCTCCTTGCCCATGCCGCCAAACGTGAACTTGTATTGGCCCTTGCTGTCGTATACGTTCACGAAGCTGGAGCCGTAGCCGTCCCCCACGTAGATATCACCGTTCGGCGGGATTGCCAGGTTTGTTGGGCTGTACTTGATCTGCTTGCCATCGGCGCCGGGCTTGTAAGCGTCCGATTGGGTGGGATAGCCCAGGGTAAATACTTCCTCGCCATCGAGAGTGGTCTTCACCACCAGGCCTCGTTTGGTATCGCAAAGGTACAGGAACTCGGTGCTCCCTTCCTTGCGGGTGTGCAGGCCGTGCGCGCCGCCTTTGAACTCCTTGCCCCAGGACTTGATGAACTTGCCTTCGGCGTCAAACACGACCATGCTGTCGGAGCTCTCGCTAACGTCGTTTACGGTGTGGTGCACGTAGATGCGGCCTTGCGAATCCTCGCACACACCGTGGGTATTGCCGTACTTAATGTCGGCGGGGAGCTCACCCCAGTCGTGAGTAACTTCGTAGGTGTGTTCGCCCTCGCCAAGGACGGGCTTCTTACTACCGGCCTTGTCGGCGGCTCCGAGGATGAGCGGCGCTCCACCGCCCACAGCAAACAGAAAACGGCGCCGTGACGTGCTGTTCATCCTACAGAGGCTAGCACAGCCAATGGGAGACTATCTACGCTTTAATTCCTCGGGAAAAACGGCGAACCCTTCCGGTGGTGGGTAAAGAGAGTGCAACAGGTCGAGGCGCTTGCGCAGGTACCGGCTGGGCATCTGCCGCGGTCCGGTTTCCACATCGATATCGCAACAGATGCCGTGCAGGTAGAGCGTCAAGGTATCTTCGAAAGACTGCGCGGCATACTCGCGGAACAGCTTGGTCTCGCGGCGGGCGTTGGACTGGCGCCGCAGCAATCCCTGCTTCAGGTGCCAGCTTTTCTCATCCACTTCGCCGTGCACTTCGCTGCTCAGCTCTTCGCGCAGCATGCGGAAGTAACCCTCTTGGGTATCGGCCGGCCAACGGTGCGCTACGAGCGAAGCGATGGCATTGTAGAAACAGTAGTGGTAGTCGGAAACATCCTCGTCCTTGATGGCGAAGACCAGGGCGACAGTGTCATCGGAAACATAGCGCGAGGCCACCATGTGCCGGTTCTCCGGCGGCTTCTCATAGGTCACCGAGTCCGCGCCCTTGCCATTGCCCTTCTCCAGATAGGGAACCAGAAGCAGCCCGACTGGCGGCAGGGCTTCGCAGATAGCGGCCGGCAGCGCGGCAATCGGATCGTCCAGGTACTGCTTGAGGTCCTCCTCTGCCACCGGCAAGGCGGTGAAATAGGAAAACTTACCGCCCAGTGGCACCATCTGGTCGCGAAAGCGATTGGCAATCTCTTCAACCGTGAGTTTGGAACGGTCGGTTTCCGTGGAGGGCATCCCTATGGACTGATTGTAACAGACAGGTTGCTGTGAGCTTGCCGCGTGAGGTCAGCAAGCCATCACGGAAAGGTATCCCTGCCGTCCATAGCTTAGAATGTGAGCGTCGCGAGTGACCAACTGCAAGCCCATTTCGATGGCGGTCGCGACCAGGAACCGATCCACGGGATCGGCGTGAAACTCACCTGCGAGAAAGCAGGAGCGGATTGCAATCTCGGGCGTCAGCGGCGCAATCTGGACACTGGGATGGCTAAAAACTCTGGCGACCCACGACTCCACCGGCATTTGTAATTCGAGCCGCTTGCGCCGGACTGCCATACCAACCTCCCATGCCGAAACTGGCGATAGGTAGAGTTGGGATTTGGCTGCACATCTGGTTATTTCCGCCGAGGCTCCGGGGGAGATAGAGACATTTTCCGCCGACCAGATCAGTGCGCAGGTGTCGAGGAGAATCACACATTAGTCTTTGAGCGCGTTCCACTCGATATCGAGTGGCAGAGTCAGATCCCCGAGGATCTTGACGGTTCCCTGCATACAACCGATGAAAGGTGCTTCTGCCGACTCGGCCGGCACCAGCCTGGCGTACGGCCTCCCGCGTTTGGTGATAACCACGGAATTGCGCTTGCGGCCGTGCACGTCGTCGATCAGCTCAAGGCACTTGGCCTTGAATTCGGTGGCGCCAACAGTCAACTCGCGCTTCTTCATAAACTGGTCACTTGATATGACCATGTTATCGCGGTGTCCGGTTGGCGTCAAATCACACCCTGCTAGACTGCTGGTGTAATGCCCCGCGACATCCTGATTTCGGCAGGAGAGGCTTCTGGCGACCGCTATGCCACGATGCTGGTGGAGGAGTTGCGCCGCCTATGGCCGGATGCCCGTTTTTTTGGTTGCGCGGGGCCGCGCATGCGGCATGCGGGCGTGGAAGCGGTGATCGAGGCCGAAAGCCTGGCGGTGGTCGGCTTGGTGGAAGTGATCGAGCACTTGCCGCGCATCTGGCGGCAGTACCGAAAGATCGTTTCCGCGGCAAGGGAGCGGCGGCCGCAGCTCGCCATCCTCACGGATTCGCCCGATTTTCACCTCCGGCTGGCGCGCCGGCTGAAAAAGCAAGGCGTGCCAGTGGTTTACCTGGTGGCGCCGCAGGTGTGGGCATGGCGTAAAGGCCGGCTTTCCGGAATGCGGCGAACCATCGGCCGGCTCCTGTGCATATTTCCGTTCGAGGAAGCGTTTTTTCAGGCACATGGCCTTCCGGCGTCGTATATCGGCCATCCGCTGGCGGGTTTAGTCCGCCCAGCGCTCGATAAAGCCGATTTTTTTCGGAAACATAGACTGGCTTCGGGCCGTCCACTCATTACGGTATTGCCAGGGAGCCGGAAAGGCGAGGCCGCCCGGCACTTGCCGGCTTTGTTGGACGCAGTGGAACGAATTTACAGGCAGCAGGCTGCAAATTTCCTACTACCGGCATCGGAAACTACGGGCGCCGCATTTTTTACGGAACGCATCGGGCGTGCGCCCATCCAAGTGATTGAGGGGGAAACCTGGGACGCCATCGCGCACGCCGATCTGGCGCTGGCCGCCAGCGGGACGGTGACCGTGGAGGCGGCACTGCTCGGGACGCCCATGGTCACGTTTTACAAAGTAACTGCGCTGAGCTGGCTATTGGGGCGCCTTTTGGTGCGAGTGCCGTTCTATTCGATGGTGAACCTGGTGGCGGAACGGCCCGTCATTCCGGAACTGATGCAGACGGCAATGACCGGCGAACGCCTGGCAGCGGAGGCTTTGCACCTGTTGCAGGACGAGGACGCGCGGGAACGAATGCGCCGGGATCTGGCCGAAGTGGCGCGGCGGTTGTCCAGTGAAGGACGGGCAATGGAAAAGGCAGCCGTACTGGTGGAACAATTGTTAATGGAAAGACAAACAGCACATGTCGCGTAATCTTTGGATCCCGTTGGCGTTGGCGGCCGCGGCAGTGAGCCTGCCGGCACAGGAACGGCGCTCGCGCATCGACGTCGAGCACTACGTCATCAACGCCGAAATCAACGAGAACACGCAGACGCTCGCGGCCAAGGTGGCGGTGCGTTTCATTCCGCTCGACGATAACATCAATAACGCCACCTTCGAGTTGAACAACGCGCTCAACATTGCGCGCGTGACCGACGCAAGCGGGCGGCAGATTCCGGCTTCGCGCTCTCAGCAGGATTTCACGGCACGTTTGAATTTCGATCAGCCCCTGGCCAAAGGGAAACCGGTGACCGTGACCTTCGACTACGACGGCCGGTTGACCGGGAATGAAGACTCGCCGGTTTACGGCATCAAGTTCGCCGCCATTCACAACGATTACGCCTATCTGATGTATCCGGGGCGGTGGTTTCCCATCAGCGGATACACGACCGACCGCTACTCGGCCGAAATGAACATCACGGTAGCAGCGGGTAATCGGGTGATCGCGAGCGGACTGGAAACCTCGAAACCCAATGGTGACAAAACGACTTACAGTTTCCGGTTCGACGAGAATTCTTTTCCGGGCAGCATCGCGGTTATACACGGCGACGCCAAGAAGGTGAACTCTTCCGGCCTGACCACCAGCATCTGCTTCCGCGACTCTGAGCAGCCAATGGCGGATGTCTACGGACAGGAAACCGCGAAGATCATGACCTACTTCACCGCGACATTCGGGCTGCCGCCGTATGCGAATCTCGCGCTGGTCGAGACCGAGGACGGCGCGCCGAACGGGTTTTCGTCGCCGGGAGTGATCTTCCTGAACCCGCACGCCATCGGACATGATGTGAGCGTCAAGCTGCTGGCCAACCAGATTTCACGCCAGTGGTGGCACACGCTGATTTCGCCGGCGACGCGCAACCACCTGTGGCTGACGAATGGACTGGCCGCTTATTCGGAGCTGCTCTACGCGGAACATACCAACGGCCCGGGATCACTCGAAACGCAGTTCCACGATATGGCGGTGGAGGCGTTGACCGTCGACAATGTGCCGGTGATTCAGGCGGGGCGCCTGGAGGATTACTCGCCGGAATTGTGGGCGCTCACTGGCTCCAAGGGCGCGGCCGTATTAAATATGCTGCGGTTCAACCTGGGTGACGCCAAGTTCTTCGAGGCCCTCAGGGAGTACGTCAAGGACTACGCCTGGAAATCGGTGACGACCGAGGACTTCAAGAAGGCCGCCGAAACCGTTTCACAACAGAACCTCGGCTACTTTTTCATTGAATGGATCGAATCGAGCGGGGCGCCCGAGTTCAAATTGGAGTACACGATCTTCCGCACGCAGAAAGGCTTCCGCGTGATGGGCAAGGTATCGCAGGATCTCGATACGTTCCGCATGCCGGCCGACCTGAAGATCGAGACCGAAGGCAATCCCGAAGAGAAGCGCATCGAAGTGGTCGGGACGTCTTCCGAGTTTTCGGTGGACACGTTCGGCAAACCCAAAGCGGTAACGATCGATCCCAACAGCCGCCTGCTGCGCTACTCAGACGCCATGCGCGTGGCCGTGGCGATCCGGCGCGGAGAACAGTTCGCCGAGGTGAGCGAGTTCGGCGAGGCGCTAAAAGAATATCAGAAGGCGCTCGAAACCAGGAGAAACAGCTCGCTCGCACACTACCGGATCGCGGAAGTGTTTTTTCTGCAAAACAACTACCAGTCGGCGGCGAATGAATTCCGCGAGGCGCTGAACGGCGACCTCGAACCCAAGTGGACCGAGGTCTGGTCGCACATCCACGTGGGCCAGATCTTCGATATCACCGGCCAGCGGGAGCGGGCCGTCAACGAATACCAACTCGCCCAGCGCACCCGCGATAATACGCAGGGTGCGCAGGACGAAGCGGCCAAATACCTGAAGAAGCCCTACGAGCGGCAAAAAAGCGCGCTCGGCGACCGGCAGTAGCCCCTTCCCGGCTTATTCGGCGGATGGCGCTCCGCTCGGCAAACCCTTTGGGCGCCGCGGGGCACGAGTTGTTCTGCGCGGGCGTGCGGTGCGGCGGGCGACAGGCTGGCCGTCGGCTCCGACTGGCGGTTTTCTCCGCGGCCGGCGCACCTTTGTCACTTTTTCGATTGGTTGGCCCGCGATAGTCGGCGCGGGTTCCTCGGTCGGCTGTTCGTCGCTGAGTACGGGAACCTCCGGCTCAGGGACCGCAGGTGGATGGAACTCGCCGCCCAGGTAAACCATCAGGCCCTTTTCTTCGTCTGGCTCGATGCGTACGACGGACTTATCCTGCGCGTAGTTCAATAGCTCGCTGAACTCCTGGAACCCGTATTTCTTCCAGTCGAAGTCTGGCTGCTCTTCCTTGACCCAGGCAGCCAGGTCTTCGGCGGCCGCGCCATTATCGATTTCCAAGCGATGCGTTTCGAGCACGTCGCGCAGCACCGGCAGCGCTTCCTCGGGCTTGGCCGCAGGCGCCTGCTCAACGCCGGCACCGCCCTTGCGCATGATCATATAGCGGCCTTCCCCACCGGTGACATTCACCAAATCGGCTTTCTGCAGTTTCTCCACGAAGTCCGTGAAGGAGCCGGCTCCGTAGGCCTTCTCGCTGAAGGTGGAGTCAAGCTGCAGCATGGTGGACTTCAGCAGCCCCAGTTGAGGGCGCACCTCGCGGCGCTCCAGGACCTGCAACGCCCGGTCGACCAGCGGCATGGCCAAGGTCAGCTCGAGCGGTGGCGGCCGCCGCTGGCCCCGGCGCTCGAATGGCGGCCCGCCCTGGGGAGAACCGCCTTGCAACTGCGCCTGTGGCTGCGGCTGCACCTGCGGCTGCTGTTGCGGGGACGGGCCCCGGCTGTGCTTGGGCGTCTCGATCAGCAGAGATTCATAGCTGATGAATTCGTGGCAATTCTTCTGCAGAATGGTGGACGTGAACGCGCGCCCACCCACCACGAACACGCGCTTGTCGTATTGCTTGAGCTT
>Ga0326728_10006197_pt1 | contig 32500 bp, 26 predicted proteins | sample MB3enrmetagenome_FD_207602 | JGI IMG/M metagenome (GOLD analysis project Ga0326728, IMG submission 207602) | Lab enriched peat soil microbial communities from McLean, Ithaca, NY, United States - MB31MN | ecosystem: Environmental > Terrestrial > Soil > Wetlands > Peat | place: USA: New York... | reverse complement strand
GGGTCACCGCGCATCCCCACGCGACCGAGCAGGAGACGACGACGGCCTTCACCGAGATCATTAACCGGGCCCGCCGGAACGGGGCGGTGGTCAGCAATCACCTTTCCGACCGTGCCCGCGATATCAGCATTCCGCGCGGCAGCCGCGAGGTTCAGCAGCGAGTTCGGGCACGCCTGCGGGAGCTGGGCGGCCACGTTATCGACGAACGCGACGCTGTGGGAGGCCCCCATTGCCACGTCGACTATTGATGTCGTTGCTTGTTCTCCTGACGTCGGCATTCGTCTTGCTCGCGATCGGCGCCGCGCGAGGCCAGGAAAAGGCCATTGAGGCGTGGTGGCTGACCGTGACGTTTGCGCCTTCGCAAACCGCCTACGAGTCTTTGCCGGTCCGAGAGATCAATCTCAACTGGGTCAAGATGTCGGTGCTGGGCTACGCCTTGTTGCCGCCCGAGGCGAAGCCTGATCTTGGCTGGATGCGTCGAGACGGTTTCGCGTTCCAGGTCGACAATTACTTCAAGCGCCCGGGAGTCGCCGATCGGGAACTGTGCGGCGTGTTTGAGGATCGGGCGGGGCATAAAGGGCGTTTCCTGCTGGTGCTGGAAAAGACGGGCGCCGGCGCCTGGAAAGTCGCCTTCCTTCATCAGGAGGTCGGCGAGGCTGGTTTTAGCGTCTTCACCCGGAAAGCGAACGCTCTCTACTGGGGCACGTGCATGCAGTGCGATGAGTTCGGCCGCTTGGGGCTGAAACAAGGACAGTTCTCGCTGGAAGCAGCACCGTGAGAGTCAATCCGGTAGGCTATGACGCGAGCCGATGATGGGACAGGTGGGATCCGTTCAGTTCTTGCACACTTCCGCGCAATCGCGTAGACAGCCGTGTGGGGTAGATCGAAGAATGCGGCAGGTAGACCCCTAAGTCTAGAGGAGGCGACGTGAAGCCCTTGCTGGAGTGGCTTTTCCGTAGGAAGGGAGCCCCCGAGCTACCTTGGTATTCTTACCTGAAGGCCAAGCCCAACCGGAGTCTGCCGGATGAGCTGAAGGAGCAGGAGTCTGGAAAGGATCACGGGGTCAAGCGGGAGCGTCTGGAGCACGATTTGCTCGATACCGGCCACCGCCCGCCGGATGACGCCCCCCTGTTTACCGAACTTATATCAGAGAACGGAATTATCACCTTGACCTTGCCGGACTCTACGAGAAAGTGCCTTTTGGTGTTCAGTACGCCTCTTAAAGCCGCCGACTACAGGCGAATGCAGTTATCCGCAGGTCCTGCGTTAACGTATCTTTCCTCGAGCCCATTTCAGTTGGTGAAGGCGTTCGCCGATTTGGCGCGAGCGGGGGTGGACTCAATTGCTATAGACAGGTGTCCGCGCTGCAATATCTGCGTCGTGTCGCAACTAAGCTCGCCCACGACTGCGGACACGCTCATCAATCTCTGGGCAATACACAAAGCTACTGAGTTGGTGCGGGCCGACCTTTACCTTGCCTACGCTGCCAAATGCGTGGGCGCGGGGAACTTGGAGACCGCCCGCGAGGTTGCACTGGAAACCGTCGGACACGTAAGCGCGGAAGACCCGCGCGCTCATTATGTGCTGGGCCAGATAGCATTGCGATTGCACGATAGGAGGCTGCTGCGGGAGGCACGAACATTCCTTGCCTTCTTGAAGCAAGAGTCGTTGCTGTTGCGGCTTGACCAAGCCTCACGATCGGTCTGAACTCGGGGGTTGGCCCGAGATACAAGGGGAAATCACGCAAATGCCCACGGTGAAGGTTCCCGAGTGACACATCCTCTTGGCCCAAGTCTAGAGATTCATGCCGAAGGTGGCTCGCACGCGTTTTGATTTCTTGAAGTAAGACCACCAAATCGCCACGGCAATGAAGATTCGGCCCCCCACCATTATCGGGTTCTGCGCTGGAGATTGCTGTTGGATTTCCTGAAGACCTGTCCGGAACGACGCCAATATCGACAGTGCAGCGACCGCAAGCGCCACGATGAAGTATACCTTAACCAGCTTCAGCGCACTGGATCGAACGCCCCAAACTACGGCGCCCGTGTAGATGGAGAAGGCAGACAGCGCCACATCAAACACTGCTATGAATGCGTCGTTTGGATTCTGCAGGATTTCGACCAGGTTAATGAGAGGACCCAGGATCGTTAGGCTCACGCAAAACAGCAACAACCAGCCTTCTACCCCACGAAGTTGAGGGTTGGTCTGTGGGTTAGTCTGCTCGGCGGGCCGCATCGCTTGTTTTTGAAAGTCATATCCGCAGTCGCACCACACCGCACTGGGCGGATTTTCCAGACCGCATTTCGGGCACTGCATGTCCGACTCCTTTCTTGCCAGCCTATGTTTTCGAGTACGATGCTGCGGAGTGCGCTTCGGCAGCCAGGCGATTCACGCTTCTGAGCAGGTACCAGAGAATCAGGACGCTGACAACGGCGAGCACGGCCGCGGCCGGCTGGACGCGGATGAGTGAGCTGAGCAGAAACGCCAAGACCACACATCCGAAGCTCGCCCACAACACAATCTTGATGGTGCGAGGTGAGCGCGCCAGCAAACGGCGCAGGAAGATGCCCACCACGATGAACACCGCTGCAAATGCCAGGCTGACTATGAAATAAACAGCGGCGAAGATGTTTGTTCCTGGTACAGCCATACGACTCATGCCCGCCGAGCCTGCAAGGCCTGAAAGAGCTCCAAGTGCGCCGTTCACGATGAAGTATGCGCTCAGCGTCGTGGGCGTTTCCCGCATCCTGAACCGCCTCTTCGGTGTGGGCGCTGCGACCCCGCTCTGCCCCACAGCCTGCGGTGTAGGTGCCCGCATGGCTTGCCTCTGGAAGTCATACCCGCAATCACACCACATTGCCTCAGGGGGATTCTCTAGACCGCATTTCGGGCACTTCATCGGCTCTCCCCTTCTTTCGTCATTCACACACTGACGTCGACATCGGGTCTGATCTCGAAGTCGGGCGCATCTGCCATCGACGTGGGAGCGCTGAAGCTTAGATTTAGCGCCAGACTTCACGAAAGACCGCAGAGCTACGCTCTGCCAGCCGGCGCATGGCCACATGAAACCGCACAGTCGCGTTCTGTGTCAGACCGCCCGCCCGAAGTTAAACAATTACCACTTTTCCGCCATGTTCAATCCTATACGATTCATATTCACGCGCGGTGTCGAAACACTTGAGAGCATGCCCATTGTCAAACACCAGGGTTAAGGTGCCAGCCTTGTCGCCAGAGGCGTTCGAAATTGAGCATCCTAACAGCTGCATAAGGTCTGAGCTTGCAACAGGGACATCCAAGGGCTGGGCCGGCGATGCCGATTGGTAGCCCTCGTGCGAGAACGCACTCTCAACAACTATGCTCACATCGTTATCAAAGTGCAGCGCGACCTGATTCTGATTAAAGCAGATCTGTTCGAGAGTGAGTCCGACTAAGAACTTGCCGTCGAAATTCGTGGGTAGTCCGTACATGCTCATTTGCCTCCAGGTGGCGGGAGTGGAACGTGCGTCTGTGGACGACCGCCAGGTTTCATCGTGGATGGATCGATAGGCTGCCAACTGCCATCCTTCATCGGCTTTTCTAACTTCCAATAGCCATTGCGATATTGCTCGGTCGGCGGCATCTGCCGGATTCGCCAACCTGGTGGAATATCGTCTGGCGGCAACTGGGGCGGATTCGTAGGAGGTTGGAACTTGGGTGACGGTCTAGGCCCCCCCCTGGCGGCCTTGGCGTTCGCAAAACGCGGGAAAACGAACCGGTTGGCTACAAAGCCGACCGCTGCCGCTCCCGCAAAGGCACCCGTCAACTGCCCGATGGACGCACTTTGCTGTTCTGCCGTCATATCGAAGTAGGACTTATGTTCCTGAAGCATCGAATAGATGGCAACCCCACTAGCCCCTACTGCGATCACCGTCGCCAGTGCTGGGAGACCCAGCATCACAGCCCCTACTAGGGCGGCGAACCCTGCGCCTTCTAGGAATCCTATCTCAAACCCTTTGAGCGCGCACATCACGCAGAAGTCTTTAAGGTTCAATAACTTGTCCACGCCCACCGCTACGCCGACACCCAAGACTGCAGCGGCGGCAAGCAGTGGGATGGAAACCGGAGCGGTAGCCAGAATCACAGGCACCGCAGCTGCGCCCAATCCAGCCGCTACAGACACCACCGCTCTCCAGCCCCACAAGCCAATCGGGTCCGCTGAACTGACCGGGTTGTTCACGACATACCAATAGACGTTCAGCCCAGCGAGATAACTCGCCGGGTCACGAGTGAGATACCGGCCCAGCAACGGCGAGTAGTACCGAAACCGGTTGTAGTGAAGGCCCGTCTCCGGGTCGAAATACTGGCCGGGGAATCGGAGGGATTGCCAGACGGTATTGACGCGGGTCTGGATGCGGCCGAAGGCGCTGTAGTCCGCCGCCCAGACTACTTGGCCCTCGGCGTCGGTTAGCCTTCGAGGTGTCGCCAGATGGTCCGTGTGGTAGTAATAGACTTTGCCATCCACACGGACGGCAAGCGGCGTATACGTTCCGGGAAAGTACAAGTAGTCCCGCGTGTGAACGCTGCCGTTTTCGTCCTTCACGATCTCGCGGACCATCTGCTCGCCAGCCCAGATGAAGCGCACTTCTTCGTGGTGGTTGCGCTTCCAGATGCGGCGTCCGAAGGCATCGTAGCCGAAAGTGACTACTTCTCCCTCCGGCCCTTCGGCGCGCACCAGCAGGTTGCGGGCGTTATAGGAATAGTGCCAGGCGCCGCTCGACCTGCTCAGAAAGACCAGGTTGCCCGCAGCGTCGTAGCCGCAGCGAATGCTACCTTGGTTCACAAGCTGGTTGAGAGAGTTGAACGTGGCCTCGGCGCCCGTGGCGCGGACGCGGTTGCCAGCCGGGTCGTAGGCAAATTCTTCGTTCTTTTCCGAGTCGCTGGCCTTGACTCCGACAAGCTGTCCCTCGGGATCGTAGAAGTACTGCCGTGAGCCGAATTCGGAGTCCGTGAAAGCGTGGACGCGGTCTTCCGCGTCGTACTGGTATTCGAGTGAGAAGAGGCTGCTTGGCTCACCACCCCCTAGACCCCTCCTCGACGAGGAGGGGAGTTCGGCACCCCCTGGCCCCACTTTCGATGAGGAGGGGAGTTCGGCTGAACTTGAGTGATGATTCGAGACGGCGATGGAGAGGGGAAGGCCGGTTTCGGTTTGGCGTACGGTGGTGGTAAGACCGTTGGGCAGGTGATGAGTGAAGCCACGGTCGTCGCGTGAGTAGACAAAGTTATGGGCGCCGTCATTCCAATCCTTGACGGAGGTCAGGCGAAGGTCGGCGTCGTAGCCAAACTCAACGGTTTCGCCAGTGGGATAGGCAATCCCAGTCAGCGTGCCGACGGCGTCATATTGGTACTTAATGACCGTCCCGGCTTGGTCTTCCTCTAGGACACGGCCTGCCTCGTCGTAACGGTATTTGAGGGCGATCTCATGGTTGCGGGCTTCCAGTACCCGGCCGTCGCCATCACGCACAAAGGAGAGGAGTTCTCCGTCGCTATACTGGATTTCGAGGGGCCTGCCCTTGCCGTCATTCTTGATTTCGGCAGCGTTCTCGGAGCCGGTTGTGATGCGGCGAACGAATCCCCACGGGCTGTACTCGTACAACTCCCGGCTGCCGTCCGGGTATTCGAGGCAATCCGGACGGTTCCAGACGCTGTAGCGATAGCGGGTGCGGTTGCCGTTGCAATCTTGAATGGCGCTCAGGTTGCCTGCCGGGTCGTATTCGTAGGCCTCGGTGTTTCCCAGGCGATTAGTGAAGGCTGTTAGTTCGCCTTTGGTCAGGTACTTGAGCAGGGTGGTGGTCTGATCGGGGTGGACAACCTTCGTCAGTTGGCCGTCGGTGCCATAGCCGAAGCTGAAAAAGTCACCGGACTGGCGCGTGAGGCGGCTGACCTCTCCCAGAGCGCCGTATTCGACACCAAGTCTGAACCCCGCAGGGTTGGTGACCCCGAGGAGCTTGCCTTGAGGATCATTGTCAAGCCGCCAGCGGCGACCCAAGGGGCTGGTGACGCCACCGACAAAGCCTTGCTGATCGAAGCTGACTCGGGTAGTGTGGCCGCGAGGGTCCTTGACCAGAACATCTCCGGTTGTGGCTTCTAGGGAGGCAAGATAAGGGGAGCCTTCAAACGTGCGCACAAGCCCGTTGGCGACACTGTGCTTGCGGAGGGTGGCGAACTGCTGATCGCCGATGGTGAACATAATGTCACCCTAGCCGAGATGCTGCCGGGCCTGCCTTGGGCGCGGGACTCCCAGCGCCCGCGCCGCCTGGTTCGGTTCGGAGCGGCAAGGCGCGCCGTTTTGCGCCTTCTGGGGTGTTGACGAATTCCAGCAGCAAGTCCCCGGACTCGTCTTCGGCAAGGTAATAAGTGACGGGGCCGAAGAACTCTGCGGCCTGCAAGGGCGGGCAGGTGGGCAAGAAGACCCGCAACACCCGCGGATCGTAGAAACGGAAGTAAAGCTCCTCGCCGTTCGGAGCCTTGACCAGCAGAAAGTGCCGCAGGTGGCGCCGCACTTCCTTGAAACCCAGGTGACACATGAGGTAAACGCCCCAACTCTCCCCCCAGCCTTCCCAAACCAGGGTTTCAAGAAGCGAAGATTCCTGCGGCAGGCGCACTAGGTAGGGGGCATACTGTCGCAACACTTCGCCCTTCGCGCCCTCGTAAAGCGACTGGTGTTCCTCGTCGGCAGCACCAAGCAACTCGAGAACCTGCGGATCGCGCGCGGCATCGAGAATCGCGTAGAGCGGCTGATAGGCGCTTCGCAGTCCGACAAGCAGGGATTCCTCCGGGGTGTCGGCTAAGGGCAGCGTGGGCGCCTGAGCTGCCGGTGCGACCCGTCGCTCTGCGCTCTCGTAGCGGACTGCGAAGCGCGTCGCCCCGGCTGTCACCTCGTCGCCATCACGGAGGAAAGCTTCGGTGATGGGATAGCCATTGACAAAAGTACCGTGGCTGCTCTGGAGGTCGCGGATGCGGCAGGCATCACCCTCCCAATCCAGAGAAAAGTGAATCAATGACAGGAGCGCATCATGCGGAATGGCGTACTGGGCGCGATCCGTGCGCCCGACGGTGGAGGTCTTCCCGGGACGCAACTCGATTCGCCGGCCGGTGAAGGGTCCGGCAAGGATTTCTAGAACCACTTGCATCGGCATTTCATTCCTCAAGCGCTATCTACGCACGGCCGACATACAAGAACCCGGAGAAGGGAAGGATCGGCCCGCCAAACAGACGGGAACACAAGGCAAACACTGGCGACCAAGAAACGCTGCGGGCAGGCAAGTGAAAGCCGGAAGCCGCCCGCCAGAGAGCCCCAGACCGGGGCCCGAGTTAGTTCGGTCAAGTCTGGCAGAAAGGAGCGCCAGTCTTCGCGGCCGCGCTCAGCGCCTGTCCCTGCCCCGTCACGCCGATATCTACCGTGGGCAGTCCCACGACAACCATGCCGCCATGCACCGTCGCATCGCCAACCCGGGCCGCGGGCTGAAAGCCGATTAGCACCGTGGGCGATCCTTGTACGATAGCGTCCGGCGGACCGACACACATTGCCATGTCGCCGATGCGCGCCGCTGGCTGGCCACCGACTATGACCGTCGGACACCCGGCAGGCAACACCGGCCCACCCACGTGCGGTATGGGCGGCGTCCCCGGCGTAACCATCGGGCACTCGTGAAAGTCACCTACTCGGGCTGCTGGAGGCATTTGCGTTGCCTTCTGTGTCCGCCACCCGTCGCTGGCGTCGACTCCGATGCCAACTTCAAGGAGCCAGCTTGAGCCAGGAATGACGTCGACAGCTTCAAACCCCAACCCAACTAAAAAAGCTCTCGCCCAATGCACGATAACAGGGCAGAAGAGCAGGTTGCGTCAAATCTAAGAAACTTTGACGGAACGCTCTAATTTGAGCGCTAACTCCCTGCACGCGCTCAGCTCTTCTGACCCACATCGGAAGGATATTATCGTAGGATTCGAACAACTCTTCACGTTTGCGATCGGCTATTTCTATGGTCCAGTCCCGCGGCCACTGATGTGCCCCCAACGGATGCCCTTCTCTTACATTGAGACCTACTTGCGTCGGGCGGACACGTCGAAGTTGCCAGATGCTGCCATTAACTGCCCCGATCCAAACTGCCCAGGACGGAGGGTAAAGCGTGAAGCGCAGCGCTGGTGGCGGGCCAAATGAAGCGTAATAGAAGAACCAAAAGCCCAGTGCCATTCTGCGCTGGCTAGGTATAGGCCACGACGCCGTAAGCTCTAGAGCCACCTTAGCACGTATCCTGGCGTCGAATGAAGCTATTGCCCAGATTTTAGCAACGGGTAGACTAGTCACTATAGGTCCTCACGGAACGGGCTCATTTGACACTGCCATTCTTCCGCCTCCGAACCCGTTCAGCGCCCTTAAAAAGGTCGTCGCCGAGACCCTCTGGTTGCTCCTGCCAGTACCTGTGTCGTTGATATAAAGTGCGGTAATGGTTCCATTGGGGTCCTCTTCAACGCCAGTCACCCGGACAGCGTGACCGAGCGGTGTGGGGCTGACCGCGCCCCATAAGTACCTTGCATCGAGAGCAACGATTACTGCGTGGTCTTGGCCGATCGATGCGGCTATGTCGTTCAAGGTTGGGCTCGGTCGTTGTGTCGCGGGAATGCCCGCTTGGCTCATGATCGCGGACTCATTCGTTGTGCCGCGGCAGGCTGTGTATGCCCCGCTGGCGTGCCCGATCGTCTGCATTTGTGATTCGGTGTAACTGACTCCAGTCGCCTGCTGGACAATTCCCTGGGTTGACATTAGAGCACAGGTGTCTTTGTTAGACTGTCGCCCTGGGAAGAAGCCCGCGGCACGAGTGGGGTTGCCTATAATTCTCGGTGGCTGTGTAGGCGATGCGCCAGTCTGCACACCGCTCGTAGTGCCAGCGCTGGTTAGCGGTAGACCAGCAGATAGAGGGGTCCGCGCACCAAGGACGGCCACGGCCATCCCCGTCACCACTTCGGTAGATGGCAGTTCCGGGTCGTTCGGGTTCGATCCGCTCCCAACGCCGGGTGAGCCCCCGCTGTTGATCAGAACCAGTGCGCCCTGGATCGTAACGCCGTCGGGACCTATGTTGACGAACCCGCCGGCGCCGATGGCAGAGAGTTGAAGGCCGCACTCGATAATGACCTTCGTACCGGACTTGATGTGGATCTCCTGGCCTGCATCTAAGACATAAACGGTGCCGACCGTTTCACTCCGCTGGCCATCCACCTGGTGCGAGGCGTCACCCTCGATCTTTTCCCGGTGTTCTCCTTTGACGTGTGTGTGTTTGTCCCTCCCGATGAGAGTTTTCTGATCGCGTTTGACCGTTTGGTGGCGATCCATAAATAGTCGTCAGTTGTCAGTTCTCAGTTACGAATACTCACGACTCGTCACAGGCAAGAAGGGCAGTCAGGTCACGCCTTGCCGATTTCAGGGTCCTCTGGATCTTTGGGGTTCGCGCTCGTGCCGGAACCGGGCGAGCCGCCGCTGTTGATCTTGACCATGATTCCTTGGATTGTCACACCCGCCGGGCCGATATCGATGAACCCGCCTGGGCCTATAAGAGAAACCTGCGCGCCGGATTCGATGATGATCTTCATCCCCGATTTCAGATGGATTTCCTGCCCGGATTCGACGGCATAAACCGTGCCGACCTTCTCGTCGCGCTTGCCGAGGACTTGAAGAGACATGTCCGAATCGATCTTCTCAAGGTGATTGCCTTTGACGCGGCAATGCTTATTGCCACCCACCAAGGTCTTCTGGTCTCGCTTTACGGTGAGGTGACGATCCATAAATCCCTTCCCAGGAGAGCGGCAGAGCCGCCATTCACAATTCCAGAATCAAGACACCATCGGGTCAGGCTTGCTTGCGCTCGAATCCCAGGCGCAGAACGCACACACCCGCCAAGCCGATGCGAGCACCGTTCCTGAGCCGGACCGGAGTGCCGTGGTGCAAGCGCGTGCGATCCACCCACGTGCCATTAACGCTTTCTTTATCAAGCAAGTAGAGTTTCCTTCCAACCCGGAGAACACGACAGTGGAAGCGGGAGATGGTCCGATCCGGGTCGGACAGGACAATGTGGTTCCTCACTCCCCCGTATTCGTCTACGGAGCCAATCAGCACCGCTTCCTGGTCTTTCGGCAGCGGATACCGGCGTCCCTGGTTGGGGCCGTCGACCACCTCAAGGTAGGCCTCTCTCTTGCCCCGTTTGAGGACAAGTAGTCCGATCAGTCCAGCCACAGCGGCAATCCCGCCGCCAGCCCAAATATACTGCCGGGCCTTCTCGACCTGATTAGCCTGTTGGAATCTCTTCTCGAGGCGATCGATTTCGGGGTCGTTTGGATCCTTCTTCCGCGCCATCGAAAGTGCATCAAGGGCAGATCCTATGGAACCTGCTGCAAAGGCTTGCTTTGCTCGAGTCAGGTCTTGGTTCTTTTCTTGCTCGTTGGCCTGCCGAGCCTTTGCAGCGTCGTCCTGCTGCTTAAGCTCCGCGTTTGTTTCCTCCTTGCATTTGTTCGCAAACGGATCGTCCGGATTGATGTCAAAAATCTGCTGGCAGTAGTCATGCTTTTGGCGAGGATCCTTGGTGTGATCCGCTCTTATCTTGAGGTCAGCGATCTTCTTGGTTTGCTCCGGGGTCAATCCTTGCGGACTGGGCGCTTGAGACGCGGCAGTTGCTGCCTGCGGTTGTGCCGGGGCCTGCGGGTGCGCGCTTAGTGAAGCGCCGCACACTAAGGCAAGCACAAGTATCTCGGGGGTTCGTCTTAGAGCCACGGGCGAAGCATCCTTTCCCTACGCGGATGCGGCAGCACTTTCTACGCTAATCTCCAAACCTTCCTTCTCAGAGTAGCTTACCAAGAGGGTTTGACCAGCCGTTACATCACCGGACAGCAGCGCGGTTGCCACAGGCGCCAGCACCAACTGCTGCATGGTCCGGCCCACAGGCCGCGCCCCGTAAGCCGGATCGTAAGACTGCTGCGCGAGGTACTGGAGCGCTTCCGGTGTCACCTTCAGCCCTACCTCGCGGTCCTCGCCCAGCTTTTTGCGAAGCTGGGTCAGTTGCGTATCGACAATTCGTTGCAATTCCTTGTCAGAAAGGGAGTTAAACGGGACCACCTGTGAGATGCGATTGTAGAATTCAGGGCGGAGCGTAGCTTTGACGACCTCGAGGATGATCTCCTTGCGCTTCTCGAGGTCCTCGGTCGCCTCCATCGCTTCCCGGACACCCAAGTTCGAGGTGAAAAGGACCAGAGTGTTGGAGAAGTCGCAGAAGCGCCCCTTGGCATCCGTGAGCCGGCCCTCGTCGAGCACTCCCAGCAGTAGATCCAGCACTTCAGGGTGTGCCTTCTCAATCTCGTCAAAAAGCACCACCGAATATGGAGAGCGCCGGACTTGTTCGGTGAGAAAACCTCCCTCCTCCGAGCCCACCAAGCCGGGCCGCGAACCGATCAGGCCGGAGACGGCCGATTGGTCTTTGTATTCGCCCATGTCGACCCGAATCAGGGCCGTGTCGTCATCGAAGAGAGCTTCAGCCAGAGCTTTGGCAAGCTCTGTCTTTCCAACGCCCGTGGGTCCCACGAAAAGAAAAGAATTAGGCTTGCGGCCCACCTGGAGATCAGCTCGCATCCTGCGCGCCGCCTCCGATACTGCGTGGACTCCTTCGTCCTGCCCAAACACCCGACCTCCGATCCGCTCCTCCAGTTTCAGCAGGCGGTCGCGCTCGCTCTCGAGCATTCGCTGAATAGGAATCCCCACGCGCTCTGCCACGACCTCAGCAACGTGCTCCGCGTGAACCTCCTCGGGGATCATGCCGCCTGACGCGGCGAGAGTCGACAAGCGTTTTTCGAGGTCCTCCCGCTGCTGTTCCAGGTACTTCAAGGAACCGTAACGGATTTCGGCTGCGCGAGTGACGTTGCCCTGCGCCTCAGCGGTCGTCAGAAGGGCGGTCTGCTCCTGGATGGCCTGTTTAGTTTTCTGTAAATTGTCGGAAGCCTCTTTTTGGGTTTTCCACTGTGTCACCAGGGCTTCGACACTAGGCTTGATCTCTTCGACCTCCTTGCGGAGAGTTTCGATGGCTTTTTTCTGGGCCGGCGACGAAGCGCTTTTCTCAAGTGATTCCAGTTCCGCCTGTTTGCGCAGCAGTCGGCGCTCCTGCTCGTCGACCGCATTCGGCTTTGACTCCTTCTGCATGCGAATGCGCGCTGTGGCCTCGTCGATGACGTCGATTGCCTTATCCGGCAGGAAGCGGCTGCGCAGGTACCGCCGAGAGAGCTTGATGGCCGCTTGCAGGGCTTCGTCGGAAAGGCGGACGCCGTGGTAGGCTTCATACCGGGTTCGAATGCCACGCAGGATCACCATCATTGTCTCATCCGTAGGCTCCTTGACCGTCACGACCTCGAACCGTCGAGCGAGTGCGCCATCCTTCTCAATTCGCTCCCGATACTCGTCATAGGTGGTAGCGCCGATGCATCTCAATTCGCCGCGGGCCAGCGCAGGTTTAAGAATGTTTGCGGCGTCCATGCCGCCCTCGGTCCCACCTGCTCCCACCAGAGCGTGGAGTTCGTCAAGAAAAAGGATGATCTCTCCCTTGCGTGACCTCACCTCCTCGACGACGCCCTTGATCCGCTCCTCAAATTCGCCCCGGTACTTCGCTCCAGCAACCATCGACGGGAGGTCCAATGAGATTACGTGACATTTTTTCAGAGAATCCGGCACATCGCCGGCGGCGATGCGGAGCGCGATGCCTTCTGCCACCGCCGTCTTTCCGGTCCCGGGATCGCCTACAAGCACTGGGTTATTCTTGGTCTTCCGTAAAAGGGTCTGAAGAACCTGGCGAATCTCGTCGTCCCTGCCGATGACAGGCATCAGCTCACCTGCTGAGGCTGCGGTTGTGAGATCACGGCCGAAGCGCTCAAGCAGTTTACCGCCGGGCCGCGAGGTCATGTCACTTTTTTGTTGCCCGAGCGTCTGGCCGGCCGCATCTCGCGTCTCCACTGCTTTAGCAACGGTCTTATCCGTAACTCCGGCATTGCGCAAGTCGCCTCGTAACTGCGCCTCGCTGAACTCGATCGCCGCCAGGAGAAAGTCGACCGGTTCGGCAGTTTCTCCCTGGCGCTCCTCCATTTTCTCGAAAGACTTCTCGATTAGTTCTCGAAGGGCGCGAGAAGCCACCGGCCGCTTGCCCGGCTGCAGTTCCTGCACGCTATCCCGCGCATTAGCCCTTTCAGCCAGGGTGTCGAGCAGCCCGTCACAGGCGGCGCCGGCCTTGCGGAGCAGTGCCGCCAGCGCAGAGTCCTGTTCGAGCAAGGCATAAAGCATATGAAAGGGCGTGATTTGCGCCTGGCGGCGACTCTCCGCGAGAAGGCGCGCACGCTCAAGTGCGTCCTCAAGTTGATTTGACAGTTTGTCAAGATTGATAGCCATAGGCGTTTAATACAGGCGCTTCCGAGGACCCGGCTTCTCCGGCTCCCGAGGCTCTACACGCTTCTGGGTGTCCCAAGGGGACTTTCGAGTGGTTTCGGATGGTCCACTTTTCGACGGTTCCGGCGAAGGGCTCCTGGGCCGATCCCGTTCCGGGGATGGCTGGGAACGCCTGGCAAAAGTGGTCCTGTCGTCTGGAACCGAAGGTGAGGGCTTTGGGGTCACTGAAGGAGCAGGCGGAGGCCGTTTGATCTCCTCCCTAGGTTTCTCCGGCTGCACGAGGGGCCTGCGCGGCTCCGGCGGCCGATCACCGTAAAAGCGTTGGCGTTTGAAGAGCATGGCACTGCGGACAGGGTAACGCTGCAAAACGCGGACCTGGACGTCTGAAATCGAAGGAACGTCGGTTGGCGCGTCAAAGTCGAACTCGAAATTGCGCTGCTCGGGGGACTGTGACACGCATTCACGGATTATAGGAGCACGCCGGGAAGTGGACGCATAATTGGTGTAAATGTCCGCATGCATCTTCTCCCCTCTATCTAGCCTTGTGCCATCCTGACCGACGAGGATGAGGCGATAGCTGGTCCGTCCCTCCAGCAGATGCGTTTTCGCAAAAGTGAAGATCCACTCTTCACCCTCGGCTGCCGGACGAGCGTAGGCTGCTACCGCCTTGTAGAGCTCCCTGCCTTCGCGATCAAAGAAGAAGTCCATAGCCTCGAGAGTTGGGCTGAACCGAAAATCTATGTACTTACCTTCCAGTGCCTTTTCGAGTTGGACAAGGGCATCCAAAGAGCGGGTAGCATCGCCAACTTCGGTGGCCAGATCCTCGCTAACTTCCCAACCCCGTGTAGTCCTCAAGATCTTCTTCTGCCGTTCCAGAGGCGGAATAAACTCTGTCTCGCCGGTTTCTCGAAGGGTGGCAAAATACTCTCGCGCGGCAGGACTGATTTCCAGAAGCACGGCAGCGCCGCGGAAGAACTGTTGCAGAACGCCGAAGAAAGTCAGGGGGGCTTGCGTGGGATCAAGAATATCATAAGTACATTCCTGCAGCGCCACCATCATGCGGCCCACGAAGGTCATCATTTCGACGTCCAGATACCCCTCGGCGCCCCGTTCCTTAAACTGGGGGAGCGCTTCCTGCATCGCTCGGTAAAGCTCCGTATATCGCCCCGTGAGAGAGGCCATGACTTCCACAATCCGGCGCCAGGCAGCAGCCAGCTCGCTGTAACTCACGACAGTAGTGCAAGCGGGAATATAGGTGGGGTCCTTCTCGAATCCGCCTCCGGAGCTTTGCTTTCTGAGTCTTGCCACCGCCAGACTGTAAGGTGCTTTGTCCGCTGCTACTCCCAGGCGAATTTCGTAGTCCGGAGAGCGTTCTGTAGCCATCTGAGGGTTGAATTCGTCCGTTGGCCCCTCACTGGTTTTTTTGGCGTGCGGCTGACAAACGACGCAGACGAGCGGTTGGCTGAGGCCTTCCAAATCACTCACAGGAAAGCGCGTTCTGATTGCATGGCTTGAATCGACGTCGACGATGCACCCAGCGGGGGTTATGCCGCGGCACTGCGTAACTGAAACGCTCAGCGCCTCGTCATCCTGCGCGATCGTTACTATGGGATCGTGCCGGACCGTCCCGCGCTCGCTCTCCGGAAGTCGCGGACCGCCCCCCACCAAACCGTAGGCGCAGGTGGTGTACCGAAGGACCCACATGAGTGCAGAGTCGAAATATCGCTCTTGACGCAGGAAGTGGTCCGGCGTAAGGAGCATACCGTGTTGCCAATTCACTGAGCTTAGCTTGATGTCGTCCACGCTCATTGGTTCTCCCCCACCGTGACCTTTTGCATAGGAACCCGAGCCCCATGGCCGTCGTCGCCGTCCGTTCGGCCCTTTACTGGCTCTCTCCCCGGCCTTCGTGCTCCTAGATGCGAGTTTATTCCTAGCCTTGCGTTCTGCTTCTCATCCCCCAGCTTTGGCGCGCACTGAGGGTCAAAAACGAGCCAGGACCAAGTATAGGGCCGGCTGCTGGGGACACACAAGTTGAACACGCTAGACAAGATGCGCCGATTGGCAGCTTCTTGAAACTTATAGTAGGTTTCCAAAGTCAGCGGACCCAACACGAAAACTAACTCCGCCAGATCTTCGAGGCGGTCACCTACGATGGCGTCAACGCCCAATCGGCTGGATCGCTCCCCGAGCAGAGTTCTTTCGTGAACATCGATCCTCGTTGCTATTTCGCTGAATGTGGGCCTTTTTCTGATTTCGAGAAGCGGCAGGTCCAACATCAGACGGAGCGCATATCGAATCCCGGCCTCGGTTCCCGCCAGCCTGCTGAAACTCGGCAACAGGAGGGCCAATGAATACCACATCTCCTGCGGCCACTCGTCCGGTTTGAGGCCAAAGAGCTCGATCCAACGTTCGCATGCCAGGGGGTTTTCCGGACGAATGTCAAACAACCTCGCTCCGGCGCGTAGCCAGTGGGCAGCCTTTTGAAGCGCATCGTCGAACGGTTCGACCATCTCCTGAGTTCCAGGATCCCCGTCAGTGCCTCGGTCCCACATCCCCATCGGCAAAGCAACGAAGAAGCCTGAGCCCTGTACGGTTAGGACGATATCCTCATCCGGGTAGAGTTGATCGCTTCCATCATTCTTCAGAGATCGCGGGACTCCCTGAGCATTTCTTGCCTGGGCGTCCACGACGTATCCGGGACGGCCTCCGATCGACAACTTGATCGTGATGCGGTCTGGAGCGATTCCCGCGGCTTCAAGCGAATCCAAGGCGGAGTCTAAGTTGTGACGGAAACCATGAGTGGCGGTTACCAGGTCCGGTATTGTCGGTTGTGTCGCTTCGGTCATTTCAGTTGAACTTCAACTTCCAATTCCGTGTCGTAGAGAAAACGTTCCTTGAGATGAGTCGAGAGTTCTTCCTTGAGCACGCGCAATTCCTGTTCGGGGTCACGGAAGTCGTCCCGGTCAACCAGGACACTGATTGATTGGATCCGCTGGAGGCCGCGTTCAGTGCGTCGGACCCTGGAAGATTCTACCGCTTCCAAGATACGCCGGTCGAAGGCGCGGGCGGCGACCACGAGATCAGTACCCGTGACGATTCGATCCCGCGATAGCAGGGCTTCCGCGAACCGCATCCGTGCCTCTTGCTGGCCCTCGCCGTTCGTTCCCCCTTCAGCTCCCGTGATGTTGGATACCTTCAGGGCAGGGAGGCCGCTTCGGGAGAGCGTAGTCTGTAACTTGCCTGGTTCCACCTGATTACCTGCCACGCCGCGCGTGACCCATAACCGAAGGACAGCGGAGGAATCAACCTTGTTGTTCGGAAGGCGGGCAGGCTTCAACTGGATTTGGTCGTTGCGAATCCTGTAGCGACCCACGCCCACATCCTCGCTCGCCTCCAACTCGGGAAGATAGACGCTGCCGTTCTCGCCGAATACCGAAAGCGGAGCAACCAGATATCGCGGAGGCGCTCCCTCAGCGACAAGTGAAAAGGAAGCAGGCCCAAAGTCCTCCGGCGCCCCACCAGCAGGGATAGCCGTACCATGCTTCGCGAACCGAATCGTTTGATTGAGGCACTCGACATTGGAGGCAGTAACTGCATGCAGGGAGATGCGCACCAGCCCGGCATTCAAGTTGCGGACATCATTGGGGAGTGAGATTCTTAGCCAGGCGCGTTCCTCCTCGAAGAGGTCCGCGGCCCGCGTAAAGATCCGCCCGAGCGCGGCGTCAAGTCCTTTGGGTTTCTTGCAAAAGAAGTGCCGGGAAGGGTCGATGACCGGAAAAACGAAGTTGCGGCCGCCGTAGAACCCTTCCGGCAATGTCGGAAGCTCCGGTTGGCTCTTTAGGGGGCCTGCGCCGCTTGAAGGCTCTCCCAGGAGCCAATTGAGAGTTCGCACGCCAGCGTTCGCGCGAAAAGGCCTCATGATCCCGTTGGCACCGAACTCACCCGTAGGCCCTGCCAAACACCAAGTCTCCTTCAATAGAGCCTTTCTAAGAGCTGAGGCATCATAGCTGTATTCGAAATAAAGGGCATGCTGACTGAGATGGGTAGGCGCCAGGTTCTCCACGGCGATGAAGATCGCGGGGCTTTTGCCTAAATCAACCTTCGCGGGTTCGAGGCTGGGCCTTGCTTCCGCGATGCGCTGGGGCAGGTCCACTCCCTGGACCAATTGAAGTTGGCCATCCTGGTAAGTGGCAGCAAGTGCGATCTTCGCCGCGGAAATCATGAGCGTGCCGTCCGTGGCGAAGGTTAGCTTATCGCGGGCCTTCGTCTCGACAGTAACTGCGGTACCCCCTGCCAGTACCTGGGAACCCTTATCAAGCGTGAATCCCAGCACCATCTGGGCAGGGCGAGCCCTCCGGCCCTCGATCCCCAGCGCCGCAATCAAATCATCCAGGATTGCGTCCTTGAGGTTTTTCTCGGCTTCCGAGTACAATTCCTCGAGTTGTCCGGCGAAGGTGCGGAACAGGATCGCCAGGACAGGGTCCTCCGCCTGGACTTCGACGCCTCTTTCTTTCATGCTGCGCCGAAAGTCATCCCGCAATTTCTTATCGATCTGTGCCGCACCGGGCCGGCTAAACGGCATTAGTTTTCGGTGTGCCTGAGATCTCTACAGCGTGCATTTGATTGTTGGCCGTAGAGCGCAGAACTATCTCGTACCGGGCCTCGCCGAACTTCTCAACGGGCTTCTTGACAATCGACTCCACCTGGAAGTCCCTGACCCCTAATTCCTCGAGCGAAAGATTGACACTCCGCACTGTCTGCTGCGAAAGGGCTTGTGCAGATCTTCCCTCCTGGGACAGGGAAAGTCCCATGAAAAAGGGGAACCCGAAGCGCTTGTCAACCGTCCAGGATTCTGCTGGCGTGATGGCCATGATCTCCAACAGTTGTTGCATGGCCTCGAGTTCTTCGCAGCGGACTAAACCTCCGCGCCTGGATTGGCGCGTGTCACCTTCCAGCCGCAGAGGAAAGCGGATGAATGACATAAAGCTCAGTTCCCGATGGACAGCTCAGTGTAATTCTGCTGGTTCATGGCCGGTTGAAGATCAAGCAACAAGAGGTGGTTAATCGTTGAATGAGGCGAAGTGTCAGTGCCCGACGAACCCGGCACAAAGGTGGCCATCGGATTAGCGGTTTCGAACCTGCTGATCCAACCCTTGAACTTGTAACTGCACAAAGCGTCCTGTTTATTCTCGTCTTTCCAGAACTCGATCTTTATTTCTTTGATCTTGTCACGGGTCACGACGTTAGCAAGGTCAAAAAACTTCTTTAAGCTCGCATTCGGCAGGTTCTGCTCGTCGTGGAAGTCGGCCAAGACACGGATGGCAGTGGTCATTGATCCCATTTCCGGCATGCCTTTGTTATCCGTCAGGGTGTTGACCGACACGCTGCACGATGCCGCGTCGAATTTGGTGCCATCAATCGTTACTGTGCTGCGGGCAAGATTTGCCATTAGTGATCCTCCTTAGATTGGAATTTGAGAACATGTGAAACCTGGGATCTCAGGATCGAGAATCCCCGTCCGAATAGCCGTCCTAGCTTCTCGAAAACGGCAGTTATACCGCCTCCTGGTGGATCTGCGTTCTCTCCGGGCGCGTTAGCCGCTGGCCGGAGTGCTGCTTTTTTTGTCGGCTTTGAACTCCGGTACATCAAGCTTGACCACGAAGGTCTCTGCCGGACCTGTCGGCATCACTTCGATTTCAATGTCACAGATTCCTTGCATTCGCTTGTTGGAATCCATGTCGACGGAAAGCTTGTAGCCCAAAATCGTTCCGTCGGCTACCTGCTCTTCGAGAAGCCTCTTAAACGGCTTCTCGATCTGCTCATCCATAAACTCGCGCGTCAACACCTGTCCTGCCACGGACAACAAGTGGTGCGCGCATCGCCGCTCAATGTGGCTGAGAACGCGGTAAGAGGTGAAAAACTTAAGGACACCATAGGGATCCTCGGCCAGGGTCCGGCAACCAAAGAAACAAAGGTGTCCATTAGCATCACGGATAACAGGGACCAACTGGCGTTCCATGCTGAGCTGGGAAGCCTGGCTGACGAGCAGTTCAACGCGACTCTTATCGACACCTGCAACCTGGCCGAACTTAGAACCGACCGGTCCCTGAGCGAGCCCCACAGCTTCGTCGGTGCGCGCCAGCGCTCCCGCAAATGCCAGAGAGGCCGGTCCATAAAGACTCTCCCCGGCGCCGCCCTTTTCGAACCAGTGGGAGGGCCGGAGTTCCAGATAACCTGCGGTAATGACCGAAGCTGCCGCCCGATCCTCCGGCCGCTTCATGAACTCGTACTTGCCGCCGGGCAAGAAATTACGCTCGATATTACGGAATGACGCTTCGTTGTCGGTATCGCTGATGAGCAGCATCCCCCACGTCTTTGCAATATCTTCAATTTTCTCCCGCACAGGCTGTGACAGATAACCCGGAATGGCGAGGTTGCAAATGGCGAGCCGGAAGTTAAAGCTGTCATTCCGCTCTTGGCAAAAGTTCTCAATTGACGCGACGGTCGTGCTGGCTTTTACATCTTTGATTGCAGCCGCGTCGGCATTGAAAATGTAGAGGTCAGGGGGTTTTTGCAGTTTGGAGTCCGGTACTTTGCTGTTCTCGAAGAAGATTAAGAGTTGCCGGTAAGAAGATTCGATTGGCCGGACCTGCGCAAGAACCTGGGCCAATATCTGATCCCGCATCTGCTCAGCGGTATCGATTTGGTCTTGAATCTTTTCGAGCGTCGTCTCGTAAGAATCCTCGGTCTTGAGCAGGTTCTCGAAGTCTGTCAACCGCGTGAGGAACTCGGAAGCCGACTGGGCCGTAAAGATCTCGGCCAATGCTCGCTTGGTATCGGTGAGCCCAGGGTGCATGTCGGCTAAAATCTCTTGCATAACTTCCTTCACTGGGTTCTCGCCCAGGATGTCCGCAGTGCTCTTGACTCGCGTGGCAATTTCGTCTGCCATTATTGACTTCCTCCCTTCGCTAGACGCTCGACCTCGGCACGCAACCGCCCGAACGCCTCAATCATCGTCGCCCGCTGTTCGGACTTGCTCCAGGCTCGCCTGACGGCGGGTTTTTCCCAGCGCTCTTTAAGCCGGTATAGTAAGTCGATATTTGACTTGAGGTCAGCGATGTCGTTGCGCAAATATTCCACTTTTTCCTCACCGGTCTTCGTCTTCGTCTTGACCTCCTGCCTTTTCTGCAAGTTCTCAGGATCAAAGTCCTTGACGCTGCGGAAGCGGAACTCAGCGGCGAACTCCGTTTCCTCTTTCCCAGCCGTTCCTTTGAACTCCAGCTTGGGCGCAAAGCTATCGAAGGCTTCTTGGATAGATTGAATGTGAACCGGCTTCTCGTTGTCGGACGCCGCTTCTTTGCCGACCCTGTCCAGAGTCATCGGCATGACGGTGGCGCAAGTGGAGGTCGGCACCTTCCGGACGGCCGGAGTGACACCTTTTCGAATCACCTTAATTAGCGGCATGATTTAACTTCCCTCCTCAATGGGCGTACGAGCCCGAAAATCTATTCTAACGTCGTAGATCGTCCTCCTCGCGTCGAATTCTCTCCAGGCGCGACCGGGTGCTGGTCTGTTGTACGAGGTCGACCTTTGTAGCATCGACAGGCGATTGTTGCGGCGTCTGAGGTGCAGGCTTGGCAAATGGCGTGACCTCAGAACGCGCCGGGGGCCGGGCGGGCGGCGCGCCTCCGGCCCAGCGCCCTCCGGCCTCGGCCAATTGCAATTCTGCGATCGTCGGCTCCCCCCAGATCAGTCTCGGAATAGCGAGCCACAGAATCAGTAATACTATAGCGAAGCCCAAGAAAACGAACACGGGATCAAGGTCATTCCAAAGACTCGGGTAGTTCGTGGAAGCGCTAAGCAGAGCGTTGCTCTCCTCTGCATTGCACTTTTCCTCAAACACCGGCAATCCGACCTCCGGTGCTCGCCAGAGCTGGCTCTGTTCAGTTTCGACAGGATTACCGCCGGCAGTCTGAAGGGTTACCTTTGCCCAGATTGCCCGGGTGGACGAAGCCACACGCCACCCCCAGGGAGACTCGAAGACGGCGACAATGGAGTTGCTCACCCTCCGCGACCCGGTCCTGAGAAAGAATTGCTTCAGGCACTCGGGGTCCTGACAGACTATGGGCTCCAATGAGCTCATTCGACGCAGCGCATCCTCGCTGATCTCCCGTGGGTTTCCCACGCCAGCCGCAATCACTCGAATCCCATGATTACGGTCTCCATCGTGGATTCTATCCACCACTGTTCTGAGCCCCTCGTCGCCCCCCAATAAGTCGGGATCGTCCCCACGATCCGGAGAAACATCGTTCTTGCCGTCTGTGAGCACAATCAAAAAAAGAAGATTCGAGTGTGGATTAGCGCCCTGACTCTGGGCCGACAAGACTGCCAAACCTTCGTCAACCGCGGAGTAAAGCCCGGTGTTGCTGCACCCTCTGCCTTCCTGGCAGTGTTTCGGATCCTGTAATCTGTTGGCTTGGTCCAAAGCATCAGCCTTGGTGGTGACAAACTGCGCCGCGTCAATGATCTGCTTAACACGGTGGCTTTCGAACGTGACCACTGCCACACGGTCCTTTCCGTCTGCAAAGACGCTGAGATATTCCTTTACTGCGGCTTTCGCAGCGCGGAAGCGGGTCAAATTAGGCGAGATAGGATTATTCATGCTCCCGCTTACGTCGACCAATATCAACGTGGTGCGTCCGATGGTCTCGGTTGCTCCGGTGCTCGCGTAAAAGGGTTTCACACTCTGACCGTTAATTTGGACAGTCAGGCTGCGAGCCAATTCTTCATCGGGCGGCAGAGCCAAGTTATCGACTTTCGAATTCAAGCGGAAGCAGGCGTTATAGGACGCTGGTGAGCAATCCAGCATTTGGAGCGGCTGATTCGGCGGCAAGCTGATGGTCTGGGTCTGCCCGATGGAGATGGGAACCCCCACGGTGAGCAGGAGCCACGCCAATCGGGCGAGATGCTCAACCTTGGCTCTCGAATTGATACGCAGCGGGCAACGGCCCAAAATCAGCCTCCCAGCCGGCTCACTTTGAATCGCTTTCACTCTCGGATCTTGCCACAAACTCCAGGGCAGTTCGTCCTATCAGAATGTCGTCATTGTGCCGCAACTCGCGCTTCGTAACCACCGTCTGGGGCCCTATTTTCAGAATCGAGCCTCCCGGGGGGGCGTCGGGATGCCGCATCAAATAAAACCGGCCATCCCTTTCGAAAAGCAACGCATGCCTAGGAGCAATCGCTGCGTCTGGAATGACGATTTCCGTCTCCCGCCGGCCCGCCTGCCCCGGCTCACTCCCGATGAGATACGAGAACCCCGGCTTCATTATCCATTCTTTTCCCGATCGACCGAACTTCGCCTGAGCGCGGGCATCTCCGCTGCTCACAAAGACCAACGAGCCGCTACGCAGAAGCGCCGGCGCCAAAGCAATTCCTGCGCAAATACCCGCGGACGTGAAGCTGAAGGCGAGCGCCTGAGAAACGTTAGGGATAACCGATCCCAGGCTGGTAAACAACACTCCCCCCAGAAGCCCACCGAACAGGCCGCCGGTGAACCCGTGAGTTACGGTCGACACGCTCAGGCGACGCGAGCATAAGCCGACGGCCAGCCCCACGAACGCCCCAACGAGCATCCAGGAAATGACGCGGGCCATGCCAGGCGCGTGCTCAGCCAGGTTATGCGAAAGGGCAATCCCGAGCAGGCTGGCTGTCAGACCTGTCACGATACCCAGAGCCACCGCCGCTATCACCCGGCGAGGCATAACCCGGCTCCCCGACCAGTGGTCGTCGAATCCAACAGCCAAGCCGCCGACAAGCGCGCCCAGGATCGCCGCTGCCACGAGATCTGAGATCCATTGTTGCCCTCGCCCTGCGAGCGCAAGACAAGCCAGAGAAGCCAAGGTCCAGGTGAAAAGACCGGCCATGCCCCCGACCACGCTCATGAAGTAGAGGGTCTGGTAAAAGTCCATTCCATCCCCGTGGGATTATCGATGCCGGCTTTCTTCTCCGGCTTTGGGGTGATAGTTTAGCGAATTCCGACAGCGATTGTCAAACCAGGTTCGTTCGCGTCAACCCCAGAGTCTAACATCCGTTTCTTGAGATCTAGCCGATTGACGTCTTGACCACGTCCTTGATGTTTTCCGTCAACGCTCCTTTGATTTCCTGCCACCGGTCGCCGGTTTCGAGCTTGCAATCCACACCTTTCGTACCAGCCAGCGCCGATACGTCCGTGATCTTCTTCCAATCGAGAGACCCGGCCGGCGGCAGTGTGTTATCCGTCAAGGGGTCCTTCACCTTGCGATCCACTTTAATGACAGTATCGAAAACGTCAGCCATCCGCATCCTCCGAAAACGGGCGCCTTTCTCACATGGCAAGCCGGCGGCTAGCCTACTTCGCGAGAAAAGAATTTGCTATGAAAATGAATGCGGCCCTTCGGAGCACTGAAAAACATGTCCCCGTTCTCCGTATGCAGAGTGATCATGGAACGGCCCGTCTCGTCCGTGTTTTCGATCAGCGAAATCTTTAGTTCCTTGGGTGTCGCAATCACAATGGACTCCTTGCCGTCTTTGTCGACAAGCTGAATCCGGTGGCCGCTCTTGGTCACGATTCGCTTGATGTCGTTGGGCGCAATGTCGCCTCCCCAGAACTCGTCGCGCGGCGCCTGGTGGACGCCGTTCCACAGGCAGCCGATTATGTACGGCCGCTCCGCGTCGCCATCTTCGAAACCTACCAGCACCTCGTCGCCGACCTCGGGCATGAACATGAAGCCGCGGTCTGCCCCGGCGTGAGGACTGACCATCCGTGCCCAGTGCGCTGGCCCGTCTTCCTGCCAGAAGTATTGCACCTGGATTCGTCCCATCTTCTTGGGGTCATTGTGGTCCACAACGCGCGCCGGCACAGCGCCGAACCAAGGCTTCATTTGCGGCGGGTGTGGATCCGTATAATTCTTCCAGGGCGTGCAGGTAAATTGATTGACGTATCCGGCGGGATCCCAGGTGTGGGCGACGTGCGTGACGCCGTAGGTGCCGTTCGCCTCCAACACCTCGTCGACCTCTACGGTGTTGCCGGGCAATAATTCCGTGTTGCGGCTTTGGCCGAAGGCGATTACGCTGGCCCCGATCGATCTGACGCTTTCCTTCTTCAAGAGCTTCTCGTATTCGTCGAGCGTCACAACCCGATTACGATCGTGCAGGTAGCCGGACGGCAGCTTGTCCTTCGACCCCTGTTGGACCGCCCCCACCAGAGGCGCGAGAGAGCCGAAGAACTGGGCCTCGTCGCTCACTTTGGTGAAGCTCTGGCTCTTCATTTGATGATGGTTGTAGTGAACCCCATTGAACGAAGCCGGCGCAAGCGTGCCTTTCACTGTAAAGCTCACCAAGCCCTTCTCGCCGCTCTCGCCGCGCCAGCGAACTTCCGTTCCCGATTGGAAGCTGTCGTAGATCTCGAGCCCGCTGTCGGTGGGGCGCATCCAGGCGCCGTGGTCATCCACGAGGCGATGCAGGAATTCGAAATCGGTTTCGCCCCACTGTACGTAATTGAGCTTCCGTCCGGCGTCGCAATTCACGTCAATGCTCAGGCCAGCCCGGCCTGCAATCTCCTGCGCGACGTCGCTCAGCGTCTTCTCTTTGTAGTAAGCATACCGCGGTGTCACATCCAGCTTGTAGGAATTCGTGACTCCGTCAAGAGTCGCAGTATAGTTGCCCGTGATTTCGTACACCAACTCGACGTCGATCACGAAGCCCTTGAAGAGAGGAGCTGAACTCCCGTCCTGCCCGACAGCGGTAACCTCCAGGTCCTTGCCCAGCCATTCTTCCACTTGAATTATCGAGTCGGAATCGCTTCCGCCGCCGCCCGGAGCCCCGCCCGCCGGCCGCTGCTCCCTGCTGTGCTGGAACTCAAGGTGGCACCACCAATGATGATTCAACTCCTGGGTAATCGACACTTGGCCCAATAAAACGTTGCTGACCAAATTGCCGTCAATGCTGACACTTAGATAGCTGGCTGCCATCGGGTCCCCCGCCGCTCATGCCACCTCAGCGCGCCAATCTGTGTGTAACGCGATCCTCGGTTGACTCCTCTACTCGGGCCTCTAGTCGATCCCCGCCTCGGGCGCCGTTACGGTACAAGGCGGAATTAGCGTGAGTGCCGAACGAACCATTGCCCGCGCTGGCGGCGATCTCGTTCCCAGCCCTTGCCCGGCAGAACTTCGAGCCATCCTGCCGTTTGGGTCCCTTTGCCTTCCTTGCGCGCAGCGCTCCTCGCCCTCGGATCCAAAAAGTCAGGGCAACCGACCAGCAGTGAAAGCAGCCTGTAGAGGTCGTTGTAATTAACCACAATGCAGCCCGCGCTACCGTGAGGCCCAGGGCCGTGAATCCGGAAGCCCTGTCGGCCCTTGATTTGCGACGCGTAGTTACGCTCACCCTCCCAGCCGGGTAGATCTCTGATCCGTCTCAAGTCGGCGCCCCACTTGGTCGTGTTCGCCTCTGTGGGCCACGCTATTTTGTACAGGCCGACCGGTAGTGGCCCGTAATGCAAGGTGTCCTTGTCGTTGGCGCCTCGTTTCCGCGTCTGGAAGGGATTCCCCTCAAGATACGGGTTAGGCCGCGCATGCGGTTGAAGCAGAACTCCTCGCCCATGATTCGAACGCCACAGTTGACGACCACCGCCCCCGCCCGAATAACCTGCGCACCGAAACAGCAATCCACCCGCTGTACCCTCCAGAATTCGATCAAATATATAAAACTTCAGCCTTGCACCCACGGTGGCCCCCGAGTGGACAACGCTTACGTTCCCAGGAATGGGTTGCCCAAACGCCCGCATCTGGCTGTTCACCGGCTTCCAGCGTGCCGCCGCCTACTTGCCCCTACCCAAATGGAGACACCAGTCGATCCGTCCCTCGCCCCTCGATTTGCTCAACCTCCTCAGTCAGCAAATCACCGCTCGCGCCTTCCCTCTGAGCCTCAGATTATTTTCGGCCCCTTCGCTCCTCCCCTTCCCTCCGCTACGAAATTGTCGAAATTGCCTTCCACTACTAAGATCCTCTATGCCCTCGAAGCTTAACCGCCATGCCGTTCTGGCCGCTAACTGGCAGAATGGCCAATGTCCAGAGGGCCGGCCCAAAAGCGGCCCTCAAATTGATCTACTGTACGGTCACCGGGATGGTCAAGGAATGCGTAAGAGTGCCGCTGGTGGCAGTTACGGTGGCCGCGTAGCTCCCCGGGGGCGTGCCAGGGCTGGAAGGAAGCGGGCTGCTGGTCTTCCCCCCGCAGGCGACCAAGGCTGCGGCCAGCAAAGCAAAGACGAGGCAGCCGAAAGCCAACTTAGCCCGGCGTTTCTTTCTTGGGATAAGCAGCAGGAAGATGCAGGCGAATAGAGTTCCTGCGCTGGGGATAAACCAGCTTGGACGGTTAAGCGGGCGGAATGTAGTCGAGGGAGAAGTGGTACTAACCGTAACTATGGTGGAACCCCCTGGAAAAATGTATGTTGTGCTGAGTGAGCAAATGCCATAAGTCATTGTCGATGGGAGCGCACAAGTGAGGGTTATCGTCCCGGTGAAGCCAGCGATTGGAGTTGCTGAGATAAATGTACTCCCGGACTGGCCCGGCGCGGTGATAGTAATGGAATTGCTTGGACTTGCTTTCAAGCTGAAATCGGGTGGGCTGGTCGAGAGCTGGATCTGGAGCGCCGTTGCAGTTGTCAAACCCTGGTAATTTGCATCGCCGGCGTATTGCGCCGTAATCGTTGCGTTGGCCGTGAAAGATGTAGTGAGGGTTGCAGTTAGGAAGGCGGGTCCAATGCTCGAACCGTTGGTCGCCGTATAGTTCACGGCGCCGGTAACTGGGACGCCTGCATTCAGGAACTGCACAGCGCCGGACGGCGCGAGGCCACTGCTGTTCGTGAGAACCAATGCTGTCAGGGTCACAGGGGCGCCGGATTGGACGGTGGTCGGGTTCGCTGTGGCGATGACGGCGGTGGGGAGGGCTTGAGTGACGGTAATCATATCCGTGGCGGACGTGCTCCCGTTGTAGCTGCTGTTGCCAGCGTAGGTGGCTACCAGGGAGTGCGCTCCACCGGGAAGTTGGATGAACGTATCCTCGGCATTACCCTGACTATTCAGGGTGTATGCACCAGGGCTGTTGTCAGCGGGCGCATTCTGGTCAGTAATCGGACCCCCGTTGTTCGTCACGGTCACCTGTCCCGTGGGGCACTGATAAACAGGGACGCCCGCGGCGCTAATGCAAAGTTTACCCGAGCCGTTGGTCACATCCATGCGCAAAAGGTATAAGGATCCATACACGGCCGAGGGCTGGTTATACGCGGCGATCCCATTGGAGTTGAAGGTAACCAACTGGACCGCGGTCTCACTGTTTTCGGGATTCACCATGACGGGGACCGGAGGGGAGTCGCTGGCCCCGTGGATTCCGTCACCGGCATATTGCGCCGTCACGTTGTAGCTCCCGCCGGGGAGAAGAACGGTGGGCTCGGAAACCGTGCCGTCGGCCCCCAGAGTAAGGTAACCGATGCCCAGATTGCTGTTGTTGGGCCCGCCGACCAGCGAAACGTCGCCCGCCGGCGTTCCGGACCCGGAAGTGACACCAATGTTGACAGTGACCGGCTGGCCATGGGTGATGCTGGTCGGAGACAGGCTGAGTGTGGTTGTCGTCGGCGAGAAGCTGACCGAAGTCCAGTTATTCACCAGGTTCGCCGCGTTGACCGTCCCGAGGCCGGTGGCAAGGTCATACCCGGCGGTAGTGAGCCACGCTGGTTGAGCAGTGTTGCTGGGATTCACGAGGATGCCATAGCCGCTGGCCGATTGATTGCTGCAGTTCGGTGAGCCGCCCACGCAGGCCACCGAGTTATCACCCACTTGCACGTCATAGAAGATGCAGGAAGAACTACTGGCAGTGGGAGCCATCGCCGCGTTCGAACCACAGCTCGCGCCGGTCTTTGCCGCCAGCGGGTACAGGACGTAATTCGCGTTTCCCTGCCGGCCGTTCTTCTGGTTAACCAGCGCCATGATGCCGCCGAAGGCTTGCACCGCAAAGGACGTTCCCCCGGCACCCTGAAAGGTCAATGAGAAAGAGCTCAAATTGCAAGAGGAAGAACCCCCGTAGTAAAGCAAGTTTGTATCTGTTTCGCAATAAATGTAGAAGCTGCCGTTATAGCCGTCGCCAGCGAAGAGAGAAATATCAGGGATGTCACGCACGCCATCGGCTGGCACGCCGGTTCCGGTCTGCCAAGAAGGTTTGGCGTACCCGGCAGTGCAGGGCGTGCTCGTGGATGTGGCGCAATTGCTGGGACCACCGCCGCCTGCGCCAAGATTTATAGAGCTGATGGGGTTCCAAGACGTGCCGCAGCCGGTCAATGATCCGGTATTCGCGCAGGAATCATCCCACGTTATTTCGGGAATATACGATAAGGCGGAGGATTGCGTAATGGAATTGTTTGTCGTAGACCAATACGTGGATAAGCTGCTGGAGTCGTTGAAGTCCGTCCCGCCGACGGCAACGTCGAAGGGCGTTGAAGCGAGCCCGCTGACCGCCAAGCCCTGTTGCGCCGCAATTTCGCCGAAGCTTGAACTGTCACACCCGGCGGATCCGCTGTCGCCCGAGGCGACAAGTATAGTAATGCCCTGAGCAGCCCCCTGCTCCCACAGCGTGCTCTGGAAGGTATTGCCGCTACTCCCGAGCTCGGCCTCGCATGCCCCGTAGCTCTCGCTCATGATGGGCGCGAAATTGTTGTCAACAATGTACAGGGCGGAGAGATCGACCCCTTCGGTGACCTCGGTTGACTCCGAAACCACGAGGTCAATGGTGGCGCCCTTCGCGACCGCGCCGGCCCACTCGACATCGATGTCGGCTTCAGTCTCCTCGCCGTACGGGCCGGAGACCCCCGGGTCGGGGCCGTTCAGGATAATCTGCGGGTCGTTTGCCGGCAAGCCAAACATGGCGCGAAAGTCGCGTGCGTCCTGGACATTGATGTTTGAGCCGGTGACGATGGCGATGGTCTGCCCCGAGCCGTCAATGCCAGCGCTCCAAAGCGGAGCAAGGTTGTAAATAGTGGCAAAATCCCCCGGGCCGACGCCTAGGAAATTCTCGGAAGGGAAGGTGAAGAGTGGCGCCACTACGCCGGTAGCTTTCGACTTCGAAAAAGTGCCCAGGCGATGGAGGCTCGGCCGCTTGGGGAAATTGTTCAGCGAGGCAAAGCCGGCCACCACCGGCGCCAATGCCGCAGGAATCTGCGGGTCGCTGGCGTTGGCCCAATGCTCCTCGCCGTTGACCTCGTATCTATGGATCTCCGCATGGAAAGCCTGGCGCACCTGTCCCGCCGTGCCGGAAAACTCGATGACGGTGCGGCCCGCAGCCACATGACTGACTTGAAAGCCTTGTGATGTCAGCCAATCAGTTATGGTCTGTATATCCGCATCGGCGGGGCCAAATTGCTGCCCGAACTGCTCGGGGGTGAGCCACATGTGATAATTCGGAGAGGCCTTGATCTGCTGCTCATCCAGCAACTTCCGCAGCGCGGTTTCCTGCGCGGGCGAGCGTTGCAAGACGAGCAGGATGCGCTCCGTGGGCAGGCTATCGGGCGCGGCGCCCTGGTCGAATTCAGGGCGCGCCAGCGGATGTGTATTCCCCCGCAGTGTGACGAGGTTCTCGATGTCCACGGGCTGCGTAATGCGCGCAGGAACAGCCGTTGCTTGCTGCCCCGCAGCCATCAATGAAAAAGACAGAACGAATGCGCATGCCCAAGCGGTTTGCAACCATCGTGACCGTGCGTGTTTCATAGTGCCTCCAACGACTACTCGTAATCAAAGTAAGAAAATCGCGCTAGAAAGTGAATTTCAACGCAAACTGGATTTCACGGGGCGTGCGCGCTTGCAGGATCTCTCCAAAGAACGGATTTGGAAGCACGCCAATAGCCCCAAATTCCCCTTCGTCACTGTTCGGTTGCAGATAGTTTGCGTGGTTGAGGAGGTTAAAGAACTCAACCCGAATTTGCAGGTTCTTGCCTTCCCTGAGGGTCGTGTTCTTCAGGATCGAGAAATCGAAGTTGGTCAGCCCGGGTCCGGTGTAGGTATTTCGCCAGAGCGAACCACCGTAGAATCCAACGGTGGGCGCTATATTAAACGAACTCTCGAGAGTGGTGCCCGGACACGCCAACGCCAAAGCGGTATTACACCCTGCTACTAACCCTCCGTCTATGGCGCCGTCTGGATTGCGGTTGTTGATTGCGGGGTGCCCGACTTGATCGGGTCGCAGCGGAACACCGAAAAAGTCGCCGAAGACAGAAAACGGCTGACCAGTCTGCACGGTAGTGATTCCGGCCAGTTCCCATCCGCCGCCGACACGGCCGGCCCGATGCCACTCTGGCAAATCATAAATGTAGCTGATCACGAATCGCTGGCGGATATCGAAGTCCGAATTGGCGCGTTGCCCAGCCAAGTTGGCTGCTCCATTCGTCGAATCGTTGGGCAGCAGATCGGGAGTAGAAAAGGTTGGGAGTCCCGGGCGAAGGCTCAGGGTGGGGCTCACGGTGTTGAGTCCTGTAAGCAGATCCCCGTTTACCGGAATGCCTGCTCCTTCCGTAACGGCCGAAAGAATGTCGGCCCACGGAGGTGAAAAGAGGAAGACGGGAGCCGCATAGGATGAGGCATCGTCAATGGTGTGAGCCCATTCGTAGTATCCGTGGACAGTCAAGCCGTGGAATCGGCGTGTATCGAAGCGGGCCTGGAGTGAGTTGTATATCGAGTTTGCGGAGTTCTCTTGGTTGACGGCCGAATCGTCGTTGCAGTCCAAGGGGTTGGTGTCGAGCACCGCGGCGGTGCACCCGAGGAGAAGCCGGCTGGAAGGCAGGCGATGGCCGGCCGAGCCGACGTAGGCGATGCCGAGCATCCCGGCCGTGCCTAACTGCCTCTCCATTCCGAAATGGAACTGGTGCACGTAGGGGCTGCGCGTATTGGGGTCACGGGCTGTGATCGAGTAGGGCCCGGGGTGCCAGACAGAAATCACCGGGGCTTGCGAGAGCGGAGATGAAATGACGAACGATTCCGGTTGGGTCAGAAAACCGGCTGGAAAGGTATCTTCCAGCGACGGAAAAATGGAAAACGACTGCTGCACGAAGGGGGGATTCAAGAGCATGTTGACGGAAGGCTCGAGAGGCTCCTGGTCGAAGGCGAGAGCGTAGCCGGCACGAATAACCAGCTTGCCATTCTGCCCGGGCGACCATGCCAGACCGAAGCGCGGGCCAAAGTCCACGTAATCCGTATTGAAGCCGGCGCGCGGAGCCTTGGAGTTGGAAGTACCCGCGGTACTCCCATCGATGTTATAGATCAGATCGGACCCGGACTGCATCAGGCAAAACAGGCCGCACAAGGGTGATGCATTGGGATAATCGTTGACCAGGCGATTCCGCGCCTCCACGGGCGCTGTATTGATCTCGTAGCGCAAACCAAAATTGATGGAAAGGGTCCGGCGGGGCCGCCAAGTGTCCTGGATAAATGAGTCGTAGGCATTATCGAGGAAGCTGCGGTCAAGGCCGCCTGCGCCGTTGACTCCTCCAAATTGCGGGCCAACACGCGCGATGGAGCCGAATTCGGCGAACCCGGCGTCAGCCGTGTACGGTACATCGAACAATGCGATCGCACCGCGGTCCGCAGCATCGTTATTCACGTTGAGGCGGTTGCGGCGAAACTCGAAGCCAACTTCGACAAGATGGCGGCCCGCGGTCCGGCTGAGGTTATCCGCAACAGTCCACACGCTGTCGGCGCGGCTGTCCGGAGCGTTATACGGAGCCCCCAAGCTCGCGTAAGCACCGGTAGTATAAATGTAACCGCCGAGCAAGACGGACGGGAAGCCAATCTTGGTGGAGTTCAGATTCTGAAACAAACTGGAGGGGTCGACCGTGTGATCCAAGGGAAGCGTATCGAGCCGGAAGCGGTTCCAGGCGAAGCGGAAAAAGTTCACGGTCGCAGGGCTTAATTGTTGAGAGTAATTGTAACTGAAGTTCTGATTGCGTCCGTTCACGTCGATGCCGTTGCCCGGGTAAGAAGC
>Ga0326728_10006196_pt1 | contig 32509 bp, 23 predicted proteins | sample MB3enrmetagenome_FD_207602 | JGI IMG/M metagenome (GOLD analysis project Ga0326728, IMG submission 207602) | Lab enriched peat soil microbial communities from McLean, Ithaca, NY, United States - MB31MN | ecosystem: Environmental > Terrestrial > Soil > Wetlands > Peat | place: USA: New York... | reverse complement strand
ACTTGCGGCTCGCCAACCATACGGCGACTGGCTCAAGCAGCAGCAGGTCACCATCGACTCGCTGCCCGAGCCCCCGCGCGTCATCGCCTTCAATCCCGAGACGCTACTCCGCCGCCAGCGCGCCTGCGGTTATAGCGAAGAAGACCTCCGTATCCTTCTTGCGCCGATGGGCGCTGAGGGCCAGGAGCCGGTCGGGTCCATGGGCACCGATGTGCCGCTGGCCTGTCTCTCTGACCGCCCGCAACCGCTCTTCAACTACTTCAAGCAACTCTTCGCCCAGGTCACCAATCCGCCCATCGACCCTATCCGCGAAGAGCTCGTCATGTCGCTCATCAGCTACATCGGCACAGAACGCAACATTCTCGATGAGGCGCCTGAGAACTGCCACACTCTCAGGCTGCCGCATCCCATCCTCACCAATCGCGATCTTGAAAAACTGCGCCGCGTTTCTTCAGGCGATCTTCTCGCCACCACGCTACCCGCGCTCTTCCGCGCCGAGGATGGCGAAAAGGGACTGCGCCACGCGCTTGAAGACCTGAGCATCCGCGCCTCTCACGCCGTGGATTCCGGCTATTCGCTGCTCATTCTCTCCGATCGCGGCGTCGATCCAACGTACGCGCCGGTTCCCAGCCTGCTGGCCATGGCCGCCGTTCACAACCGCCTGGTTCGCGAAGAAAAGCGCACCCAGGTCGCACTCATCATTGAAAGCGGCGAGCCGCGCGAGGTCATGCACTTCGCCCTGCTCATTGGCTACGGCGCCAGCGCCATCAATCCGTATCTCGCCATCGAGACCATCCACGATCTCAAGCGCCGCGGCCTCCTACCCGACAAAATCTCTGCCGAGTACGCCGAGAAGAACTTCATCAAGGCGATTAACAAAGGCCTTCTTAAGACCTTCTCCAAGATGGGCATCAGCACGCTGCAGAGCTATCGCGGCGCGCAGGTTTTTGAGGCTGTCGGCCTCAATCGTACCCTCATCGACGACTACTTCCCCGGCACCGCCTCGCGCATTGAAGGCGTCGATCTCGGCGTGCTCGCACGCGAAGCACAGTTAAAGCACCAGTACGCCTTCCAGCCGCTCACCGACTCCGAAACTGATCTCGCCGTTGGCGGCCAATATCAATATCGCGAAGGCGGCGAATTCCACCTGCTCAATCCGCTGACCATCAGCAAGGTGCAGCACGCGGTCCGCAACAACAACCCGGCAACGTTCCAGGAGTTCACCGACCTCATCGACGGCCAGAACCGCACACTTTGCACGCTGCGCGGACTGATGAAGCTCAAGTACGCAGACGAGCCGATTCCGCTGGATGAGGTCGAACCTGCCAAGGAAATCGTCAAGCGCTTCACGACCGGCGCAATGAGTTTCGGATCGATCAGCAAGGAAGCCCACGAAACCCTCGCCATCGCCATGAACCGCCTCGGCGGCATGTCGAATACCGGCGAAGGCGGCGAGGACGAAGCCCGCTTCAAGCCGGATGCCAATGGCGATTCGCGACGCTCGGCCGTCAAGCAGGTTGCCAGTGGCCGCTTCGGCGTTACGACCAACTACCTGGTCAACGCCACCGAGCTGCAAATCAAAATGGCGCAGGGCGCAAAGCCCGGCGAGGGCGGCCAGCTCCCCGGTCACAAAGTCGACAGCGAAATCGCGCGCATCCGGCACTCCATCCCTGGCGTTGGCCTTATCTCGCCTCCGCCGCATCACGACATTTATTCGATCGAGGATCTCGCGCAGCTCATCTACGACCTCAAGAACGTCAATCCGGAAGCGCGCATCGCGGTAAAGCTCGTCTCCGAGGTTGGCGTCGGCACTGTCGCGGCAGGCGTCTCGAAAGCCCATGCAGACGTCGTGCTCATCTCTGGCGACACTGGCGGCACGGGCGCTTCGCCTCTCAGCTCCATTAAGCATGCCGGCCTGCCCTGGGAACTCGGCCTCGCTGAAACCCAGCAAGTTCTTCTCCTCAACGATCTGCGCAGCCGCATTCGCGTGCAGACCGACGGTAAGCTCCAGACCGGCCGCGACGTCGTCATCGCCGCTCTGCTCGGAGCGGAAGAATTTGGCTTCGCCACAATGCCCCTCATCTCAATGGGTTGCATCATGATGCGCAAGTGTCACTTGAATACTTGTGCAGTCGGTATCGCCACCCAGGATCCCGTCCTCCGCGAGCGCTTCACAGGCACGCCCGAGCACGTCATCAACTTCTTCTTCTTCATCGCCGAGCAGATGCGCCAGCACATGGCCAAACTCGGCTTCCGCACGGTCGACGAGATGGTCGGCCGCGTCGAAAAAATCGAGACGTACATCGACGACGCACATTGGAAAGCGAAAGGCATCGACCTTTCGTCCATCCTTCATGTTCCGCCGCTTCCTTCGCGCGTCGCGCGCCGCCGCACCACCTGCCAGGATCATGGCCTCGGCCCCGCGCTCGATCACGCGCTCATCGCCAAGGCCAGGCCCGCGCTCGAATCGCAAACGCCCGTCACCGCTAGCTTCGCCATTCGCAATGTGCATCGCACCGTCGGCGCTATGTTGGGTGGCACAATCGCGCGCCGCTTCGGTTCTGCGGGATTGCCGGACAGCACGCTCCACTTCAAATTCCGCGGATCGGCCGGCCAGAGCTTCGGCGCCTTCGTTCCGCAGGGCGTCACGCTCGAGCTTGAAGGCGACGCCAACGACTATCTCGGCAAAGGCCTCTCCGGCGGACGCATCATCGCCTATCCGCCCAAGACTTCGAGCTTCCTGCCCGAGGAAAGCATCCTCGTCGGCAACGTCGTGCTCTACGGGGCCACCAGCGGCGAAGTTTTCCTCAACGGTATCGCCGGCGAGCGCTTCGCCGTCCGCAACTCCGGCGCAACAGCCGTAGTCGAGGGCGTGGGTGACCACGGTTGCGAATACATGACCAACGGGCTCGCCATTATTCTCGGGTCCACCGGGCGCAACTTTGCTGCGGGCATGAGCGGTGGCATCGCCTACGTCTTCGACGATCGGGGCGATTTCGCCACGCGCCGTTGCAACAAGGCCAGCGTCGATCTCGAGCCTCTCGTCGACTCGGCGGACATTGAAACAATTCGCGCGCTGCTGGCTCGCCATCGTGATCTGACCGGCAGCCCGCGCGCCGCGTGGATTCTGGAACACTGGGCTGACGCAAAGCCGCTCTTCATCAAAGTCTTCCCGCACGAGTACAAGCGCGTTCTCGGTGTAGAACGCGCGCAAGCCGTTTACACTTCCCCGCTCGCCACGCCCACGCTGGTTGCAGCATCAGCCGAGGTGCAGCATGGGTAAGGTCACCGGTTTTTTGGAAATCAATCGTGAGCAACCCACGCGCCGCAAGGCCGACGAGCGCATTCGCGACTGGTTCGAAATCTACGAGCCGTTTCCCGAAGAGAAGCAGCGCGAGCAGGGCGCTCGATGCATGGACTGCGGCGTGCCCTTCTGCCATACCGGGTGTCCGGTCAACAATCTCATCCCCGACTGGAACGATCTCGTCTACAACAATCGATGGCAGGCCGCCGTGCGCCGCCTTCACTCCACCAATAATTTTCCTGAATTCACCGGCCGCATCTGCCCCGCACCGTGCGAAGCCGCCTGCGTCCTCGGCATCAATCAGCCGCCGGTTTCCATCAAATTAATTGAGCGTTCCATTGTCGAGCGCGGCTTCGACGAAGGCTGGATCCATCCCGAGCCGCCCGAACAAGCCACCGGCAAGCGCGTTGCCGTCGTCGGCAGCGGTCCCGCGGGCCTCGCCGCCGCGCAGCAACTTCGCCGCGCCGGCCACTCCGTCACCGTCTACGAGAAAAACGATCGCATCGGCGGGCTTCTTCGCTACGGGATTCCCAACTTCAAGCTTGAAAAGCACGTCGTCGATCGCCGCATTGCGCAGATGAAGGCCGAGGGGGTCATCTTCCAGACCAACGCGCACGTCGGCGTTAATACTCCCATTGAATCCCTGACAGAACAATTCGACGCCATCCTTCTCTGCGGCGGCGCCGAGCATCCCCGCGATCTTTCCGTCCCCGGCCGCGAGCTCAAGGGCATTCACTACGCCATGGAATTCCTGCCGCAGCAGAATCGCCGCAACGAGGGCGACTCGGAAGAAGCGCTCCTGCGATCCATGGGAGCTGCCGGCACAATTCTCGCTACGGGCAAACGCGTTGTCATCATCGGCGGTGGCGACACCGGCGCGGACTGCCTCGGCACCAGCCATCGTCAGGGCGCCAAGAGCGTCCACCAGTTTGAGATCATGCCCCGCCCGCCCGCCGAGCGTGCCGCGTCAACTCCCTGGCCGCTCTGGCCGCTGCAACTGCGCATTGAAAGCTCGCACGAAGAGGGTGGCAATCGCGACTGGAGCATTAACACGGTGAAATTCACTGGCGACGAGCACGGGAACGTGAAACAGCTCCACTGTGTTCGCGTTGGTCCGCCTCCTAAATTCGAACCGCAAGCCGGCACCGAATTCGTTCTCGACGTCGATCTCGTCCTTCTCGCCATGGGATTTCTGGGCCCCGTTCGCAACGGCATGATCGAGCAGCTCGGACTCGCGCTCGACAATCGCGGCAACATTGCGACCACAGACTACATGTCGTCTGTCGATGGCATCTTCGCCGCCGGTGATATGCGCCGCGGTCAGTCGCTTGTTGTCTGGGCCATCTCGGAAGGCCGCAAAGCCGCCGCCGCCGTCAACGAATACCTCGCCGCAAAAGAAGAGAAGGTCCCGGCCCGTTCCCGCCAGGCCGCTGCAATTTCTTCGCGCTAGACTCTTAACCACAATCCTGGTGGGATCAGCCTCAGATCCCCCTCTGTCTTGCAATCAGAATTGCGAAGGCGTAAGCTCGCCGCAGAATCATCGAGGAGGACACGATGAATATCCTCCGTTCTGTCGTTCGCCGGGGCTTCACGGTGGCGCAAGCCGGGTACTTTACTGTTACCAGCCCCAACCGATGGTTCTCAGCCAGGCAATTCACAGATCGTTATCCGGAACTTTCCCGCCCCAGGATTGTGGCCTCGACGGATTCGAACACGATCCTGGAGCAAAACGCGCCGACACTCTCCGCACGCCAGCCACAACCTCCGCAATTTGAGCTCATTGGCCCCGGCGCAGAAAATCACCCCTTGCTGCGCTTCGCCTTGGTCGTACTGGCCGCTGCCGCCCTCACACTCATCGGCTTGTGGGCCGCTGGCGACACACCATCCCTGAAATATTGGACCTGGTAGGAAGGCACGACAAGAAACTCTTCCGAGCCAATCGCCTGCGTTCCCCTATTCCCTATTGGCTAATCCCTAATCCCTGTCTTCCGCACACGCACTCCCTGAACGCATCCGCGCCATCGTTCCTGAGCGCGCACGTGTACGGCTGCCAGAAAGTTCCAATCGCTCTCGCCCCGCTGCCCGAGCCATAGTTCTGTATGTAACTCTTGCTCGCTGCGGTCTGAGCAGTTGGATCGGCCTTGAATCCCGCGATCAATTCTCCTGCCGTCGCCGCGGTGAAGCGATCTTCTTTGTAAGTCTTCGCGAATTCGTACTCCTCGCTCCAAGTTGTATCCGTCCCCGTCTGATTCGACCCCACAAAAACCTGGTAGTCCTTTAGTTGAGCCGTCGCGGCGTCGATCTGCGCCACGGTGAACGATGGATTATTCCCATCGATCGGCGAAATCGATCCCACTATCTTGATCGCTACTCCCTGCGCCTGCGCACTCGCCGGTTTCAGCAGCCGCATCTCGTCCATGTGCGTGTGCGCAAATATCGCCAGTGTGATCACGTCGCCATAGTGCGCCATTGCATCTGGCAGCGCCTCGGAAGAAAGAAACATCTGTGGCTTGCCTCCGGCGCACAGGTCGAGCACTTTGGTAGCCGTCGCGTAGGGATTCACGCCCGGGGGAATGTGCGACATGACCCACACTTTTTCATGCCTCCGGCGCGCCGCGTCCAGTTGCTGCTCCAGCCACGCAATCTGCTCCGCCGCCGGCGCGGGATTCGGTTTTCCCCCGCAAGTCGCAAACCGCCTCGACATGAACAAATCGTCCAGCACCAGAATCCGCAGGTGCTCGAGCGGCGCCGGCAGTCGCGCACTGTAAAAACCGCCCTCAGCAAAAGTCCGCAGCTCAGCCTCCCGTTGTGAACCCTGCGCAATCGGAACCAAATCTTTTCCCGTCGCCGCCAGAAACGCGCTGTCTGGATCGAGCTGATAGTCGCCGCAATCAGAATCGTTGTTTCCCAGCGCCGCATATACAGGCACGCCTGGCAATGCGCCGCGTAAACTGCGCACGACGAATTCAATTGTCTTTTCGACGAATGCCCGGTACTCCGCCGGACCGGCAGTGGGAAAAATCGCCTTGAATATGCACGAAAAATCGTGGGAGACCAAATCCCCGCTCAGCACGACAAACTTTGCCCCGCTTGCATCGTTGTGAATCGCTTGAAGACTCGATGCATATAGAGGGTAAGGCGTGTCAGTTGCGCGTGCCCCGCAAGCCTGCTGCAGCTCTGCGAACCGCGTCGCCTGATCCGCCGATGCCGGCTCTGCCAGAATTTTGCTCCACTCGCCCACTGGCGAAGCCTCAAGACGCGCCGCCTTCGCCGGATCCCAGAAAGGCTCAAAGTGAATGTCGCTCACAAAGAGCGCCTCGACGGTCGCCGGTTTCTCCTTCGCCGCAGCTGCCTGCGCCGTCATGCTTGACGCCGCCGCAAGCAATGCCCCGGCAGACAGCGCAACAAGTCCGCGCCACACGCCGATACCGTGGGTTTTGTTCATGAATACTCCTTGAGGATTTGTCGGGCTTTCTCTTGTCTCTGCGGGCTTTGCTTAGAATAACCCTCTTGTCCCTCCAACTTTTCTCCTCTCCGCCGCACCGGACGCTAACTTGTCAACGCCGCTGATTTATCCTTTCCCCATGGGCAAGCCAGCTCTCATTGTCGTTGCATTTCTCGCCGCCACACTTCTCGCTTCTTCGCTTCTTCCCGCGCAGACCGTCGCTCCTACTCCCCCGATGGGCTGGAACAGCTGGGACTCTTATGGCTTTACGATCGACGAGGATCAATTCAAGGCCAACGCCACTGTCCTTGCCTCTCTCCAGCAATTCGGCTGGAAATATGCCGTCATCGACGAAGGCTGGTACATGGCGAATCCGGAAGGCCATTCGCTCGACGAGCGCCACTATCTTTGGAACGGTAATGGCCTGCTCATCCCCGACACCGCGCGTTTTCCCGACGCAGCCAACGGTGCCGGCTTCAAGCGGCTCGCTGACTGGCTCCACGCACAGGGCCTCAATTTCGGCATTCACATCGTGCGCGGCATTCCCCGCCAGGTGGTCGCCGCCAACCTGCCCATCGCTGGAACATCTTTTCACGCCGCCGACGCAGCCGACCTCACATCTCCCTGCCCCTGGGACGAGGGCAACTGGGGCATCAAAGACAATGCCGCCGGCCAGGCCTATTACGATTCAATGCTCCGCCAATACGCCTCGTGGGGTCTCGACTTCCTCAAGGTCGACTGCATCTCCGACCATCCTTACCGCATCACCGAGATTCGCCAGATCGCCGCAGCCATCCGCAAATCCGGTCGCCCCATAGTCCTTTCGCTCTCGCCCGGCCCCACCCAGCTTGACCACGCCGCAGAAATCGCCCAGTATGCGCAGATGTGGCGCATCACCAACGATCATTGGGACGGCTGGGAATTCCCGCACCCAACTCCCGATGGATATCCCTTCGGACTGAAGGGCGACTTCGATGTGCTCGCCAAATGGTTCGCGTACACCAACCCCGGCAACTGGCCTGACGCCGATATGCTTCCCGACGGCTGGCTCGGCCCCAACCCTGGCATGGGTTCGGCCCGCCAATCGCGCCTCACTCCCGACGAGCAGCGCACCGAGTTCACCCTCTGGGCCGTCGCACGCTCGCCGCTCATTCTGGGCACGAACCTCACGCGCCTTGACGATTTCACCCGCTCGCTGATCACCAATCAAACTGTCATCTTCATCGATCAATACGCCACCTACAGTCGCCCCGTCGATGTTTCCACGCTCGGCCCCGGATTTGAGAACGCCCGCGTCTGGCGCGCTTCCATCGGCCAGCCCGGTGATCGCGGCTACGCCGAGTACATTGCCTTCTTCAATCTCGCGAACAATCCTGTCACTCTGCGCACCACATGGAGTCAACTCGGCTTGGACGGCCAAAAACACTCCGCGCGCAATGTGTGGGAAGACTCCGCCCTTAAGGAGTCAAAGGAGATCGGTGTAACCCTCCCGCCCCACGGCTGCGCGCTGTTTGAAGTCCGCTGATTCGCGTTCACTGGCGCCGAATTCAGGCACTGCAAATCCACAAAATCGGGTGACACGAACGTGTTACCCGCCACACATTTCTCCTTCCCATGTGCGAAACTAGTTAGTCTGCCCGGTGCGCTCTCTCGGGCGCGCTCTCAAGCAGGGGCGAGTCATGCCAATTCTTCGTTCTGCTTTCATTTCGCTCTCGCACAACCGTCCGCTTCGCCGCTTCTTTGAGCATTCCGCGTTGGGCACCCGGCTCAATGCGCGATTCATCGCAGGCATGCAGCCCGAAGACGCGCTTCGCGTCGCGGAAGCCGTTAACCGCCAGGGCATCTCCGTCACGCTCGACTCGCTCGGCGAAAGCGTCACTTCGCCTACTGAGGCGCATCGCGCGGCCGACGTCTATCACCGCCTGCTCGACTCCATCGCCGAGCGTTCCCTCGACGCCAACATCAGTGTCAAACTAACGCAAATGGGCCTCGAACAATCCCCTGAGCTGGCAGAGTCCATCGCCGAAAACCTCGTCCAGCATGCCCGCTCCACGCAGAATTTCGTGCGCATCGACATGGAAGACTCGAGCCTCACACAAGTCACTCTGGATATCGTGCGCCGCGTTCACTCCCACGCCGGGCTCCGCGGCGCAGTCGGCGTCGTCATTCAGGCCTACCTTTATCGCGCGCAGGCCGACATTGAACAGCTCCTCGCCGACGGCATTCGCGTTCGCCTATGCAAAGGCGCCTACAAAGAACCTCCTGAAGTCGCGTTCCCGCGCAAGACTGACGTTGACGCTAACTTTTTCAGGCTCGCCAAGATGCTCGTCGACAGCCCCATTTACCACGCGCTGGCCACGCACGACGATGGCCTTATCGACAAAATGAAGGCCTACGCCACCGAAGCCGCGATCGATCCTAGCCACTTTGAATTTCAAATGTTGTATGGGGTGCGTCGCGATTTGCAACGCAAGCTGGTCAGCCAGGGCTACAAAGTCCGCGTCTACGTGCCCTTTGGCAGCGAGTGGTATCCCTACTTCATGCGCCGCCTTGCTGAGCGTCCGGCCAACGTAATCTTCCTGGCGCGAAATTTCTTCCGCTCCTGAATTGCGTTGCCAGCCAGCGCGCTACTCAGTCACATGTACCCTGCGCCGCCGGTGTCGCTTCCGCAACATCGCTTCGGCTCCGCACGCTTTGCATTGCCAGGGGTAGAACCCGAAGATCGGAACCAACCATTTTTGAACCACGCCGCCGCGCTCGAGTCGGTACATGCGGTCGCTCCCGCAGCTTGGGCAATGCACCGCGTCACGATTCCTTTTCAACTCAACAATGTTTTCTTCCGGCACTTCCCGTACGCTTTCCTTTTTCACCTTACTATCCCGCAACGCTCCTTGGAATTGCCATCATAAGGCCCCAAATTCATGCGCGCCGGCAGATCATCCCTTTGCATCACGCAACCGTTGCAATCCACCTCTCGCCAAATCCGTAACGGCCCTTGCAAGCGTTTCCGATGCGTTCAGAGACTCCGGGCGTTCCAGGCGAATTCTCAGTTTGCCTGCGTATTCCCGGAAGTGAATGTCCACATCGTACAAAATCTCCACGTGATCGCAAAGAAACCCGATCGGCTGCAGGATAAGCGCCTTCACGCCTTCGCCGGCGAGCCGATCCAGTGTTTCCTCCACACTGGGGCCAATCCACGGTCCACCGCTCGCGCCCTGGCTCTGGAATGCGAACCACCACCGCGGAATCTCCGGCACTCTCGCCGCAACCAGTTCCGCAGTTCGTCGCGCATCTTCGGCATAAGGATCAGATCCCTCACCCGGCCAGAGTTTCGGCCCTGCGCTTTCCGCGCTCGCCGCCGGAGCCCCCACCGTTCGCGTCGGCACACTGTGTGCGGTAAAAAGCACCGGCGCCGGCTCGCCCACCTCCGCGCTCAACTTAGCCCATGCCGGCCTCAACCGCTCGGCGAACGCGTCCGCAAGCAGCGGATGCTCCGCCCACCCGGCCGTGAAATCAATCCGCAATCCGCCCGCTTCCGCTTCCGCCGCGCGACGGTATAGCCCCACGCTGGTGCGCGAGTTCTGCGGCGCCATGCAAATCACAGCCGCCCCTTCCACGCCATCCGCGCGCATCTGCCGCACGACTTCCGGGATATACGGTCTCCAGTTCCGCATTCCCACATAAACCGGAATCGGGTGCCCCGTCCAAGCTTCGCTTGGGTGGGAAACGGAGTTCGCCTCGCCTTGACGGTTAAGTTCTTTTTCCACCAGCCGCGCCTGCGCCATCGTGATTTCGGTTAGGGGGCTTTTCCCAATCAGTGAATACCGGTGCTGAATCTCCTCCACTACCGCCTGCGGGACTGGCCGCCCGCTCACCACGTTGCGCAGATATTCGGGAATCTGCTCCAGGGTCTCCGGCGTTCCATGCGCCAGCAGCAACACTGCTTGTTTAGGCATGTGCGCCCTCCAGCCGGAACTCGCGCACCATCTTCACCACCGCCTGCACATTTTCGACAGGCGTCTCCGGGACGATTCCGTGCCCCAAATTAAAAATGTGTCCTGGCCGGCCGCCTGCTGCGCGCAAAACTTCCTTCACGCGCAGCTCCAGAACCTCGAGCGGTGCAAACAACGTAATCGGGTCCAGATTTCCCTGCACCGCATGCGCGTGCCCCACTGCGCGCCAGCCTTCGTCCAGCGGCTGACGCCAGTCGAGCCCAATCACGTCCGCGCCCGTAGCCGACATCTGCTCCAGCAAACCCGCCGTCTCCACGCCAAAGTAGATCACCGGCACGCCCATCGCCTGTACCGCCCGCACCAGCCGCTTCGACGCCTCAAACGCATAATCGCGATAGTCGCTCAACGAGAGCGATCCCACCCAGCTATCGAAAATCTGGATCACGTCCGCGCCCGCCTGCACCTGCAACCGGCAATACTCGGCCAACACAGCTACCAACTTATCCAAAAGGCTGCTCCATGCAATGGGGTCGCGGTACATCAGTTGCTTCGTGTGGATGTAATTCCGCGAGCCACCGCCTTCGATCATGTAGCTCGCCAACGTGTACGGCGCTCCGCAGAATCCAATCACTCCCAGTCGGTCGCGAAAATGTGCAGCTACCTTTTCAATCGCCTGCGCGACATAGGCCAGGTCCCCCGCGCGATCCGTCCGCAACGCGCGCACGTCCTCGGCAGTCCGAACCGGCTTATGCACCACCGGGCCCTCGCCCGCTTGGAACTCAAAGTCCAGCCCCATCGGCTCCAGCGGCAGCAGCAGGTCGGCAAAGATGATCGCCGCATCCACGCCAAGCTTCTCGGCTGCGGTAATCGTCACTTCCGCCGCCAGCTCCGGTTTCTTGCAAATCTCCACCAGCGTGTGGTGCTTACGCACGTCGCGGTACTCCTGCATGTACCGCCCCGCCTGCCGCAAGAACCACACCGGGGTGCGGTCAACCGGCTTGCGCAGGCATGCGCGCACAAACCGGCTCCCGGCGAAAATCGTCTCCGCCGCCTCGAGCTTCTGCCCAGCTGAATCCATATCGACCATTCTACCGGCCCCGTCGCCCTCCATCTGCCTGAGCTCATGGACCGTTCACGCGTGCTGTATCATCAACCTCTGCACGGGCCGCGGCGCTTGATCGATCTTCCTGCGCAGCCAATCGGAGCCTCGCTATGTCTGCTACAAAGTTTGTTTGCGCCGTCTTCGCCACAACTCTTACGGCCTCTCTCCCGGCTGCCGCTCAACCACTCAATCCCCCGACCGCACAGCCCAACCCCTCGGCTTCTTTCCAGTCCATCCAACTCGATGTCGTCGTCGACACGAAGTCCGGCCAACCGGTCAGCAACCTTGGTCAACAGGACTTCACCATCCTCGACAACAAATCTCCGAGGCCCATCACCTCCTTCAAGGTCGTCACCCCAGCCCAGGAACCGGTCTCAGTCATCCTCTTCATCGATGCCGTCAACACCCCCTATGAGCTCGTCGGCGATATGCGCAATCAAACAGAAAAATTTCTCAAGGCAAAAGAGGGCGTCCTGGCCTATCCCACCAGCATCGCCGTCTTCACCGATGACGGCGTCCAGCTCCCCAGGGCTTTCTCAAGCAACGGTATGGAGCTCAGTGACGACTTGGACCATCGCACGATCGGCCTTCACAAGATCACCCTTAATAACGAATTCAGCGCCGGCGACCGCCTCACCCTCTCTATCAAGGCGCTCCACCAGCTCACCCTCTTCGCCGCGGGATTGCCGGGGCGCAAATTGATTCTCTGGATTTCACCGGGCTTTCCTCTCGCCTCGGGACCCAGTTTGTCGGGTCTCACTCCGCAGTTCGAACAGGCAATCTTCGGTGACGTGACCTACTTCTCAGGTCAGTTGCGCCAAAACAACATCACCCTCTACAACATCAATCCTGTCGGAACCGGCCAGTCGACGTTCACCGCCAACTACTATCAGAATTTTGTTAAAGGCGTCACCAGGCCCGATCAGGCGCAACTCGCCGATTTAAGTATTCAGGTGCTATCCGTCCAGTCTGGCGGCCTGGCCCTCGTTTCCAATAACGACGTCGCAGCCATGATTCAGAAGTGTCTCGACGACGTGAACGCCTGGTACGAAATCACTTTCGATCCACCGCCCTCCGACAAGCCGAATCAATACCATCAAATCGAATTCAAGCTCGACCAGCCCGGCCTCATTGCCCGCTCCCGCACCGGCTACTATTCCAACACCACCGCGCGCCCTGTCTACTGATCAATTGCTCGCATCCTCATTGTGCACCGCTAAGGGTTAGCCGACGCTCCCCAACTTCCTGGCACCCCGTCTGGCCTCGTCTCGCCTGATGTAAGATGAACCTCTGCGCTGACCGGGGCGCTTGGTCACCCTTCGCAACCAGCCAATCGGAGCCTCGCCATGACCGTTAAAAAGTTTGTTTGCGCCGTCTTTGCCGCATCTCTTGCGAGCTCGCTCCCAATGCCAGCTCAGCAACCGCCGACCTCCGCCTCGCAGCCCGGCCTCGCGCCCTCATCGCAGGAAATCCGCCTTGACGTCGTCGTCGAAACCAAATCCGGCCAGCCTGTTGTCAACCTTGCCCAGCAGGATTTCACAATCCTTGACAACAAATCTCAGCGCCCTGTTACGGCTTTCAAGATCGTCACCTCGAAGCAGGAGCCCGTCGAAGTCATCCTCTTGATCGATTCCGTCAACACACCCTTCTCGATGGTCTCCTACATGCGCGAGCAAACGGAAAAGTTCCTCAAAGCGAATGAAGGAACGCTGGCGCATCCCGTCTCCATCGCCGTCCTCACCGATAAGGGCATTCAGGTCAGCACAGGCTTCTCAACCGACGGAAACGCCCTCAGTGACGGATTGGATCGCCAGACGATCGGGCTGCGCGACATCACCCGCGACTCGCAATGGGGCGACAATGAGCGCCTTCAAATCTGCCTCGGGGCTCTTCATCAACTCACCGCCTATGCTGCCAAGCTTCCCGGCCGCAAAATGATCCTCTGGATTTCGCCAGGCTGGCCCCTTTTCTCGGGCCCTCATATGGATCTCAGTATTCGTCAGGAACAGCAGATTTTCGATGAGATCGTTGACTTCTCAACGCAGCTGAGGCAGATCGATGTCACTTTGTACAACATCAATCCCGTCGGCGTGTCAGAATCGTTGCCGCAAGCTTTCTATTACAAGAACTTTCTGAATGGCGTCTCCAAACCCTATCAGTCGCAGTTCGGCAACCTTGGACTTCAAGTGATTGCCACGCAGAGCGGCGGTATTGTCTTCGAGGGAAACAGCGATGTCGCCGGTTTGATCCAAAAGTCTCTCGTCGACGCGCAAACCTGGTACCAGATCACCTTCGACCCTCTGCCCGCCGACAGGCCCAACGAGTACCACCGCATTGACGTCCGCGTCGATCAGCCCGGCCTCGTCGCTCGCACGCGCACTGGCTACTATTCCAATCCCGTTGCCGTCCCCGCGCACTGAAGCGGTTTTCACCCTCGGCCCGCGTCGCAATCGACCAGGTTCAGAACAATCGATTGAAGAATCACGCGTGTTTGCCGTCTGCCGTTTCTCGTTTGCTGTTTTCTGGTCCCTAGTCCCTAGTCCCTGCCTCTATCATCTCCACCTGAAGATCCTGAGCGAGACGGCGAACGGCAGCGCAAACCATAACAGCAAAATCCCCACCTGCACCGTCAAATGCCCTAGTTGCGTGCCCTGCAGCATGTTGCCGCGGATCGCATCGATCGCCGCTGTCAGCGGTAGAGCGCGCACCAGTGGCTGAATGATCGCCGGAAATCTCGAAGCAGAGAAAAACACCCCCGACAAAATCCACATGGGAAGCATTACGAGGTTCATCAGCCCGCTTACCGCTTCCATCGTTTTCGCCCGCGATGCCACCAGCAGCCCCAGCGCCGAAAAAACCAGCGAGACGAGAACGCAAACTAGCCCGAGCTGCCATAGCGGCCCGCGAAACGGCACGCCAAAAACCAGCTTGGCAAATCCCAGAAAAACCACCACCTCGATCGCCAGCATCACCAGCCTCGATAGAAGATACGCGGCCAAGAATTGCCATCGCGGCATGGGCGACGCTACCATCCGTTTCAACAGCTTCTTCTGCCGCCCATCGACAATCGAAAACCCCAGCCCCCACATCGCCGAGCCCATCAGGTTCATGCCCAGCAATCCCGGCACGACAAAGTCGATATAGCGCGAGCCCGTTTCATGCACTAGCTCGTTCGCGGTCGTCACCGAATCATGCCGCCCGGCCGCCCTCTGGATCGCATCGTCCGCAATCATCCGCGCCGTCCGCGCGTCGGGATTTGTATTGTCGTACCGGTACACCACCCCATTGCCGCTCTGCTCGGCCAGCAGCACAATCGTCCCCACGGCCAACGCGTGCACGCCTGCGCTCTCGTCCATCTCCATCGCCTTCAGCCCCTTGTCGGCCGCCAGCGCCTGTGTCAGTTGCTCGGTCGTCGCGCCCACCGGCAGCACATCCGCGGGACGATTGCGGAAGGCAATCCCCAACCCGATCGCCAGCAGAATCGGAAAAACAAAGATCCAGAAGATCGCCTCCGGCTCCCGCAGCGTCAGCTTCAACCGCGTCGCAGTTAACTGATAAAGGCTGCTGGTTTCGAGACTACTCATCGCGCAGATTCCTTCCCGTCAGCCGCACAAACACATCCTCGAGCGTCGCCGAATGAGTTCTGAACTCGCTCAAGTGCAGCCCCTGCTCTTCGAGTGACGCGAAAATCCGCGGCACCGCCGTATGCAGCTCGCTCACTGAAAGCTGGTGCAGATTCTCATCCACGCGATGCGACTGCACTCCCGGAATCTTCCTCATCGCCTCCACATTCAGCACAGCAGCGGGTGCCCCGTCCAAGCTTTGCTTGGGCGGGAACGCTGCCCCCAGTCCCTCGCACTTGGGGACCGGGGTGCTCACCGCAAACTCCACAATGTCCTCGCCGCCCACCGTCGCAATCAATTCCTTCGGCGTACCCATCGCGATCACCTTGCCATGATCCATAATCGCCACTCGATCACACAGCCGCTCTGCCTCCTCCATATAATGAGTGGTCAAAATAATCGTCCGCCCCGCCTGCTTCATCTCCTCCACCAAATCCCACAAGTGCCTTCTCGCCTGCGGGTCCAGCCCAGTCGTCGGCTCATCCAGAAACAGCAGCTCCGGGTCGCCCACCAGCGCCGTCGCCATCGCCAATCGCTGCTTCTGCCCGCCGCTCAGCCCGCCGACGCGCGACTTTCGCTTTTCTTCGAGCTGCGATATCTTGACCGATTCGTCGATCGTAATTCCGCGCCGGTAAAAGCTCCGGAACAGCCGCAGCGCCTCCTCCACCGTCATCTTGTCGGGGAACTGCGTCTCCTGGAGTTGAACCCCGATCCGCTGCCGCAGCTCATCGGCGTCGCTCGCCCAATTCAGCCCCAGCAGTTCCACCGTCCCCTCGTCCGCCGTCGTGAGCCCTTCGCAAATCTCAATCGTCGTTGTCTTGCCCGCCCCGTTCGGCCCCAGCAATCCAAAGCATTCCCCCTTGGCAACCTCCAGGTCAATCCCATCCACCGCCTGCACATCGGCAAACGCCTTTTTCAGCCCGCGTATCCGCAACGCCGCCCCCGCACCTGCCTGCATGCCCGATCCGCCGACAACTGCTTGCATCGTTGCTTGTGCCATCCGCCTAGATTACCGCACTTTCCATTTCGCCAGTTTCAAAACGGGTCCGTTCAACAATGGGATTGCCAACAAAAGATCACGAGGATTTGACGCAGTTTTCATCCTCCGGCCTCTGAGCCGGTCCTATCGTTATCCCATCGGCCCAGTGGCCCGCTGCGGCGCTCCCGTTTCTCTCTGATTTCGCCGGGCTCAAGACGCAAATTCGAGGTGCTCCATGGTAGCTCCCGCCCTTCCCGATCTCGGCTCGGAAGGTTCGCTGAAAACCCAACGGACGGCCGCTGGTTCCGACGCCCTTGCGCATTCCTTCCTCGACAACTTGTTCTTCGTGCAAGGCCGTTCCCGCGATCGCGCTACGGTCAACGACCTTTACATGGCCCTCGCGCATACCGTCCGCGATCGCCTCGTCGAGCGCTGGATCCAGACCGTCCTCAACTATCGTGCGCAGGATGTTCGCGTGGTTTGCTACCTTTCAGCCGAGTTCCTCACTGGTCCCCATCTCGCGAACAATCTCATCAATCTTGGCATCTACGACGAAGCCGAGGAGGCCATGCGCAAACTCGGCCTCGATCTTGAAATGCTCATTGACCAGGAAGCGGAACCCGGCCTCGGTAATGGCGGTCTCGGCCGTCTTGCCGCATGCTTCATGGACTCCATGGCCACCCTCGACATTCCCGCCATCGGCTACGGCATCCGTTACGAATACGGCATCTTCGATCAGCAAATTCGCGATGGCTGGCAGGTTGAGGCAACCGATAAATGGCTCCGCCTCGGCAATCCATGGGCCCTCGAACGGCCCGAAGATGCCTTCGAGGTTCAGTTCGGTGGTCATACTGAGAAGGAGACCGACGGCAGCGGCCATTTTCGCGTCCGCTGGGTCCCACAGAAGCTCGTGCGCGGCATCCCCAATGACACGCCCATCCTCGGCTACCGCACCAACACCGCCAACACCATGCGCCTCTGGTCCGCGCAAGCAGTCGAGTCCTTCAACTTTGAGAGCTTCAACACCGGCGACTTCTTTGGCGCGGTCCACGACAAAGTCGACTCCGAGAATATCTCCAAAATCCTTTACCCCAACGACGAAGAACTTCAGGGCAAGCAACTGCGCCTGGAGCAGCAGTTCTTTTTCGTCTCCTGCTCCTTGCAGCATATTGTCAAAATCCAAAAGGTTGCGCAGCGCCCGCTAGCCGACCTGCATCGCACCTTCACCATTCAGATGAACGACACGCATCCAGCCATCGCCGTCGCCGAATTGATGCGCCTCCTGGTCGACGAAAACGCCATGGATTGGGACACCGCGTGGAGCGTCACCACCCACTCGCTCTCTTATACCAATCACACGCTGATGCCCGAGGCCCTCGAGAAATGGCCTATCCCTCTCTTTGGTGCGATGCTCCCGCGCCATCTTGAAATCATCGAAGAGATCAACCGCCGCCACCTTGAAAATGTCCGTGCCCATTTTCCCGGCGACGAAGAGCGCGTGCGCCGCTTATCTATCATCGACGAATCCGGTGATCGCTATGTCCGCATGGCTCATCTCGCAGTCGTCGGCAGTCACGCGGTCAACGGCGTCGCCGCGCTGCACACCGAGCTGCTCAAAACGCACCTGCTCAGCGATTTCCACGACCTCACTCCCGACAAGTTCAGCAACAAGACCAACGGAGTAACCCCGCGCCGCTGGATGGTTCTCGCGAACCCACGGCTCGCTCGTCTCATCACCTCACGCCTCGGCCACAGTTGGATTCATGACCTGGAGAAGCTGCGCAAGCTCGAGTCTTTCGCCGATGATCCCGAGTTCGCCCGCGAATGGCGCGCCATCAAGCATCACAACAAGCAGCGACTCGCCGCCTACATTTACCAGACCATTGGCATCGCCGTCGACCCCAACTCCATGTTCGACACGCTGGTCAAGCGCCTGCATGAGTACAAGCGCCAGCACCTCAAGGTGCTCCACATCCTCACTCTCTACAAGCGCATCCAGCACAATCCCGACGTCGACCTGCAGCCCAGAACATTTCTTTTCGGCGGCAAGGCTGCGCCCGGCTATCGTATGGCCAAGCTCATCATCAAGCTCATTCACTCCGTCGCCGCCGTCGTGCACGGCGACCCGCTGGTCCGCGATCGCCTCAAGATCGTTTTCCTGCCCAACTTCAACGTCAAGCTCGGCCATCGCGTCTATCCCGCCGCCGACCTATCGGAGCAGATCTCCCTCGCCGGCCTCGAAGCCTCCGGCACTGGAAATATGAAATTTGCCATGAACGGCGCGCTCACCATCGGCACGCTCGACGGCGCTAACATCGAGATCCGCGAAGAAGTCGGCGCCGACAACTTCTTCCTCTTCGGCCTTACCGCCGAGGAAGTCGAGCAGAAGAAATCCGAGGGTTACAATCCCCGCGCCTGGTACGAAGCCAACACCCATCTTCGCGAGGTCGTCGACTCCATGGCCAGTGGCGAGTTCTCGCACGGCGACCGCAGCCTCTTCGAGCCGCTTGTCCAGTCCCTGCTCACGAGCGACCCCTACATGCTCTTCGCCGATTATCAGTCTTACATCGATTGTCAGGATCAGGTCGACCTGGCCTATCAGAACGCCGATCACTGGACCCGCATGTCCATCCTCAATGTCGCGCGCAGCGGCAAATTCTCTTCCGACCGCGCCATCCGCGACTACTGCGCCGACATCTGGAAGACTTGGCCCGTCAAAATTGAGATTTAACCCGTCATGATTGAGTTTTAAATAGTTAAATTACATCCCCCGCCTTAATCAACGCTGACCGCCGACAAAGCCCCACGGACACCTTCTCGTCCGTGGGGCTTTGGCCTGCTCCCTCGTAACTGGGCCCGCGAATCCTCGCTTGGCATTGGGCTCCGCCCTTCCGCAGCCCAAGCTAATAGCTGAAAGCTGAGAGCTAGCGGCTGTTCTTACTTGATCCCCACCACCATCGAGTCCGGCCCCACCAGGTGCTCAACCCGCGTCTGGCTGAACCCCGCCTCCTTCATCCATCCTTGGCAATCAGCGCCGGTGTAGTCGAACCCTCCATATGTTTCGATCAGCATATTCAGGCTCATCATCAATCCAAACGCGTTTTTGCTCCGGTCGTCGTCGATGATCGCTTCATAAACGATGTACGCTCCGCCCTTCGGCAGCGCCTCATACGCCTTCCCGATCAATATCTTCTTCGTCGGCAAATCCCAATCGTGCAGAATATGCCCCATTACAATCACATCCACCTTCGGCAGCACTTCCTCAAAGAAATTTCCCGCCCTGAACCTCAGCCGCCCATTCAGCCCCAGTTCGCCTACGTACTCCTCGAAGATCGGTCCCACCTCCGCCAGGTCGAACCCCATCCCGCTCAAATGCGGATTCGCCAACGCAATCTGCGCCGCCGTATCGCCCTGTGCCGTCCCCACGTCGCAATAGGTCTTGTACTCCTTCCATGGAAACTTCGCCGCAATGGCCAGCGCCGCCCCATGGCTGATCCCGCTCATCGCTTTCAGAAAACCCTTCAGCCGCGCCGGATCGGCATAAAGCGCCTCAAAAACCGGTTGCCCTCCGCCGCGCACTTCATTTTGCGGCAACCCCGTCCGCAATCCCTCCGTCAAATGCGCCCAGTGCCCATACAGCCGCTGGTTCGCCATCTCCAGAATCCCGCCAATGTACGACGGCTTCTTTTTGTCCAGAAATAGATCCGTCTCCGCCGTGTTCGAGTACTTTCCGTCGCGCCGTTCCAGGAACCCCAGCGCCACCAGCGTATCCAGGAAATCCCGCGCCGACCGTGGATGAAGCCCCAGCCTTCCCTGCACCGCTTCAAATCCCTCGGGCCCTCGCGCCAGCTCCGTAAACAATCCCATCTCCACGGCGCTCAGCAGCGTCTTCGACGCCATGAATCCCATGCCAATCTGCATCATCCTGTCCGGTGTCGGATGCTCGCCCACAATGACCTCCTCAGTCACTTCTCAATTTGAATTTTGTTTCGGGGAACCTGCGTTGTCTTGGGGAAACCGCTTCAGCAGGGGGAACCCGTCCAATATAACCCACGCACCTTCGCAGCGCTCAAGCCGAATTGTTCCCTCGGTCCCTACGTCCCTAGTCCCCAGGTCCCTAAGTCCCTAAGTCCCTCAGTCCCTGCCTTTATACTCGCTCCATGCTTCTCCGTCCTGCCCAGCCCTCTGACGCTCTCGCCATCGCGCGCGTCCACGTCCGCGCCTGGCAGCACGGCTACGCCGGAATCCTTCCCGCCAGCTATCTCAACAATCTTCGCGCCGAGGACCGCGCCGACAAATACGACCTCTCCAACTCCGACCCCTCCAAGCCCCACACCATCGTCGCCGTCTCCGGCAACATCGTCCACGGCTTCTCCACTACAGCTCCCTCGCACGAGCCCGACCTTCCCAACCACGGCGAACTCACCGCCCTTTATGTCGATCCCCATTCCTGGGGACTCGGCGTCGGCGTCGCTCTGGTCTCCGCCGCCCGCGCCCACATGGTCTCTCTCGGCCTCCGTCAGGCCTACCTCTTTACTCTGGTCGACAACCTCCGCGCCCAGCGTTTCTACAAAGCAGACCAGTGGACCCCCGACGGTCTCGAGCGCACCGACACCGTCTGGGGCGCCGCCGTCCACGTCCTCCGCTTCCAGCGCGCGCTCGAGCACGTGCCATCCCTCACCACAAATCCCTAACCGCGATTTGCGCGACAATAGATCTGCACGCCGAAAGCCGGGATCGGCTCTATGTCAACTTTCATTCGAATCCAGCTCATACTCGTGCTGGCCGCAGGCATACTCATCTCTGCCGGCTGCGGCGGCGCGGTTTCGGCGCAAGGATCTCCATCGAACCCGCCGTCCACCGCCGCGCCGGTAATCGCCACCACCCCGGCACTCAACGGAGCCGCCGTCGTCACGCTATCATCGGCCACGCCGGGAACAACCATTTACTACACCGTCGACGGATCAGCGCCGACCATCTCATCCCAAGTCTACGAGGCGCCTTTCCTCGTCGCATCCAACCTCACCGTCAACGCCATCGCCTCTGCGCCGGCCAGCTCCACCAGCGCCGTCGCCACCAAAACTTTCGCCCCCAACATTCCATCGGGAACGCTGGTCTGGAGCGACGAATTCTCCAACGCATCCGCCGCCAATGCCCAGCCCAATCCCGCCGTGTGGACCTACGACACCGGCAACAGCGGCTTCGGCAACAACGAGCTTGAAGATTACTGCGCGTGGGGCGCGTCAACTTCTCCATGCAACCCCGCCGCGCCCAGCGCCTACGTCGGCACCGACGGTTATCTGCACATTGTCGCCGCCCAGCCCTCGCCCGGCGTTTACACATCCGCGCGCCTCAAGACGCAAGGCCTTTTCAGCTTTCAATACGGCCGCATCGAATTCCGCGCGCAGGTGCCGGAAGCCCAGGGGTTCTGGCCGGCAGCATGGCTCCTCGGCAACAACATCGCCACCGTCAATTGGCCCGCCTGTGGCGAGATGGACGTGCTCGAACGCGTCAACGCCGCCGCCACTCCCGACTGGAACGAGGGCTCCATCCACGGCACCGGCTTCACCGGCGGCAACATCGGCACCGTATACAACTTCCCCTCCGACCAAACCGCCGCCGGCTGGCACACCTACGGCATGATCTGGAGGAAGGGCAGCGTTGCCTACTACGTCGATGATCCCACCCAGCCCTACGTCACCTACACGCCCTCAAGCATCGCGAGCCTCAGCGGCGCAGTCTGGCCCTATGACGCAGGCCAGTCCAGCTACATCATCCTCAACCTCGCCATCGGCGGATCATGGCCCGGCCCTCCCGACAGCACCACGCCCTTCCCCTCCCAAATGCTCGTGGATTACGTCCGCATCTACACCAACTGACCCGCGCTGTTTTTCCAGTCCCTAAGTCCCGCCCTTCTGATCCCTCGCACCTGAAACCTGATCCCTGGTCGTTTTGATCGCTGACCCTGACCCCAGAAACCTGTCTTCCGTTGTCGACTCAGGTACGGCCCCCACCGATTCGAGACCGCAGTACCCACCCGGCGCTATACTGGCGCCGCCGGAGCAGCAATCCGGCTTCACGGCTTCCCGTCGATTGAAAGCTCAAGGAGGTTTCCCATGCATATCGTTCCTCGAGGGCGTTTGTTTGTGCTCTCCACCATGGTCGCTGTGCTGCTGTCCGCAGTGCCGGCCCACGCCGCGTTCGATACATACATCACGATCACCGGCTCCAGGCAAGGAAAGTTCAAGGCCGGCGCGATGTCCGACCAAATCAAAGTCCTCAGCGTCACCCGCGACACCCCAATGGCGGCCGCGATGCCCACCGGTCGGCGGATGCACTCCACGATCACCATCACCAAGGAGATCGATAAGGCGTCGCCCCTGTTCGCCCAGGCGCTCGTCACTAACGAAGTCTTGACCGAAGTGGTGATCAACTTTCAGGGAGCCTCCGGAGGCGCAAAGACAGCGCAGAAGATCGTGCTCACCAACGCCAAAATCCTCAGCGTTCGCAAGGCGGGCGGCAGAGAGCTCATCACGCTCGACTACCAGGCCATCGAGGTCACCTGGACCGACGGCGGCAAAACCATGGCGGACGACTGGCAAACTCCGAGCTAGCGCCGCGCGGCGCTTTCGCAGCGGAACGTACTCCAGCTGGTGCTCCATCCAACGGGGTCCCCGCGGACAGGTCTTCGTCCGTGGGGTGGATCTGAGCTGCGCTAGGGTGGGATACCACGAACCCAATTTAACCGGCCTTGTATCAGGGAACGAGATCAATCGTGCCGCAATCCTTTCCCAAATGCTCATAAATTACGTGCGCATCTGCACCAATGAACTTGCTCCGCCTGCACCAAAAGGGTGATCCACACCCCCACATTGGTGCTTTCGGCCATGTTGTCGTCGGATTATCATCTTTGAGCGGGCTCCAAACGCCCGTTCCAGAGTGAGGTCTCCATTGCCACGCCGGCCACGCATCGCCATCGCGTTCGCTGTCATCTGGGTCGCCATCTTCGCGCCCGTCCTGGCCTCCGTCTACCTCGCATGGACCCAGAGCGTCTCCACGGAAAGCTCGCTCAATCTCGCCTATTCGAACGCCGTCCTTCGTCGCCTCGATGAAGGCACCGACCAATTCGCCGCCGGTAAGCAGAAGATGCTGGCCGCAAACTTCCTGCCGTGCTCTTCCGCTGACATTGCGTTCATGCGCCAAATCGACCTTAGTTCCAGCCTTTTCAAGGCAGCGGGGCGCGTTGAGAACGACACCCTCATTTGCACCTCGTACGGCGTCACAACGCCGGTCCCCCTCGGCAAGCCGATGCTCATCTCCGAACGCGGTACACGGGAATATTTCGGCAAATTGCTCACGCCTGGCCAATGGCGCCCCCTCAATGTCTTCTCGTCCGGCGGCTTCGCTGTCATTGTCGATCCCGACCTGGCCACCGACATCTCAACCGAAGGCCCCGGCATTGAGCTGGCCGTCTTCGCTCCGTCCTCTTCCAGCCACGAGCCCAGCTCAACCGTCGGCCGCTACTTCCCCTCCAATTGGTTTCAGCAGGTTCCGAAAGGCGGCAGCGTCACCGCCATCGAAAACGGCTACCTCGTCACCTGCGCTCGCTCGGCAAAATGGGATATCGCCGTCATTACCGCCACGCCCGTGCATTACATCTACCGACGCGTCTCCCACGTCGTCTTCATCTTTGCTCCCATAGGAATTCTGTGCGGCATCCTCCTCGCCTGGGCAGTCCGCTACATCACCCAGCTCCATACTTCGTTTCCCTCCATGCTCCGCCGGGCCATCAGGCAAAAGGAATTCTACGTCGAGTATCAGCCCATCGTTGAGCTCGATTCGCGCCGCATCATCGGCGCAGAAGCCCTCATTCGCTGGAAGAGCCCCCTCGCCAACATTCCTCCTGACCATTTCATCCCCCTCGCTGAAGATCGCGGCCTCATCCATCTCATTACCGACCAGGTTCTCGCCGCCGTCACCCGCGATCTGCCTCGGCTGCTCGCCATCGATCCCGACTTCGAAGTCGCCATCAACATGTCTGCCGGCGATCTGCGCTCCGGCCGCACCCTTCAGCAGCTCGATCAGTTGCTCTCCGCCACCGGCGCTCTGCCCCACAACATCAGCGTCGAAGCCACCGAGCGCGCCTTCCTCCACGATGGCGATACCGCGCAGCTCATTGCCAACCTCCGCAGCATGGGCTTCCGCGTCTCCATTGACGACTTCGGCACCGGCTACTCCTCGCTCGCCTGCCTCCAGTCGCTCTCGCTTGACACGCTCAAAATCGACAAGGCATTCGTCGAAACCATCCATACCAACGGCGCAACCAGCCAGGTCGTCCTTCACATTATTGAGATGGCTCGTTCGCTCCATCTCCAAACCATCGCTGAAGGTGTCGAGACTGAAGCGCAGGCCCAGTTCCTCCGCATGCGCGGCGTCCGCTACGCACAGGGATGGCTCTTCGGCAAATCCATGCCCATCGCTACTCTGTTGAAGAAGATCCCCGCCAGCACCATCGATTCCGTCGCCGTCCACGCGTAACCGGCTCATCTTCCTGGTCCCTCGTCCCGCAGGCCCTTAGTCCCTGACTTTTCGTTCCCTGTCCACCTGTCAAACCGCCCTCATATCCAAGGACGTCCACCCCTCATGCGGTTTTGTCAAACTGTCAAACCGTAAAACTGTGGAGCCTTTTGAATCAGCCACTTGCAGCCACAGTTTCACAGTGTCATAGGCTCATATCCTCGTTTCCGGGCTTTGCCGCTGACTTGTTGTCTCGCTGTCTGCTGTTTGCTCTTCGTCGTCCTCTGGTTTCTCGGTCCCTTGTTCCCTTGGTCCCTTGTTACCTGCTTTTCGGTAAACTAGAAGCATGGCCGATATCGCCCGCAGAAAAACTCCAACCGTCCGCATCGGCAACGTCCGAGTCGGCTGGGAAGTTCCCGTCGTCGTCCAGTCGATGACCAACACCGACACGGCTGACATTCAGGGCACCATCGATCAAGTTGCAGCGCTCGCCCTCGCCGGCTCCGAGCTGGTTCGCGTCACAGTCAACAATGAAGACGCCGCGGCAGCCGTTCCGCACATCGTCGACGGACTCGAAAAACGCGGCCTGCGCGTCCCGATCATTGGGGACTTTCATTACAACGGCCACATCCTGCTCAAGAAATATCCCGCAACCGCGCGCGCCCTCGCCAAGTACCGCATCAATCCCGGCAATGTCTCGATCGGCCGCAAAGACGATTCGAACTTCGGCGTCATGGTCGAGTGCGCCGTCGAGAATCACAAGCCTGTGCGCATTGGCGTCAATTGGGGTTCGCTCGATCAGTCGCTCCTGACCCGCATGATGGACGAGAACAGCAAGCTCGCCGAGCCGCTGGCCGCGCGCGAAGTGATGATTGAGGCCATGATCGCGAGCGCGCTCGAATCCGCTGCTGCCGCCGAGCGCTACGGCCTCGGCCACGACATGATCATCCTGTCTGCAAAGGTCTCCGGCGTCCGCGATCTGCTCGACGTCTATACCAAGCTCGCCGCCCGCTGCGACTATCCGCTGCATCTCGGCCTGACCGAAGCCGGAATGGGCTCGAAGGGCCTGATCGCATCGGCCGCGGGCCTTGCGCCGCTGCTGCTCCAGGGAATCGGCGACACGATCCGCGTCTCGCTGACGCCCAAGCCCAACGGCGACCGCACCGAAGAGGTCCAGGCCGCGCAGCAGATTCTGCAATCTCTCTCCATCCGCAGCTTTATGCCCCAGGTCACGAGCTGTCCCGGTTGCGGCCGCACCACGAGCACGTACTTCCAGGAACTCGCCGAGCAGATCCAGAGCTACCTGCGCAACCAAATGCCCGAGTGGCGCAAGAAGTATCCGGGCGTCGAAGAGCTGAAGCTCGCCGTGATGGGCTGCGTCGTCAACGGCCCTGGCGAATCCAAGCACGCCGACCTCGGCATCAGTTTGCCCGGCACGTTCGAGGATCCCGTCGCGCCAGTCTATATTGACGGCAAGCTCTCGACGACCCTCCGCGGCGACACGATTGTGGCGGAGTTCAAGCAGATCCTCGACCACTACGTCGAGAGCCGCTACGGCCAGACGGCAAAGTCCCGCGAGCTGGTCGGCGCCCGCTAGCCGCCTCAGCTTCGGCGCTTGCCTATCCGCTCAGCACCTTTGCGCAGTCACTCGCGCCTGCGGCGGCCGTCACTGGCTCGGATCCTTGACCCGCGCTACGCTGTCTCCACCTGCTCGTAACCGATCGAAGGGGACCGCCATGCGCCTCACCCGGGCCACCCGTCTCGCGGCCCTCCTCCTATGCATCCCCACCCTCCTACTCGCAGCAAAACCAAAGCCTTGTGTACCCGCTGAGCAAGCTGAAAAAATGCTCAACAAAGACGTTTGCGTTTCCGCGCATATTTATGATGTTGTGGAACTTCCAGATGGCACGTGTTTCCTCGATGTTTGCTCTCCGCAAACTCCGGACGATCAATGCCGCTTTACGGTCGTGAGCCTGCCTGAAGATCGTGGCGAGGTCGGCGAACTCAAGAAGTACCGCGACACCGACGTGAAGATTCGCGGCATTGTCCAGCGGATGCACGGCCGTTCAGGAATGATCCTGAGCCACTCGTGCCAGTTCTACGGCGCACCGCCAAAGTTCAAACCCAATCCTCTTCTCGCCCGCGGCTTTTCGGCCGATGAGGATCGTAGCCCTGTTCGCGTTCCCAACCTTTGCCCGCAGGGTGGCCGTCGCGCGTCATGAACACACGCGATCAGGAACCGCTGCCGAAAAGGTAGCTTCGCTGATTCGCTAACTTGCTGGTTTGCTGACTTTCCGCTCTTCTTCCAAAACCGGAGCGAAGCGCGCGCCTGCAAAGAGAATCGTGGACGAGATCAGCAGGAAGATGAGCGTTGCGCCCAGGCCGATGCTGAGATTCGATCGGTCGCTGATGGCGCCGATGATCTGCGGCGAGAACGTGTCGCCGAAGAAGTGAATGCAGAAGAGGTTTATAGAGATGGCAGTCGCTCGAACCGGCGCGGCGACTGAATTGACGATCGCCGTGTTGAGCGGCCCGGTGTTGAGGAAGAGAAAGAACTCCGCCGCAAACAGCGAGGGCACGGCCCACTTGTGCGGGCCGAAGAACAGCATGATCCCGCACGGCAGCGTCAACGCAACGCTCCATGCTGAAAGAAGGTACAGCGCTCGATGGTTCCTGCGCAGCCACAGTTGCGCGATCCACCCACCCACCAGCGTTCCGGCAATCCCGTCAATTACCGTGGTCGCGCCAACTGTGAGGCTTGCCGTTCCCATCGACATTCCCGCGAAGCGTCGCAGAAACTCCGGCACCCACCACGAAATTCCGCCCATGGCAAACGTCAGCATCGCAAGGCCGAAAGTGGCGGCCAAGAAAGCCGGATTCCGGATGATTCCCAAAACGGTGGTGCGGTTCAGATTCGCTTCGACGTGATCGCTGGCGCCCCGCTCCGGCTCGCGTCCGACCCATCCGTAGAGAGCAGCGACCAGAAACCCGGGCAGCGCGCAGACAAAAAAAGGCGCACGCCAGCCCCAATGCGAGCCAATCTGCCCGCCGGCGAGGTAACCGAGCGCCGCGCCCACAGGAATCGCAACGTAAAAAACTGAAAGCACCCTGTTGCGCTCGCGCTCGGGATAAAAGTCGCTGAGCACGGCAGGTGCAAAAATCCCGAAGGTCGCTTCGCCGATTCCAACGAGTGCTTGGCGCAGGTAAAGCGTTGTGTAGCTGTGAATCCAGAGCGCAGCCAGTGTGGCCAGGCTCCAGAGCACCGCACCCGTGATAATCATCGGCTTGCGACGATAGCGATCTCCAAGCCAGCCGGTCAGTGGCGCGGCAATCATGTAGAAGACGAAGAACGCGGTACCCAGCGCGCCCATCTGCTGGTCGCTGGCGTGAAACTCGCGCTGGATGGGGGAGACTTCGCCGGCGAGGATGTAGCGGTCAATGTAGTTCAGGAGGTTGAGTCCGAGAAGCAGTACGACGGTGCCCAGAGCAGGGCTCATGCCAGATCGCGCACGCTGAATCAGGTTTGGCAAAGTTCTCCGGGGCGAAGCAAAGACTCAAGAGAACTCAGGAATATCACAGAGAAGCGCGAAACCCCAACCAGCGCTTGCTCTTTACGCTGACGGCCGTGGCCAGCGCGCTTCGACGGTCGTGCCGATTCCGCCGCGCGGGCGGAATTCACCCTTCACCATAGCCCACACAGGATTGCATGCCTTCACGATATCTTCCAGGACCTGATTCACGATGTTCTCCTGAAAGATCCCGAGGTTGCGGTAACTGAAGAGATACTCTTTGAGCGATTTCAATTCCAGACAGCGATCGCGCGGCATGTAGCGGATGGTCAGGACTCCAAAGTCCGGCAGGCCGGTCTTTGGGCAAACCGACGTCAGCTCCGGATCGTCGATCTGAATCTCGTATCCTGGAAACTGGTTCTGCCAAGTCTCAATGGCCGGAAAAGTGAAGTTTAAACCGGCCTTGGCGTGTTGCTCGGTGTATCTCGGTTTTGCCGCCATGAGGCTATTGTACGAGGACCAACAAACAGGCGCGATCTGTTTCCGAACCCATTTTCCTGCTTCTTATCCCATGTAAATGAGTCTTATATACTGACTCTGGTTAATTGCATGGCTGACGCAAGATCGCAAATAAGCCGCCGGTGGCTTTGGGCCGCAGCAATCGTCGTCCTACTTGCCGTATTCTTCACGGCTCGCTATTTCTTGCGCGAACGCCTGCCGGTACGCGTAGCGGCCGTGGAACACGCGATGCTAGTCAGCACAATCAGCACCAATGGCCGCGTCGAGCCCGTAACGAACTATCAGTTCTACAGTCCGATTGCCACGACGGTAAAAGCCGTATACGCGCAGGAGGGCGACACGGTTCCTGCGGGCAAGCTTCTCGTCACACTGGACGATGTGGCGGCCAAGGCTCAGGTGGCAAGCGCTCAAAGCGCGGTGAGTTCCGCGCAGTCGGCCTTAGACGCGGTGAGAAACAACGGCACCCAGGCGGAGCGGCAAGCCTCCGCCGGCGAAATCGCACAGGACCGTCTGACGCGCGATCAGGCCCAACACGATCTAGACGCACTGAAGAAATTGTCCGAAACAGGCGCAGCCGCACCTGGTGAGCTTGTTGCGGCGCGTGCGCGCCTTGATACGGCGCAAGCCAGCCTGAACGCCGCGGAGCAAAGCGCGCATCATCGGTATTCGTCGGGAGATTTGGCGCGCGCCCAGGCAGCACTGACTGATGCGCAGGCGAGTCTGGCTGCCGCGCAGCACGTCGAATCGCAGACTGAAATTCGCGCCCCCATCACCGGAACCATCTACAACATGGACGCTACGCCGTCAGAGTTCTCCACGGCCGGCAACCTGCTTCTTGAAATCGCCGATCTGCGTCATGAGCGGGTACGCGGCTATTTTGACGAGCCTGACCTGGGGAGACTGGCCGTTGGACAACCGGTTGTAATTCGCTGGGATGCCAAGCCGGGCGCCACCTGGCACGGGCACGTATCTCGCCTGCCCTCCGATGTGGTCACTTACACCACACGCAACGTTGGCGAGGCCTTGATCGATTTTGATGGTTCGCCGGACGGGCTCCTGCCGGACACAAATGTCACGTTGACCGTGACAACCTCGAGCCTGCCCGACACACTGAGCATGCCGCGCGAAGCGCTCCACGAACAAAACGGAAATTATTTTGCGTTTAAGGTCGAGAACGGTGAGCTGGTCCGCGCTCCAATCACCATCGGAACCCCAAATCTGACCCAGGTACCCATTCTTTCCGGGCTCAAGGAAGGCGACACTGTGGCCATCGGCGCAACGAACGGGCAGCCCTTGCAGCAGGGCGTACCGATCAAGGAAGAACAGTGATGCGTTCACCAGTGTCGGCCATCGCATTCACACTCGCTTGCCTGATGTGGGCGGTAGTGAATCCGGGCTACGCACAAATTTCTCCAGCGACACTGACCCAAGCAAATACATATCTGCAATCCGGCCAGGCGGACCAGGCCATTGCCCTGCTCGCACCGCTGCCGACCTCGGGCGATGGTGCTGCACAAGCGCAGAATCTTCTGTGCCGAGTTCGATACACGCTCCAGCAATGGTCAGAAGCCGCGACAGAGTGCCAGCAGGCAGTGAATCTTGACCAGCAAAACTCAGACGATTTCATGTGGCTGGGGCGCGCGCTGGGTCAGCAGGCTGCTCACGCGAGTTTTCTGTCGGCCTATGGAATTGCCAAACGCTCGCTTTCTGCAATGCAAGCGGCCGCGAAGCTCAACCCTCAAAATGGCCCCGCTTTGTCAGACCTCGGCGATTACTATGCCCAGGCCCCCGGAATCGCGGGCGGCGGGACAGAGAAGGCGCAGGCAGTCGCCACGCAACTCGACAAGGTTGATGCCGCCAGAGCGGCACAATTGCGCGGTGACATTGCCGTGGCCCAGAAGGACTACACCACAGCCGAGAATCAGTATCGCCAGGCGGTCACAGTCGCGAAAGAACCTGCCGATTATTGGAGCAATCTCGCCAACTTCTACCGTTCGCGTCAGCAGTGGTCCGATGTGGACTCCGCCATCCAGGGCTGCATCGCCGCGGTAGCCAAGGACAAGAATTCGAGCTTCGCCCTTTATGACGGCGCGGGTGTGCTCATTGCGGCCAAGCGGAATCCTTCGCTTGCCGCGCAGATGCTCGAGAATTATCTGTCGAGCTCGGCGATGACTGAGGACGCACCGGCGTTCATCGCTCACATTCTGCTTTCGCGCCTGAAGCAGCAACTCGGCGATGCTGCCGGCGCGAAATCGGAATTGGCGATCGCGGCGCAATTGGCGAAAGAGTTTAATCCGGCACAGGCTTGAAACCTTCATGCGAGAAGTTCAAGTGAAACTTCGACACAAATCGCTGGTGTGCGCGGCGCAAGCTGTCGCAGCGCTAGCGTTCACCTGCGAGGCGTCCCTCACGCAGGCACAAGTTTCTCTCACCACCGTGGTTGAGATGGCACAGCAAAACTCGACTGCTGTAAAACTCGCGAAGGCCGACCTTCAAAAGGCGCAGGCCGCCCTCGGCCAGACTGAAGACGCCTATATTCCCAACTTTGTCATCGGTTCCCAGATCGGCTACTCTCACGGTTTTCCAACCGGCCAGCCCTCTGTTGGTAACGCTTCAATGCAGTCCCTCGTTCTAAGCTTCTCTCAACGCCAGTACGTCAAGGCTGCACGGGCCGGTGTGGAAGCTGCCAACCTGAATCTCAAGGATGCAAAGGAGCAGGTCGCACTCGACGCCTCTTCCGACTACATTGAGATGGACACAGTCCAGCATGAACTCGAGGCTGTACGCGAGCAGGAGCGAGACGCCACCAGCCTCGTTAGCATCGAGGAGCAGCGCACCGACGCCGGCGTCGATCCCCTTAGCTCTCTGCTGCAAGTAAAACTGACGGTGGCGCAGCTAAAGCTCAGCCGCCTGCACCTCGAGACTCGCTCCGCGACCCTCGCCAAACAGCTTTCCACGCTTACTGGCCTACCCGACGGCTCCATAGTGCCCGATCACGCCAGCATTCCTGAGATTCCGGCCATTTCTGCCGACGAAGCGCCGCGGCCCCTTCTCGGCATTCAATCCGCGAATGTCTTGGCGCATTCCAAGCTGCTGGAGGCAAAGGGAGCCGATCTAGCATGGCGCCGCCCATCGATCGGATTCGGCGCCGTCTATAACTACGATTCCAATGAGCTGAACAATTACAGTACCTACTACAAAAACTTCACCCCGAACAACGTCAGTTTTGGTCTCCAGATTTCGGTTCCCTTCTTCGATTTTGCCGTTCGCGCAAAGGCCAAGGTCTCCGCGGCCGAGGCCCTCCGCTCCAACGTGGAGGCCGAGCGGGCGCAGCAGCAAAACGACATTCAGATCAGCCAGCTGACGGCGAGCCTGCGCGAGCTCGATGCCCAGGCGGAAGTCGCCAGCCTGAAGGAGCAGATTGCCGAAGAGCAATTGAAGAGCGTAATTGCCCAACTTGAAGTGGGCAATGGCGCCATTGGCACTCCCGGCGCGCCACCCCAGCTATCGCCCACAGCCGAGCAGCAGGCACGCATCGACGAGCGCCAGAAGTATGTT
>Ga0326728_10006195_pt1 | contig 32515 bp, 31 predicted proteins | sample MB3enrmetagenome_FD_207602 | JGI IMG/M metagenome (GOLD analysis project Ga0326728, IMG submission 207602) | Lab enriched peat soil microbial communities from McLean, Ithaca, NY, United States - MB31MN | ecosystem: Environmental > Terrestrial > Soil > Wetlands > Peat | place: USA: New York... | reverse complement strand
AGTACCTTTTGGCTCTTCTTCGCAGTGGTATGCTTCTTCATAAGCCGGTCTCCTTTTGCACCTCATCGAGTGCGCTATTTGGGAGCTTATCGCATCCCGCGGGAGGCCGGCCCTCTCATACCATCTCTGAAGGCGTTACGGAGCCGCGACCGTAGGGAGCGGTCGCCACAAGTTACCGCTCACCCAACCAAGAACACCGCCACCTCGGCCAGCAGGTTCGGCATCACAGTGATGCTCCGATTCCCTAAGAGGAAATACCGCCGCTCGATGGTGAACTTTTCGAGCGCCGCCAGCTCCTCGAAATCCTGCACCGTCAGGAAATGGATATTGGGCGACTCGTACCACGCATACGGGAACAGCTTGGTGCGCGGCGCGCGGCCGCTCGCCAGCATGGAAAGCCGCACCCGCCAGTGGCCGAAATTGGGGAATGCCACGATGCCGCGGCGCCCCACTCGCAGCATCTCCCGCAACACCTGGCGCGGATGATGCGTCTCCTGCAAGGTCTGGCTGAGAATCACGTAATCGAAGGCGCCATCCGGATAATCGGCCAGGCCTTGATCGATATCGCCCTGAAAAACGGAGACGCCGCGGGCGATGGCGCGCCGCACTTTCTCGCCCGAGATCTCGACGCCGCGCCCATCCACGTTCTTATTGGCGGCCAGCCAGCCGAGTAGCTCGCCTTCGCCGCAACCCAGGTCGAGCACTTTGGAGCCCGGATCCACGATGTCGCCGATAATGGCGAAATCGCCGCGGCCCAGCAGCTCGCGAACGAAGGGTTGCTTCTTGGGGGGTGCGGTCATTGGGCCTTCTCGAACGTGCTGGCCAGAAAGCCGCGAATCAAGTCGGTCTGCTCGGCCACATCCACCAGAAAGGAATCGTGGCCGTAATTGGAGGGCAGCTCCACGTAAGCCACGTCGCAGTTGCGGGCGCGCAGCGCGCGCACGATCTCCTGCGATTGATAACTGGGATAGAGCCAGTCCGAACTGAAGCTGATCACCAGGAAGCGCGCCTGTGCCGGCGCCAGAGCCGCGGCCAGCGAGCCCGCGCCGTTGGTCAGGTCGAAATAATCCATGGCCTTGGTGATATAGAGGTACGAATTGGCGTCGAACCGCGCCACGAACTGGCTGCCGCGGTAGCGCAGGTAGCTTTCGACTTCGAAATCCACGTCGAAGCCGAAGCCGAAATTCTCTTTTCCGCGCAGCCGGCGCCCGAACTTCTCGCGCATGGAATCGTCGCTCATGTACGTGATGTGGCCCACCATGCGCGCCACGGCCAAACCACGCGCCGGCGGCTGCTGGCCGTAATAGTTGCCCTCGTTCCAATCGGGATCGGCCATGATGGCCTGGCGTCCGACTTCGTTGAAAGCGATTTGCTGCGCGCTGTGGCGGGTGGTGCACGCGATGGGGATCGCGGAGACCACGCGATCGGGATACGCCACCGCCCATTCGAGCGCCTGCATGCCGCCCATCGATCCGCCCGTGACCGCCAGCAGGCGCGGAATGCCGAACCAATCGATCAGCATCCTTTGCAGCCGCACCATGTCGCCGACGGTGATCACCGGAAACGCCATGGCATAGGGGCAGCCGGTGGCCGGGTTGATGGAAGCCGGACCGGTGGTGCCTCGGCATCCGCCCAGCACATTCGAGCAGATCACGAAGTAGCGATTGGTATCGAACGCCTTGCCCGGCCCGATCATGTTGTCCCACCAGCCGGGCTTGCCGGTTTCGTGGCTGATGCCGGCGGCGTGAGCATCGCCCGAGAAAGCATGCTCGATCAGGATGGCGTTGGACTTGGCGGCGTTCAATTCGCCATAGGTTTCGTAAGCGACTTCGACTGGGGCTAGAGTAGATCCGCTATCCAGGGAAATCGCGTCGAAACGGACACTATTGACCTCGACGATCATGCGGAAGAAGTTTCATGATAGCAGAGGCCGGCGTGGCAGCCCCAGCCGGTCCGCAGAGTTGGGCGAACGCTCCGCCGGGCCAGGAGCAACTGATGCAAGAGATTGGCTCGGGTCCGGCGTCGGCGGGCAGTTGAAAGGCGACTTGGTAGAAGCCGATGGCTCCGGGAGCGAGACCCGCGGATAGGGTCGTCGCCGGTGAACCCGTGGCCGCGAACTGGCACGTGAGCGAACCGAGAATCGGCGCGGGCGGATTGATAGGAGCGGGGACGCCGTCCAGCATGGGGCCGTTCACCGGGCCGAGGCCGGTCATGTAGGCGTAAAAGACGTCGCCGGGCGCGGGCTGGGTAGTCAGCAAACCGCTCCAGTCGGCTTTGATCAGCTTGAGTCCAAGCAACGGCGACGTGCCCGGATCGGCGGGTACGAACTGAGGCAGCATGTCCCACAGAGCGAGGGGTTGCGATGCCTGAAATGGCGAGCTATTGGGAGTGTTCAGGGTGACGATGCTTTCTTCCAGGAAGGAACCCCCGGCTTCCCAGGGCATCTGTGCCCCGATCCCGCTGGCCGTTACGTAAAGGATCGGCATCGGGATGCCGTCCACCAGGATCTGCCCTTGGAGATCGGATACCGAGCCGGTGACGTTGCAATCGAGGAGCACGAACGATCCGGGGACGGCGTCCACCGTGGGGCCGCAGAGCGGGGTAGCTGGGAACAAAGTGTCTACGGCACCCGTGGCCAGCGTGACCCTGACGAAGCGCCCGGCCGAAGTTAAAAGGAAGGCAAAATCGCCTCCGCCGGTGAGGGTTCCATCGAAAACAAGTTCGCCGGAGGGCAGGGAAATCGGCGTGCTCGCGCCGGTGGCGGCGTTGAAGATGAAAGCCGGACCGTAGGGCGAGGAAGGGGTTGTATAAAGATAAAGAACTATCTGACCGTTGTTGCTGGCGCCCATGAAGGAGGGAATCTGCGTCGCATCCTTCGGCTGAAAGACAGTGGTGAGCTTACCCGACGCCAGGTTCATCGCCACTATGCTCAGCGTGGGTGGGCTGCCGTCCACGCCGCTGAGGAACAGCGTGCTGGCATTGTCGCTCAAGGCGATTGGATAGAGAGCGCGCCTGCGTGGAAACTGAATGGGAGTAAACTGGCCCTGCTTCCACAGTCCCAATATATTGTTCTGCTCGATGAGCAGTGTGCCGTTCGATGCCACAGTGTGAAAGGCCTCGAAACTGACGCTGAAACCTGGCGGGGGAACGCTTGTTTGCCGGCCCGTCGTAAGATCGATCAAGGTCGAGGATTGAAACTCCTCTACGGTCGGGTCATTATTCGTGACCGTCAACAACGCCCATTGACCGTTGCGGCTGAGCTGCAACACGCCGGGTCCGAGGTCCTGTGTGACCGTGCCGCGTATTTCACCTTCTTGGTTAATCGGCTGATCGCAATCGCCACTCGACGGACAAATGTCGTTGAATGTGAAGCCCACCACGCTGCCGTCCCCGGAAACCTGCGGATCGGATACACCATCGCCACCCGTGAAGGCGTTCCGCGGCGCCAGCGCTCCCCGCTCGGCAAACAGCGAAACGCCATCCGCCCCCCAACGGTAGAGCCGCGCTTCCGCCGGCGCCAGGCTTTCAGTCGAGCCCTTCAGCAGCAATTGCGACGCGAAGTAGAGCTGCTTACCATCGTCGGTGGCGGCCAATTGCGAGAATTGAGCGAAAGCAGGAATGGCCGCGAGGAGCAGCAACATGCCAGCGAGGCACTGCAACGGGGGGCGCATGGGTTCGACTCATCATACGCCCGCGCTGTAGGGAAAACGAGGGTCTCAAGGGTCATATACTGAGAGTTCTGTCCATGGGAGTGACCTTCTAGCGTGGCGCCTTCCTGCGCTCCTCAGCCGAAACGCCGCGTGCTCGTGCGCTTTTTGTTGGCCGCGCTGTTATTTTGCGGTCTCGAGGGCGCGGTCTTCCGTTCCGGTTTCTACTTGCGGTTCCTCGAGCCGAATTCCACCGCTGGATTGTTGCAGGCGATCCTCAACGATGAACGGCTGCACTACCGGGCGGGTCCCGCCTATGTGCAAGTCCTGGGCGATTCTCGCATGGCCCTGCTCCTGCGCGTATCCGACCGGCTGGCCGGCGAGACCGGATACACCTTCGGCCGCATCGCCACCGCCGGAACGCATCCGCGCTGCTGGTATTACATGCTCCGTGAAGTGGATCCGGACGCGCGAAAGTATGCCGCCGTCGTGATTCCCGTGTACACCTATGACGATGAGGACTGGGAGAACCTGGCCGATGCGGAGGTCGATATTCACTACCTGGCTCCTCTGCTGCGGCTTTCCGACTTGTTCGAATTCAGCCTCTCGTTCGATAGCTGGTATCTGCGCGGGCGGGCCTTTCGCACCGTGTTGTTCAAGGGACTGACCTATAAGCGCGACCTCTACGCCTTTTGGGCTGACCCGGCGGCCAGAAGAATGCACATCCGCTGGGAACGCGAAGACGGCGCCAAGGCGCGATACGACTTTGTGGGCGACGTGAAAACCAATATGACTGGCCTGGCCGTGGATTGGCCAGCCCATAAGATCACCCACTACCCGGACGATGCCACCCCCGATATCCGCGCCATGCTCGACACTGAGTTGCTTCGCAGTACGGGAAACTATACAGGCCAGCGCACGGCGTACTTGCGCAAGTGGTTCGGGAAGATTGTGGAACGCTACCGCGGCACGCGGACGCGCATCCTATTTATCCGTCTGCCACGGGGCCCGGTACTGCGGCCGTACAAACCGTACACACCCACCAGCGCGGTGCGGGAGATCGCGGCGCGCGGCGACGCCATCCTGATGGATGAGCATTGTTTCGATGAGCTCGAGCGGCCGGAGCTGTTTCACGATGCCGTGCACCTCAACCCAACCGGCTGCGAACGGTTCACCGTCATATTGGCGCGCGAGGTGCGCGGAATTCTCGGGCCGCCGCCCACCCGCTGACCGCCATGCTCTTCAACACCGCACAATTCTTCGTGTTCCTGGCCGTGGTCCTGGCGCTGTTCTACGGTGCTCCGCTGGCGTGGCGAAAACCCATCCTGCTGGCGGCCAGCTATTTCTTTTACATGAGCTGGAACGCGAAATTCGTGCTCCTGCTTCTGACCTTGACCGCCATCGATTTCACGGCGGGCCTGCTGATCGCGCGCACCAAACCCGGCCCGCGCCGCAAGCTCTTCCTGATCGTCAGCCTTTCGGCCAACCTGGGCTTCCTCGGTTTCTTCAAATACTACAATTTTCTGGCCGATAACCTGGCGCGGCTCTGGGGTCTCGCGCCGCACGTTTGGGCGCTCGATATCATACTGCCGCTGGGTATCAGTTTCCACACCTTCCAGAGCATGTCGTACGTGGTGGATGTTTACCGCGGGGAGCAAGTGGCCATCCGCAGTCCGCTGGATTACGCGCTGTTCATTGCGTTCTTTCCGCAGCTGGTGGCGGGGCCGATCGTGCGCGCGCGCGAATTCTTCGGCGATCTGTATCACTGGCGGCGTCCCACGGGCGACGAGGTGCTGCGCGGCGCCCTGATGGTGTTGTTCGGCCTGGTCAAGAAAATGGTTCTGGCCGATCAGTTCGCGGCGGTGGCCGATTCGTATTTCAAGAACATCGGCGCCCATCCCGGCGTGCTGGCCGCCTGGAGCGGCGTCATCGCATTCGCCATGCAGATTTATTTCGATTTTTCGGGTTACACCGATATGGCCATCGGCATGGCGCTGCTCCTGGGTTTCCATTTTCCGGTGAACTTCCGGCGCCCATATCTGTCGCAAAGCATCACGGAATTCTGGCGGCGGTGGCACATCTCGCTTTCCCGTTGGCTGCGCGATTACCTCTATATCCCGCTCGGCGGCAACCGGCACGGGCGCCTAGCCACCTATCGCAATCTCATGCTGACCATGCTGCTGGGCGGATTGTGGCACGGCGCGAGCTGGAATTTCGCGATTTGGGGCGGCTACCACGGCACGCTGCTGGCAGTGGAGCGGGCGTTGGGCGTGAAAGGCGAGTCCAGCGGCTGGACGTGGACGTACCCCTTCCGCGCCATCCTCACCTTCGCGCTGGTCTCGATCGGCTGGGTGTTCTTCCGCGCGGCGAACCTTAGCGACAGCCTTTGGGTGATCGGAAACTTGTTTCACGGCCCGCGCGGCCACACGCTGCTGGGCCCCTGGTATCTGCGCTTGATTGCGCTGGCGTTGCTGTTGGCCGTGCTCGAAGAGAAGGCCGAGTGGTTCGAACGCGTGGTGCGCGCGCCGGCTTGGGTCTATGCCTCGGCCATGGCCATTTTGTTGTTCGCGGTGGAGCTTCTGGGAGTGACGGAAGTGGCCGTGCCGTTTATTTATTTTCAGTTTTGAGACAATACTTCGATGATGCTCATCCGTTCTCATCAACTCCATTTCCATGTGCTCGCCATCGCCCTTCTGGCGCTTGGCGCGGCCGCCCAGGACTCGAAACCCGTCCCCAGATACGAGTTGGTGGACGGCCATTTTCACTATCTGAGTTTTGTTCAGGAGACCGCCGGCATGGACGCGTTCTTTCGGGCGATGGACGAAACCGGCGTAGTCGAATCCGTGATCAGCGGCATGGCCGTGGTGAAGAAATGGGACGAGCGGGACGACCGGCGGCCCACCTATTATTTGGACAACGATTCCCGCACCTACTGGTACAGCGCCACCGATTTCCTGGTAGCGCGCGCCGTGCTCGATCTTCCGAAAGAGAAGCAGGCCCGCCTGCATCCTTTCATCTGCGGGTTCAATAGCGCCGATCGCAACGCGGTGGACCACGTGGAGCGCATGCTCGCCATGTATCCGAATTTCTGGCAAGGCATCGGCGAAGTGTTCCTGCGCCACGACGATCTCACCGCCCTCACCTACGGAGAAACCGCGCGCGCCGATAGCAAGGCATTCGACCGCCTGATGGACCTGGCGGCCCAGCGCGGCCTGCCCATCCTGGTGCACACCGATATCGGCCCGGCGTGGACCGAGCAACCGACTTTTTTGGGCGAAATCGAGGCTTCCATCAAGGCGCATCCGGCTACCCGGCTGATCTGGGCGCATGCCGGAATCAGCCGCCGCATCGTGATTCCCAATCACACGGAGATCATCCGCCGCCTGCTGGGCCAATACCCCAACCTCACGATCGATCTTTCCTGGGTGATTTTCGAACAGGAGATCGCGCCCGGCGGAGTCCTGGATCGCCGATGGCCCGCGCTGATCGAGCAATATCCCGATCGTTTCGTGATCGGGTCCGACACGGTGGCGTTTTTCGATACCTACAAAACCACCTTGCAGCGTTACTATCTGTTACTCGACGCCCTCAAACCCGCGACGGCGCGCAAAGTGGCGCACGACAATTTTCTGGCGCTGCTGCCGGGGCATGGCGCAAACGGATCGGGAGCCGCGCGCCAGTGAGCTAGGTCTTACTTACGGAGTTTTCGATAGCCCTTTGGCCCGCGCTTCCATCTTCGCCGCCTCGGCAAGCCGCTTCATCTTGCGTAACAGCGCCGCATAGTTTTGCAGGGTTTGCGCCAGCACAGCCGACTCACCCACGTTCGCGGGCCCGTCCAAAACCGGAATTCCTTCCGCCATGCCGATGGCCAACTTGAATTGCCGTTCGGCCGCCGCATCCTCGCCTTGGGCATCGAGCACCAATGCCAAATTGTTCAGACTCTCCGCCACGGTTTTCTCGCGCAGCGCCAGCGACCGCCGGTAGAGCGGCGCGGCCTGCTCGAATTTCTCCTGCGAGGCATAGACCACCGCGAGGTTATCCAGTGTGGTGGCCAACGCCGGATTGTCCGGTTGCAGAGCGGCCTCCCAGATCGGCAGAGAGCGGCGGTAGAGCGGTTCGGCATCGGTGTAGCGCTTCTCCATGTAGTACACCATCGCCAGTTTGTCCAGGTAAGTCGCCACGTTGGCGTGCACCGGACCGTAGACCCGTTCCTCGATCGAAATCACGTGATGCAGCGGGGATTCCGCCAGTGCATACTCTTTTTGCTCGATGAAGACGCTGGCCAGGGAATCGAGCACGGGAACCAGGGCCGGAGCCTCAAAGCCTTGCCGCTTTTCGATGATCAGGATGGCCCGCCGCAAATTGGGCTCCGCAACCGCGAAGCGCTTGCGGAGGATGTAGAATCCCGCCAGTTCGGCGCAGTCGCCGGCCACGTCCAGATCGTCCATGCCTTTGGCTTTCTGGCGAATGGCGATCACGCGCAAATATTGTTGCTCGGCCTCGGTGAAATGCTCGGTGGCGATCGAGACGCCCGCCAGCGCCTTCAAATCGACGATCAGCTCCACGCTGTCCGTTCCCAGCGCCTTTTCCTTGATCGCCAGCGACCGCTGGTAGAGTTTTTCGGCATCCGGATTCCTGCCCTCGGCGCGGTAAACGCCGGCCAGCTCGCCGATCACCCCCACCAGGCTGGGATCTTCCGGACCGGTCTGGCCGGCGGCCAAGTCCAAGGCGCGCGCCAACAAGTCTTCGGCTTGTGCATACTTGCCGGCGGCGATCAGAGGAGCCGCTTCGTCGCGCAACCGCGCCGGATCGTCCTGTGCCCAGGCTGCCGCCGCCAGCAATAGCGCGAAGCATCCGACTTTCGGCATAGCGCCTGTAATTGTAACCCTGGGTATGGGCGCCCGGCGAGCGGCGGCGGATGGTATGAAAAAGGTGAAAGCCAGAAATCGGGCATAGACCTGATCGGCTCCATGGCGACGATGGCGTGCCATAATGATTCCCATGGAACTACCAGAGGGCAAACTGAGGCGCCTGCAAGCGCTCTCCAACGAGCGGGGCGTCATCGCGGCAGCCGCCATGGATCAGCGCGGCAGCCTGCAAAAATCGCTGGCCGCGGCTCGCGGGGTGGATACCAAGGAGATCACCCCCGACATGATGAGTGAGTTCAAGACCATCGTCAGCAAGGTGTTGACTCCTCACGCCAGCGCCATTCTTCTCGATCCCGAATTCGGCCTCAACGCCGCCCGCGCGCGCAGCAAAAATGCCGGGCTGTTGCTGGCCTACGAACTAAGCGGTTACGACAACACGCGCCCGGGCCGCCTGCCCGATCTGTTGCCGCACGTTTCGGTCAAACGCATCGTGGACTGGGGTGCCGATGCCGTGAAGATCCTGATCTATTACACCCCGTTCGAAGACAGCGCCATTAACGATCAGAAACACGCCTTCATCGAGCGCATAGGCGCGGAATGCCATACGTACGAGATTCCGTTTTTCCTGGAGATGGTCGGCTACGATCCCAAGGGCGGGGATGAGAAGGGCCTCGAATACGCCAAGGCCAAGCCGGAAATCGTCAGGAAAAGCATGGAGGAATTCACGAAGCCCCAATACATGGTGGACGTGCTGAAGGTCGAGGTGCCCATAAACGCCGAATATGTGGAAGGTTCGAGCGTCTACAAGGGCCAGAAAGCCTACACGCGTGCCGAGGCGTTGAAGTATTTTCGCGACACCGCGGCCGTCGCCACCAAGCCGTTCATCTACCTGAGCGCGGGCGTCAGCAACGCGCAGTTCACCGAATCGCTCGTTATGGCCGGCGAAGCCGGTACGGATTACTCGGGCGTGCTCTGCGGCCGCGCCACCTGGAAAGAAGGCATTCCCGTTTATGCCAAGCAGGGAGGCAAGGCGCTCGAAGATTGGCTGGAGCGCGAAGGGGTCAAGAACATTAACGCTGTGAACGGCGCCATCCGCACGGCTAAGCCCTGGTACGAAAAGCTGGGGCTCGCGGCACCGGCGTAGCCAGTTCCGTCCGTCCCCGGGTCCCTGGACCGGCGACTACGTAACTCCGCAACGAAAGTGGTCGGCCCCCTACCCGCGATGTGCTGCCCACCAGCGAAAGAGTGCTGGCCGCCTGGGCCGTGAGGTGGGCACGATAGTCTGTTGTGGCAGCACGGCGGCTATCGCCTGCAGTGCAGCGACCCGCTCCGCCCACCGCAGATCGAATCCAAATCGATATAAAGCCGCATCGTGATCGAATTCGATCTCGCCCTGTTTAGCAGGTCCGAAACCAATGACGTCATGCCGGTCGGAGTGCCACGCTTGCTGGGCGGGAGGCGTGACATGAATCGTCCCGATCCCAGCCACCTCGAACACCCGCGTCCAGCGCAAGGGCCCGAGTTCCTTTCGCAGTCTGATGAACGAATGCGTCACAAGGGCAGCCTCGCTTCCCACGAGCATCCACACGGTGAAGACAACCAGACCGCTGGCGGAGACGGCGAGAAAGCCGCAGAGTATGAGGGAGGCATAATGGCCCAGGGAGGAAGCACGTTCCGTCCGAAGGTCGTTCGCAGCTCTCAAGCCCAACCCGCACCACACGATCAGCAGCAGCGTGTGAAAGATTATCCTAAACGGAAAGGGGCGCACGCGATTTACGATGTGAACCCCTTCCCCACCAGATTGAATCGTCAACGCCACGTTCAGCCTCCTGAGCGATTGGTAGCTCAACCTGAGGCCCGGCTGCGACATCCGCACCGGACATCGAAGCCCATAATCCTACGCCTACACGCCCGCCGCAAACTGCGGCGCCAGCGCAATCAGCGTCAGCCCGATAGCGAACAACGCCAGCATCACCGCGATCAGCGATTTGATCTTCGTGTCGGCATCGGCAAACTCCTTCCACACCAATAATCCCCACAGCGCGCTGATCAAGGTTGACCCTTGTCCCATGGCGTAACTGATGGCCGGACCCACGTGCACTTCACTGGGCGCGCTCGCGGCTACAAAGGCGGCAATACCTCCCACGCACCAGATCGCTCCTCCCGCGAGGCCCATGAGGTGTTGTTTCGGGCGGGAAGAGAAAATGGCGGTAAGTTCCAACGGCTCACCCTCAACCGGCAAATTCATAAAGAACAGGTTGAAGACAAATGTGGAGAGGAACACGCCCACGGCGAACAGCAGCGCGATGGCATAAGGTCCCAGACCGTTCTCGCCCTCCTTCCCCTTTTCCAGCAACGGGAAGAAGGAACCCATCAGCAGACCGCTCACCAGCGCCAGGATGACGCCTTTCAATGAAGTCGGCCGCCGCGTGCTCTTCGCCTTGCCGGCTCTGGCCAGGCGCTCGTGACGCAGTTTGCCCAGCGCATCGTAAGCAAAAGCGTCCACCAGGATGGCGACCAGAACCAAGACGCAGCCGGTGAACAGCAGCGCGGGATTGCCGGCCGGCTTGATCAGGTAATTCAGACCAACCCCGATAATCAACGCCAGCCCGATCCCCACCGGAAACGCCACGGACATGCCGGCCACGGCAATGGCGGCCATCAATAGCATATTCGCGAGATTGAAGACGACGCCTCCCGCCAATCCGAAGAACCACTGGTGCCTGCCGGCGTGCATGAGATCGTCCATGAGCGAAAATCCATCGAACCCCATGCTTCCCGCTGTAAGCGCAACCACCACGGCGGTAATCAACAGGCCGATGGCGTAGTCGAAATAGAACAACTCGAACCGCCACTTTCCGGCCATTTTGTACAGATTTGCCCACGAACCCCAGCAAATCATGCTGAGGATCATCAGGAAGAGCGTGGCGGCGTAGGTTTGCGGAAGAATCATATCGTTTTGTCCCGGAACCGTGAGAGTACAATGCGTGGCACAGGCAGGTCAACCGGGGGGTAGAGTCGCGGCCGGTCGCAGGCGTGGCGGATAGCCTGGTTCCTGCACCACGTGTAGGGGCCTCGGCGCGTCCGCGCAAGACGGCAGCGGAGAACCCAGATAATAATCGAGCCCGTATTCCCAATTGCGCTGCAGGCTCTCCAGGCACACCTGCTGTGCGCGGCCGGCGATCTGGGCCGCTAGCGGACGCGCCGAGGCCCGGAGATCCACTTCGGGCACAATCATGATTTTCAGGTAGACCACCCCGGCGGTCACTCCCGCGGCGAGAACGAACGTCGCCGCTGAACGCCGCCCGCGCCTCGCCAGGAACCAGACCGCCGCGGCCATCGCGAGAGGCAGCAGCCATGTCCACGAGAACCGTGGTGCGGGGGCACGAGAAAGACCGGTTGCCACTACCGCTGGAAGGATCGGTCCGGCGATCGGGAACCAGACCAGTTGCAAAGCGCAGAGGCCCAACCAAGCGGCTGTTCGCGACGCCCGATCGAGCGCGATGCCCATCAGCGCCGCCATGGCGGGAACCAGCGGCAGCACATATCCCGGCAGTTTGTTACGCGCCAGCGTGAACAGCGCCAGCCCCCATAACACCACGAGCAGCAGGAACAGCCGGCGCGGATCGGCCCATGCCGGCCGTTTCACAGCAATCGCCAGCAATGGCGACCAGGGCAGCAGCGCGGCCACGAACACGGGCGCATAAAACCACCAGGGCTGCACGTGCAGGAGCGCGTCCGACGTCAATCGCTCGAAATGATGTATCCAAAAGAAATTCGTGAGGAAAATGGATCCATTTTTCAGATAACAAATAACATACCAGGGCAGGGCAACCGCCGCGAAAGGCAGCCCGGCCAGCCCCAACGCGCGACCCAGGCCACGCCGGTATTTCCAGGCCGGCCAAACCAGCGGCAGCGAGAGTCCCAACGGCACCAGCCCCTTGGCGAGCACCGCGGCGCCTGCTAAAGCCCCCACCCAAGGCAGCCAGCGGCGATCGCCCGTGGCTACCCATGGCAACGCCAACAGCATGGCGGCTGAGGAAGCGGCAGCCATCGGCAGGTCCGTGGCGCCCACCTGGGCGAAGCCGATCCATTCCGCCGAGGTTCCCAGAATGGCGGTGGCCAGCCACGCCGCCCGGCTACCGAACTCGCGTCGCAGAATCCACCAGAAGAATGCCAGGAAACCAACTGTCACAATCGCCACCGGCAAGCGCGGCGCGAGATCCGGTCCCAGCCCCAAGCGCGAGGCAAGGCCCGTCATCCAGTACAGCAGCGCGGGTTTTTCGAACCAGGGATGGCCCCACAAGCGCGGCGTGATCCAATCGCCCGACCGTGCCATCTCTCTGCCGATGGCGGCATAGCGCGGTTCATCCGGCCCCAGCATGCCCGCCGCCGTCAAACGAAAAAAGTAAAGAAAGAAAGCGAGCGGCGGAACGGCCCACACTACGGGCGGGACTTTGCGAGGCATTTCTCCCATTATGGCAGCTTCTTAGATCTCGTCTCCGAAAGTTTCGGGTGAGATATCCTCGGCCAACTTCTTGAGCACGGCAAGCGCTAGGTCGAGGTGCTGGGCGGCGGTTCCGAGATCGATTCCCCGTTCTTCTTCCAGGTGGCCCAGCGCCACACGGGCACCCCTCAAGGTTTCCGTGAGGCGTCTGGCCCGTTCCGCGCCGGCCGTCAGATCGTCCTCCTGGAACAGGTCCACGCCGAGCTGGCGGGCCAGTTCCCCGGCGTCGGCGAGGGAATTGTAAGCCGCTCCCGCAAATCGGCCGGGGCTCGACAGGAGCTTCCATACAAGCTCTTTGCCCTTCGCGATCTCCGTCACCACCACGTCGTACCTCTGACGCCGGATGGACGATGACATTGGCATCACAATACCGCAGTATGCCACGTTTGCGATAGCTTGATAAGTGGTGTTATTCGATATTTCCACCCTGCCCACACCCGAAAACTCGGCCATTCACCTGCACCCCGCCGATAACGTCGCCTTGGCGCGCGTGCCCCTGGCGGCCGGAACCGTCTTGCGGGTGAACGGCGGGGAGGTGACGGTGCGCGGCCCCGTCCCGGCCGGCCACAAGGTGGCTCTGAGTTCGATCCCCGCCGGAGGAGCCGTGATCCGCTACGGCCAGATTATCGGCCGCGCGCGCGAAACCATCCGTGCGGGCGAGCACGTGCACACCGCGAACCTGGGCTTCGAGGAACGGCCGCTCGCCGGCGAATTTCCAGCCGGCGAAGCCGCTCCTGCCCAAAGGCGGGACGACGGACCGAGCTTCCTCGGCTATGTGCGTAGCGACGGCCGTGTGGGGACCCGGAACTACATCGCCGTGGTGGCCGCTTCCAACTGCGCCGCCCACACCGCCGCCCAAATCGCCCGGAGCTATGAAGGCCAAACGTTGCCGCCGGATGTGGATGGCATCGTCGCGTTTCCCCATGGCGATGGTTGCGGCCACGGCTCGGGGCCCGATGTGTACCAGATGCGCCGCACTTTGGGCGGCGTGCTGGCGCACCCCAATGTCTCGGCCGCGGTAATCCTGGGCCTGGGGTGCGAGGACAACCAGATAGAGCACTACCTGGGCGGCGCGGCGCCGAATGGCGGCAGGCTGGTGGGGCTTACGCTGCAATCGAGCGGCGGAACGCGCGCCACGGTCGATGCCGCACGCCGCCAACTCGCCCGATTACTTGACCAGGCTGCCGCCGAGAAGCGCACTCCGGCACCGGCCTCGCGCCTGGTTGTGGGTCTGAACTGCGGTGGATCGGATTCCTTCTCCGGCATTACGGCCAATCCCGCGCTAGGCCATTGCTCCGATCTGCTGGCCCAACTGGGCGGCACGCCGGTGCTCGCGGAGACCACCGAGATCGTGGGCGCCGAGCATCTCCTGGTGCGCCGCGCAAGAAACAGACAAGTAGCTGAAAAATTATTAACTTACATTCGCAATTACAAGAAATACCTGAATCAATTCGGTTGCGATTTCAACGACAATCCCAGCCCCGGAAACAAGGCTGGCGGTCTGAGCAACATCGTCGAAAAATCGTTGGGCGCGGTAGCCAAGGGCGGCACTTCCACTTTGATGGACGTCTTCGATTATGCCGAGCCGGTTACCACGCCGGGTTTCTGTTTCATGAACACGCCCGGATACGATCCGGTGTCGCTGACGGGCCTCGCGGCCGGCGGGTGCAACCTGATTGCCTTTACCACGGGACGCGGCAGTGCCATCGGGTTTCCCATTGTTCCGGTGATCAAGATCGTTTCCAACAGCCAGACCTGGCGCGCCATGACGGACAACATGGATGTCAACGCCGGCCGCATCGCGGATGGCGAGGCCACGGTCGAGCAAGTGGGGCGTGAAATCTTCGAGCTGTTGCTCGAAGTTGCCTCCGGCCGGCGCACCTCGGCCGAACGCTTGGGGCACCAGGAATTCGTTCCGTGGCGCATCGGCCCGGTGGTGTAAGACAGTACACCTTAAGGCCGTATATAAAGGAAGCGTGAGTGGTCCGTCGTTCGTTTCTGCATTTGAAGGAACTCCTTTTCAGGGTAGTTCTTCACGGGTATCCAATCCACGCGGGACTACACTGCAGATCTTAGTTCGTCATTTCGGATGAGAAGTGACATCTTCGATGCGGTAGAAGTCATCCACGATCATGAAGAAGAACCGCCAGTATTTGTTGACGCGGGCTTGCCAAACATTCCGGCTCTCGTCGTACTTCTTGGCGTGGAGCGATGGGTGTTGCAGATTAGCAGCCAGGAACCGCAGTTGTTTTTGAAAAGCCCGCCGGACGTGGGGTGGTGCATCCTTCAAGGACTCGATGGCGCGATCGGACAGGACGATCTTCATCGTTTAGGCCGTCTTGCGCGAGGCTCGTTTCCGTTTTCTGATCTCTTTGTGGAGAAACTCGATTGCATCGTCGGCGGTCTTGAAAGGTCCGTAGTAGGGGCCTCCGCGGGCCGCGGCCAGACGCGCGTCAATCGCGCGCCGCTGGGCCGGCGTGTATTCGCCATCCGCAATGGGGAGCTCGGGGATGATGTTGATGATTCCGCCGGAAACCTTGAACTCCACCCGATCTCCGGACTTTATTCCAGCGAGGCGGCGCACGCTTCGGGGCACCACCAATTCATCTTTGGATTTGACGATGACGGTCATGGCAATTATTACCGGTTCCCATCTCCCGACATTTCACTTTCACGATAGCAGGTATAGGCGGGCAGTCAAGCTGCGCCCGGTTCTGTTCTGTACGGCGACCCGCTCCCCGCGCGGGCAAACCTCGCCGGCCAACAAAACGCTCTCATTGACATTACAATGGAACAAGCATGTTTCGAAATCTTCCCCCCTGCTTTCTTGTTCTTCTCTGTCTTGCGGCTGCGGTTCCGGCGCAAGCTCCCCCGAAGAAATCGGCGCTCGATAAGGCTGTGCTCGAAGCCTATGTGCGCCACTTATACGTGATGGATTCGCGCATCGCGGTCCAGGTTTCCGATCCCAAACCCTCCGAGCTGCCCGGTTTCGTGGAAGTGACGGTGCATGCCTCCATGGGGCCGCAATCGCAAGACATCCTGTTTTACGTCGGCAAGGACGGTTCCAAGATCGTGCAAGGCTCGGTATACGACATCGATCACAACCCCTTCAAACACGATCTGGACAAGCTCAAGACCGACGGCGCGGCCGGCACCGGCACTGCGGGAGCGCCCGTGGCCATCGTGGAGTTCAGCGATTTCGAGTGCCCCTATTGCAAGGAGGAAGCGAAACTGCTGCGCGAGCATCTGCTCACCGCGTATCCCAAAGAGGTGAAGATGTACTTCAAGGAATTTCCGCTGGAGTCCATTCACCCGTGGGCCAAAGCGGCCGCTCTGGCCGGGCGCTGCGTGTTCCAGCAGAGTCCGCCCGCTTTCTGGACGTATCACGACTGGATCTTCGGCAGCCAGGAGCAGACCACGGCCGAGAACTTCAAGGATCGCTTGATGGATTGGGCCAAGGGACAGCCAGACCTCGACGCCCTGCAACTCGGCCGTTGCCTGGACACCAAGGCCACCGAGCCCGACATCGAAAAGACCCTCGCGCAGGGGCACGATTTGGGCATCAATTCCACCCCGACCCTGTTCGTGAACGGCCGCCGCATCACGCAAGCCATCGATTGGAACAGCCTGAAGAGCATCATCGATTACGAGATCGAATATCAGAAGACCGCCAAGGACGCCGGCGACGATTGCGGCTGCGATTTGAAACTCAACCTGCCGGGGCAACCGGAATCGAAGACCATGCCGGGCGCGTTGACCAAGAAGCAGTAAGCCCGGCCGTGCCCGTCAAGCCGATTCTCGCGTCGCGGTCACCAAGGCGGTCAGCCGGTTGACGACGTCTCGCAAAACATCCGACTGAGCCGTCAACTCCGTGGCTGCCGCCGCGCTCTCCTCCGCGTTGGCGGCCGTGGTCTGTGTCACGCGCTCCATTTGCGCAATGGCTCTATCGATCTGATCGATTGCGCTGGCCTGTTGCTGGCTGCCGGCCTTGACCTCATCCACCAGTTCCTTTATGCCGCTAGACTCTTCGGCCGTGATGTGAATCGCGCGGGCTACAAGGCCCACTTTCTCCTTGCCCCGGCCGGATTTTGCGATGGACTCCTCAATCAGGCCAGCCGTGTTTTTGGCGGCTTCGGCGCATCTTCGCGCCAGATTGCGTACTTCGTCGGCTACCACGGCGAACCCCATTCCCGCCTCGCCCGCCCGCGCCGCCTCGACCGCCGCGTTCAGCGCCAGGATGTTGGTTTGGAAGGCAATCTCGTCGATCACTTGGATGATCTTGGCAATCCTGCCGCTGGAGTCGTCGATCTCCGCCACGGCCACCACCATTTCTTCCAAAGACCGATTGGTGCCGGCGAAGGTGTCTCGCGATTGAGCGACCAGATTCGCGGCTTTGCTGGAGTCCTCGGTATTTCTGCGGGCCGTAGCGTTGATCTGGGTGGTGGAGGCCGAGGTCTCTTCGAGCGAAGCCGCCTGTTCGGAGGCTGCCTGTGCCAGGGACTGGCTGGAAGTGGAGACCTGCGCCGCGGCGCGGGCCAGTTGATCGGCCCCAACCGAGAGTTCCGAGACCATCTGGCGGAGGGTTCGGTTCAAGCCGCGCACAACGATATACAGAAGTCCCGATCCACTCAGCGCCGAGACGCTCAGGAGCAGCCAAATCAACACACGCGCCCGGCTCCCGGCGGCTTCCGCGGCGGCGGAATAGCGGGCCCCGCTCGTCCGGTTAAACTCCGCTTCCGCTTGAATGGCTGCCCTGGCCGCCCTGTAAATCCCGGTTTTGATGGACTCGTCTTCGTACTTCTTATAGGCCGCGGCACCGTCTCCGCTATCGCTCTCCGCCAGCACTCCATCGCAGATATCGAAGTACCGCTGCAAGGCCGGGCCGATGGCGGCAAACAGGGCGCGATCCGCCGGGTCGTGGGTCCTTTTCTCGTATTCTCCCAGGCTGAGGCTGATGGTTTGCCTCAACTTCCGAATATTCCCTTCGGCTGCTTTCTTGATGGCCGGATCGGACGAGCTGACATGCTTGAGAACATCGCCACGCACCTCATTGATAGCCGATTCCACTTTGGAGCACTGCGAAAGTCCCGGTATGGCTTCGCCCGCCAACCGGTCCACGATGCTTTGCAGCCCGCCTAAGCCGACTAACGCGACAGCACCCAGGCCAACACAAAGAGCCATCAGCAGGGCGCCGGCCAGTGCAAACTTCTTTCCAACCGTCATCCGGCCTCGCATCGTGTTTTCCTCCGGAATGGTCAGATTCGCTGTGTGTCCAACAACTCCCTTATCGGCGCACAGAGCACCACCTTCTAATTGCCCTCAGTCAATTGACAATTGGGCGGGGATTGTCACCTGCTCAGGCCGCGCCGAGCCCCTCTGCCAACAGCTCGCGTAAGTGTTCCAGCAGTTGCGAGGGGAAGAAGGGCTTCTTCAGAAAGCGCACGCGGCCTGTCCCGGCGCACGGGGGCGGATCCTTATAGTGCCCGGAGATCAGCAGAATCTTCACATTGGGTTGCAGCTTCAGTACGCGCTCGGCGAGCTTGGTGCCGTCCATTTCCGGCATGGCCATATCGGTAATCAGCACGTGCACGGGATGCGCTTCGCAAATCTGCAGCGCTTTGGATGGGCGCGGGGCAACCAGCACGTTCACCTTCACCGGGCGCGCCCCGAGCATCTTCTCCACCAGATGCAGAATCTGGGGATCGTCATCGACAATCAAAACCGTCTGCCGCTCGCCCATGTGGTTCTTTGATTCTACGCCATATAGAACGGCGCAACTCGGGTGCGGCCGGCACTGCGCCCGCGCCGCGATTCTGCGACAATCTAAGGTGTTCCGCTGGAGTCGCCTATGCCTTGTCTGCTGCTGGTTCTCGTACTGGCCTTTCCGCGATTGATGCTGGTGCTGATGTTCCTGTTCTCGCATTATCTCCAACGCGCCTACCACGGGCTGATGGTTCCCGTGCTCGGTTTCATTTTTCTGCCGCTCACCACGATTGTCTATGCGTGGCTGACGAACTCCCATCTGCCGGTGGCGGGGGTGAACCTGCTCATCCTGATCGTGGCGGTAGTCATCGACGTCGGCGGCTGGGGCGGCAGCGAGTGGCACCGCCGCTCGCGATAATCGTCATACCATAGATAATCATGATGCTACGCGTTTGGTTTACCGCCCTGTGCGCGGTCGCTCTCGCGTGCGCCTGCTTTTCCCAGGCGCCGCCCAGGAAAGGAAAAGCTGAATTGAAAAAGCAGTCTTTCGGGAAGATGCCGGATGGCACTCCGGTGGACGTGTACACTCTCTCCAATGCCTCCGGAATGGAGGTCCGCATCACAACCTATGGCGGCGCGGTGGTTTCGCTCACGGCGCCGGACCGCAACGGCAAGCTTGCGGACGTGGTGCTCGGCATGAACGACGCGGATGGCTACCGCGCCCAGGGTTTCTACTTCGGGGCGCTGATCGGACGCTACGGCAACCGCATCGGCAACGCCCGGTTCACGCTGGACGGCAAGACCTTCGAGCTGCCGAAAAACGACGGCGCCAACACGCTGCACGGCGGCCCGCAAGGGTTCGACAAGCGCGTGTGGAAGGCCCGGGAAGTGCCCGCCGGCCTGGAACTGACCTACGTCAGCAAGGATGGCGAAGAGGGCTTTCCCGGAAATCTGACCGCTACCGTGGTCTACAGCGTAACCGATAAGAACGAGCTGAAGATCGACTACACGGCCACCACCGATAAGCCGACCGTGGTCAACCTGACCAATCATTCATATTTCAACCTGGCCGGCGCGGGCGAAGGCGATATTCTGGCGCACCAGATGACGCTCTATGCCGACCGTTTCACGCCGGTGGATACGGGCTTGATCCCCACCGGAGAACTTAGACCGGTGCAGGGGACGCCATTCGATTTCACCAAGTCCACCGCCATTGGCGCGCGCATCGGCCAGAACGATGAACAGCTAAAGCTGGGCCGCGGCTACGACCACAACTGGGTATTGAACAAAGCCAGCGGCGGGTTAACCAAAGCCGCCGAGGTGTATGAACCCACCACCGGCCGCGTGATGGAAGTCTGGACCACCGAACCGGGCGTGCAATTTTACACCGGCAACTTCCTGGATGGTTCCGCTCACGGTAAAGGCGGCAAAGTGTACATCCGCCGCGGCGCCTTCTGCCTGGAGACGCAGCATTTCCCCGATTCGCCGAATAAGCCCGCTTTCCCCTCCACCGAGTTGAAGCCGGGCCAGCAGTATCGCACCACCACGGTGTACCGGTTCCTGGCGCGGTAGATCCCTATTTCGCCCAGGCGTTCTTGTAGACGCGGCCGTCCTTCATCACGAATTTCATGTCCTGGAAGAGCTTCACGTCGGCGCGCGGATCGCCGGCGACGGCGACCACATCGGCAAACGCCCCTTTCCGAATGACGCCGAGATCCTGGGCGTGCCCCAGCAGGTCGGCCGCGTGGATGGTGGCGCAGCGAATGGCATCCATGGGCTTCATGCCGTACTCGACCATGGTGGCGAACTGCTTGGCGTTATCGCCGTTGGGGTAGACGCCGCCGTCCGTGCCGAACGCCATGCGCGTACCGGCCAGCATGGCGCGCCGGAAGCTGGCGCGTTGCAGCTTGCCCAGGTTGCGCTCCTTCTCGATGGATTCAGGCAGCATGCCATTCTTGGCGCCTTCTTGCAGGATGAAATCGTCGTTGTAGATATCGAACACCAGGAATGTGCCGTGTTGCTTGGCGAGCGCGATGCCTTCGTCGTCGATCAGGCTGGAGTGCTCGACCGAATCGATGCCGGCGCGAATCGCGTCCTTGATGGATTGCGTGCCATGCGCGTGCGCGGCCACCTTGCGCCCGAGTTTGTGCGCCTCGTCCACAATGGCCTGCATCTCTTCCAGCGTGTATTGCGGTGTGCCGGGCTGGTCGCCCTTCGACATCACGCCGCCGGAAGCGCAGATTTTGATGAGATCGGCGCCATACTTGATTACCTCGCGGACCTTGGCGCGCGCCGCCCAGGGTCCATCCGCCACGGCGAAATCTTTGTAATGGAACTCGGGCGCCAGCAGGTTGTTATCGCAGTGGCCACCCGTGATGCCGAGCGCCGGACCGGAGACGAACATGCGCGGCCCGTCGATATCGCCCGCCACGATGCCATCGCGCAGCGCCACATCCGAGAATCCGTCCGCGCCCACGTTGCGCACCGTGGTGAATCCGGCCAGCAGCGTGAGCCGCGCGCTTTTCACTCCGGTGACGGTCTCGCGCGGCACCGAGACGCTCACCGATTCGTACCCTTGCTTAGCGGGATCGATGGTGAGGTGCACGTGCACGTCGATCAAGCCGGGCAAACAGGTTGCTTCCGGCAACTCGACTACTTGGGCGCCCGCTGGGATGGCAAGGCCGGCGCCCACATCGGTGATCTTGCCCCCGGCTGTGAGAATAACGGCGTTGTTAATGAGATCGCCCGATTCCACATCGAGCAGCCGGCCGCATCGCAGCGCGAGGAGGCTATCGGGCGTCGCCGCGGAAGCCAATCCAGCGGCCAGGCAAACGAGCAGAGCGGTGATTTTCATGGTTAAAGGCTAATTTACCCTATTTAGGAGCAGACGAAGGGAATCGAGCTAAAGTAGATGCTGGTGTCCCGAAAGGGGGCGTCAGATGTCGAAGGTTACTCCCGCGGCTATCTTAGCTGCCCTGTTTGTGCTGATCATGCGGGTTGGCGCGCAGGAACCGCCGCCGAACCCAGCCAGTGTGCAGCCCGGGCCGGTGATCCATACCACCGCCTCCGAGGTGGCACTGGACCTGGTGGTTCGCGACAAGAAGGGCCGGCTGGTGAAAAACCTCGGGTCCGGCGATTTGGAGATCTACGAAGATGGCGTCCGCCAGCAAATCAAGAGTTTCCGGCTGGTGAACGAACAAGCGGCCCCGGCGCCGCCGGCACAACCGGCACAACCCGCATCGCCCGGCCACCCGGAGCAGCCACCCAGCGGACCGGCATTTCCAACGGTCACTCTGATCCCCGCGGCCCCCAACCTGGTCTGTATCGTATTCCACAACCTGGATACCTCGGCCCGTAAATGGGCCATTTCGGCCGCCCAGGAGTTCATCGCGAACCACTTGCACCCGGGCACGTGGGTAGGTATCTTCAACCTCGATGCGCGGCTCACTTCTCTACATCCATTCACTACCAACCGGGATGAGCTGCTGCACGCGGCGAACAACGCCTTCTACGGGACGACCGCGGACATTACCCGAGCGGCTGAGGCCGTTTTGAACTCCACCCCAAACGTACAGTTTATTATCGGAACCGGGGATCCGACCGCTTACAAGGACCTCTCCACCACCGGCTCGGTGGCCGCGACCGCCATCGTGGGCGCGGATGTGGACAATGGGCCGGGCGCCAACTCCCAGCGGGGGGACATTGTGCTCGAGCGCGAGCAGTTTATCGGTGTCGAAGGAGCCCGGCAGATGGACCAGATCAATCTGATGATCCGGCAAATCGGCGCTTTTCCCGGGCACAAATCGGTTCTGCTGCTCAGCTCCGGATTTACAACTACCGGTGATCCCGATCAGTTTCAGGCCCTGTTGAACAAGGCCACCCTGGCGAATCTCAGCGTGTATGCCTTTGACGCCAACGGTCTGAATCAGACATCCACGGCGCAGGCTTCCACCATCGCCTTGCAGCACGTAACGGCGCTGAGCCAGCAACAGGGACAGATCTCTCCGGGATATGGGAATAGTGTGCCTCCTCCGGGAACCAGCTCGACTGGCGGCGCGGGCGTCCTGGCGGAGAGGTCCCGGCAGGGCGACTACCAACGCGATGCCGTGCGCACTTCGGATCCGCAATCGGGTCTGCGCGCCCTCTCCGAGGGCACGGGCGGGTTTCTGGTCGCCAATTCCAACGACCTGCGCAAGCCGTTCCAGCAGATCGGCGGGGATGTGGAAGCGCATTACGAAGCGGACTACCATCCCTCCTCCGACAAATATGACGGGCACTTCCGCAAGATCGAAATCAAGCTGGCGCGCGCCGATTGGAAAGTCGAGAGCCGGGCCGGCTACTTCGCCATACCGGACGTGGGCGGTTCGGACGCGCTGCGTCCTTTCGAGATGGTCGGCCTGATGCTGTTGAATGCGCACCCGGCTCCGCGCGGCTTCGAATTCCGGTCCGCGGCGTTTCAGTTCCGGCCGGGCGCCAATGCGCAATCCGCGGTGGTTTTCGAGTTGCCGGGCACGGCCCTGACCGCCACGCCCCAGCCCGCGCAGAAGAAGCACCGGCTGCACGCTTCGCTTTTCGCCGTGGTCAAGGACCCGGACGGGGAGATCGTGGATCGGTTCGGGAAGGATTTCCTGTACGAAGTCCCCGACGATCAATTGGCCGGGATCCAGGCCGCACCCATCGACTACGGCCATGCCTTCAACCTGCCACCGGGCCACTACACCGTGGAGAGTGTGTTGCTGGATCGCGAGGCGAATCGTGCCAGCACCAGCACGGTGGAGTTCGATAGCGCGGCGGCGAAAGGTGTGGGATTGAGCAGCGTGGTGCTGGTGGCGCGTGCCGACCCCCTGACGGGGGAGCCGGAGCCGGACGACCCGCTCCATTTTCAGGGCCGCGAACTGGTCCCGATGTTCGGCGGATCGGTGAAACCCTCCGCGAAGCCGCTGGTGTACTTCGTGGTGTATCCGGATAAGTCGAGTCAGGAAAAGCCGCGCATCCGCGTCGAGTTTCTGGTAAACGGAGAGCAACTGGAGCAGAAGCAAGACGAGCTTCCGCCACCCGATTCTTCCGGCGGCATACCGGTGGTGGTGAACGCGGTCACCAAACCCGGCAATTGCGAGATCCGGATTACGGCCATGCAGGGCTTTGAATCGACCACGCGGAGCGTCACCTACACCGTGGCGGCACAATGAGCCTCGTGCGCATCCATTCGAGCGTGCGGCGGATTCCCTCGTCGTATGAGGTCTTGCGCACGCCGCCGAGCCGCGTCACCAGCTTGCTATCGTCCAGAATCACGGGCGTTTCCTGAAGATAGAGCATCTCCACCAGCTCGCGCAGCACCGGGTCGAACCAGCCCAACATCTTGAGCAATCCGCGTCCCGCCGAACGGTACTTCGGTTCCCGGCCTAACGCCCGGTACACCCGCGAGATGAAATCGATCGCCGAGATCTCCCCCGGTCCGCCGCAGTTCCAGCTTTCGCCGTAGCAATCGTCGCGCAAAGCCAGATCCACAATCACCGGACCGGTATCGGGAACGAAAACGAATTCGTGCGGCGCACCCGCCGGACCGGGCCAATTGGCAGTTTTGTTCGCGAGCGCGGCGCGGAAGATGGGATTGGCCAGGCTATTGTCGGCGTGCGGACCATAGAAATCCGGCAACCGCACGATCAGCCCGCGGATGCGATTCTGCCGGTGCGCTTCGAGCACCAGGTCTTCCTGTTCCTTGCGGTAGCGCCCCTTGCGCGTTTCCGGCTGCCGCGGATGGTCTTCCGCCACGCGCGCCGAGCGCGGCACTCCATAGGCGTAGACGCTCGATACCAACACCAGGCGCGCCACACCCGCGGAAACCGCGGCTTCGAGAGTGGTGCGCATCAACGCCGGGTGGAGTGCGTGCGATGGGTAGGGCAGCCCGACGCAGTAAACGATGGTCTCGATACCGCGCGCCGCCTCGCCCGCCGCTCGTCGGTCCGCGAGGTCGGCGGGAACGATCTCGGCATGAGCCAGATGGCCGAAGGATTCCTCTAATCGCTGGCGCGACCGGCCCACCGCGCGAAAAGGGATGCCCCGTCGTTCCAATTCGGGAGCCACCGCCCGGCCGATAGCACCCGCCGCTCCGAACAGAGCTACTTTCTCCATGAGTCTATCCAGTATCGTGGCCAGTATAGCGCGCTACAATTACACTCCATGTCACTCACATCGGGTTTCCGTCTGGGCGCGTATGAAATAGGGGTGGTGCTCGGGGCTGGCGCCATGCTGGCTACCTCCACCACGCAGGCGCGTTCGAACATCTGGCTATTCGAAGGATTTCCGCAACCGCGCGGATGGCTGGGCCGGCTGTGGGGTGGGCACTGATGCCGCGCTGATAGAATAGGGGAAAATGGTGCGTCCTGAAAGACGCGTTGTCCTAGCAGGTGCAAGCAGTACCGCGCTAAAATCTACCAATGAGGGCCATGCTGGCGGCACTCCTCTTCTTGCAGGCGGTGGATTATACCGCCGACGGCCTCAAAGCACTGGACGCCGGCCAATACCAGGCCGCGGCCGAAGCTTTTCAAAAGGTCGTTGCGGCGGACCCCGGCGATTTCGCCGCCCACTTCAACCTGGCGCTGGCCTACGGTTTCCTGCACCGGGATGGCGAGGGAATCGCCGAGTACCGCAAAACGCTCGAACTTAAACCGGGCCTCTACGAAGCCGATCTAAACTGCGGCATCCTCCTGTTGCGCCAAAAAGACGCCGCTGCCGCCGTCGCCCTGTTGCAGGATGCCGCCGGCCAGAAACCGGGGGAATTCCGTCCCCGCTATTATCTGGCGGAGGCGCAATTCGAAAGTGGCGCCCTGGAGCAGGCTGCGGCCAGCTACCGGTTGGCGCTCGAACTGGACCGCAAGTCGGCCGGCGCCGAACTGGGCTTGGGACGAGCCCTGGCGCGGCAACAGAAGCTGGCCGAAGCCGAACCGCACTATCGGCAGGCCGTGGCGCTCGACCCCAAGATGGCCCACTGGCTGCTTGAATTGGCCGGCTTGTACGAAAAGGATAAGCAACCGGCCGAGGCTCTGGCCATTTACCGCCAGTTTCCCGAAGATCCAGCCGTTCAGGCCCACGTAGGGCAGATGATGCTGGATGGCAAGCAGTATGCCGGTGCCATCTCCAGTTTGGAAGAAGCGTTCGCCAAAGAGCCCAGCCAGGCGAATCGCGTGGCGCTAGTCCAAGCGTACATGTTGGCCAAGCAACCGGCTAAAGCCCTGCCACTGGCCAAGGAGGCGGTAGCCGCCGAACCTGCCGGCTTCGAGGTCCGCATGATGTATGGGCGCGCGCTGCAGGATTCCCGGCAATTCGCCGCGGCCGCTGTCCAGTTCCAGGAGGCCCTGAAACTCAAGCCCGAGAATGCCGCCGTGTGGGGCGAAATGGGGGGCGTGCTGCTGCTTGCGGACAACCTGCCGGACGCGCTGGCGGCCTTCCAAAAGGCGCGTCAGTTGGGTCAGGACACTCCCGGAAATTGCTTTTTCCAGGCCATCGTTCTGGATAAGATGCACTATACGAAACCGGCGGTGACAAGACAGGCCATGGAAGCGTATCAACGGTTCTTGGGAATGAGCCAAGGCAAGAACCCCGATCAGGAATTCCAGGCGCGGCAGCGGGCCCGCATCCTCCGTAGCGAGCTCGAAAGGCGATAAATGAGCATTCGTTTCGCATTGGCGCTGGTACTCGTGGCGGGCGCGCCGGCGAGTCTCCTGGCAGACCTGAAATCCGCGTTGGCGGAGCCCAATCTGGAGAAGCGCTCGAAACTGGCGCTGGATAACGCCACTGCGGCGCTCGACGCCGCCCGCTCGGCCTATACCAACGGCGACAATGAGAAGATGGCGGCCGATATCACCGAGCTCCAGCAATCCGTGGACCTGGCTTACAAGTCCTTGCAGGATACCGGCAAGAACCCGCGCAAAAGCTCGCGGTGGTTCAAAGCCGCCGAGATCCGTACGCGCGATTTGCTGCGGAGGCTGGATGCCTTCGAGCACGACATGAGTTTCGAAGACCGGCCGCCGGTCGAAAAGGCCAAGACCGACATCCAATCGGTACACGATGACCTGCTGGTAGGCCTGATGGAGGGGAAGCTGAAATGAAAACCCTGCTATGTTGTCTGATCCTGGCGGCGCCGCTGGCGGTGCCCGTGCCGGCGCAGCAACGCCGCGACTTTCTGACGGCCGACGAGATCGACCAGATCCGCGAAGCCCAGGAACCCAATCTGCGCATCTCTCTTTATGCCAAATTCGCCGCGCAACGGGTTGACCTGGTGGAGAACCTGCTCTCCAAGGAGAAGCCCGGCCGCTCGATTCTGATTCACGACGCGCTCGACGATTACAACCGCATCATCGATGCCATCGACGACGTGGTGGACGATGCGCTCCAGCGGAAACTGGACGTCAAGCCGGGTCTGAAGCTGGTGGCCGACACTGAAGAGGGAATGCTGCCCAAGCTGCAAAAGATCGAGGACAGCCAACCCAAAGACATGGCGCGCTACGATTTCGTTTTGAAAGATGCCATCGACGCCACCACCGATAGCCTGGATCTGTCGCAGGAAGATACCGCCAAACGGGCCGCCGATGTCAAGGCGCGCGATAAGGAAGAGCGAAAGACCATAGAGGAGAGCATGACGCCGGCCGAAAAGGACGCCAAAGCGGCAGCCGAAAAGAAGGCCGCGGCCGACGAGGAGAAGCAGAAGAAGGCGCCCACACTGTACCGTCCGGGGGAGAAGAAGGACGATACCGACACCGGCAAGCAGCAGTAAACCGCAGACAAGGAGGGAGCGATGTTCGCGGGCGGCAACGTAACTGTGCGGGTTTCCAACATGGAGCGCGCTGTGCGCTTCTACACCGAAACGCTGGGCCTGAAGCTGGCGTACAGGTTCGGCGATCATTGGGCCTCGATCGAGGTGGGGCGCGGGCTGACGATCGGGCTGCATCCGGCGTCCGGGGAAGCGGTAGGCCGCAAAGGGTCGATGGCGATCGGGCTGGAACTCAAAGGCCCTATGGCGGAAGCGGTCAAAGCGCTGGAGGCCAAGGGCGTGCGGTTCTCCACGCCTGTGAATGAGGGCAAAGCGGGAAGCTTTGTGGCATTCGAAGACCCGGACGGCAACCAACTGTATCTGGCCGAGCTCGACTGGGAGCACGTGAACCAAGGGGAGGGGCGGTACCCAAAAGAGTAAGGCGCATGGGGTGACGTTGCCATCCATCTTGGGGTGTGGCATCGTTTTTCTATACGCTCTATGCTCATTCCCAATCTCCCGCGCCTTTCCGCCCTCGCCTTTCTGCTGGCCTGCTACCGGCCGGTTGCAAACTGCGAGACCAGACTCCCCGGCATTCTCGGCAGCCACATGGTGTTGCAACGAGAGAAGCCGATTCATATCTGGGGGTGGTCGGCGCCCGGAGAGAAGGTTGCGGTTTCGCTCCATGGAATCAGCCGCCAGACCACGGGCGACAGCCTGGGCGACTGGAGCGTTTTCCTGCCTCCCGAAGGCGCCGGCGGCCCTTATCGGCTTGAGGTGGCGGGCACGAACAAGATCGTTCTCGACGATGTTTTGATCGGCGATGTTTGGTTTGCATCGGGCCAGTCCAATATGGAAATGCCGTTGAAGGGCTTCGACAGCGCGCCGGTGAAAGATTCGGCGGTGGAGATTGCCCGCGCCACTGAACCGCGCATCCGGCTGCTGCACATCCCCGCCAAGGCCGCCGATTTCCCCCTGCGGAATGGCGGCACGGGCTGGACCGTATGCTCCCCCGAAACCGCCCGCGATTTTTCGGCCGCGGCTTATTTCTTCGGCCGCGATCTGGCCGCGCGGGAGCACGTGCCCATCGGGCTGATCGATGCCACCTGGGGCGGCACGGTGGCCGAAGCATGGTTGAGTCTCGAGGCCATTAGCGCGGATGCGGGCCTGATGCCGGTGTTCGCCACGCGCGCCCGCATGATGGAAGAGCAGGACGAGATGGCTGCAATCCACGCCCGCGAGCAGCGCGAGGATGCGGCCGCGCGCGAGGCCGGCCAAGCGCCGCCCAAACATACCTGGCATCCCAACCCCGCTTCCTGGGCGCCGGCCGCGCTGTTCAACGGAATGGTGGCTCCCGCGACGCCCTACGCCATCAAGGGCGTGATCTGGTATCAAGGCGAGTCCAACAGCCGTCTGGCCTTTGCGCCCATGTACGCCCGACTGTTTCCAGCGCTCATCGCGGACTGGCGTGCGCAGTGGCATGAGGGGGACTTTCCGTTTCTCTTCGTGCAGATCTCGAGCTATACGTCCGATGCCACCGAATCCTGGGCAATCATCCGCGAAGCCCAGCGGCGCACTTTGGCGGTAGCAAACACGGCCATGGTGGTGACCATCGATATCGGCGATCCGGACAACGTGCACCCGGCGGATAAGCAGACCGTAGGCGCGCGTCTGGCCTTGGCGGCGCGCGCGCTGGCATATGGCGAAAAGGTGGAATACTCCGGGCCGCTCTACCGGCAGGCGGCGCCCGAGGGCGAGAGTGTGCGGGTGTGGTTCGATCACGCCGCGGGCGGGCTGGCGGCTAAGGGCGGCGCTCTCGAAGGGTTTGAGGTCGCCGGGGAGGATGGGCGCTTCGTACCCGCGACCGCGCGCATCGATGGGAGCACCCTGGTGGTAAGCGGCGCCGCGGTGCGGGAGCCGAAGTACGTGCGTTACGGATGGGCCAACGCGCCGGCTGTCAACCTGTTCAACGGAGATGGATTGCCGGCTTCGCCGTTCACGTCGGAAGAGGCGATCCCGGAGCGGTAAAGCGATCCGGGCCGATGCATGCATTTTGCATCGGAATGCATTCTGTGTACAGAAGGAGGCCGCCAGCGAGCACCGTAGCCTGGCCCAGCAGGCGGTCGCGGTGCTAGCGCGCGGGCTCGAAGTCGAAGTTGACCCCAGGGCTCGCCGGCGGGCCGTGCTTCAGGCGATTGGAAGGGATCCCCTCGACAGCCAGCTCGAACATTTCAGTATTAAAGTTATAAATTTATAGTACCAAGCGGTCTTTTTCTCCGGAAACAATCGATTCGGATGCGTGGTCCTATAGTAGACTCCGGATGGGGAGTGGAGTATGTGGACTTCGCGTACGAGTTTTCGCAGATGGTTCGCCCTTCCCGGATTTGGGTTGATCCGACCTCTCTGCATTGCGGCGATCGCTCTTATTCTTCCCGGTGCTTGTGCCGCCCAAGTGGCTGTCTGGGGAGGCGGCGCTGGCGGCTGGTTTGCGATCCCCTCGCACTGGTATGACAGCAGCACAAACACCCAAGTTGCACCCCCGAGTGGGTCCGGGTGGACGGCGCTGATTGGATACGGGTCCGCTAATGGGTCGGTGACGCTCGACGGGGCGGCCAGCGTTGGGTCGGTCTGGCTCGGTCGTGGGACAAGTGGCAGCCTGGAGGTGAACTCGGCAGCCAACTCCCTCACTGCTGCTGGCAACATAGACGTCGGAGCCGGTGGCGTCCCCAGTTCTACAGGTACGAGTGCCGGGCAGGGAGACCTCAGTGTTTCCGGCGGAGGTGTAGTGAGCGGGAATCACGTCCTTATTGGTGCCGCCCAGAGCGTGGGGAGCGTGGAGGTCAGCGGTGCGGGATCGCAGCTCAACGCAACCAGTTTAGTCGTTGGCGAGGGGGGCCTTGGGAGTCTGGTAGTCGATCCGGGTGGCGTGGTGACTGCTCAGTCTACCCAGATCGGCGAGATCTCTCCAGCAGTTGGCACCGTCGAGGTGGAGGCCGGCGTTTTCAATGCCGGCAAGCTCTCTATCGGCAGTTCCGGGACGGCGGGGGACGTGAGAGTTGTGGGCAGCACCCTGTCCAGCAGCGATGCCCAGGTCGGCGTCTACGGAAATGGATCCGTGGCGGTGGACGTGTTGTCGGCATGGAACAACACCGGCGAGCTCGACATTGGTGGCGGTGGATCGGTAACAGTTGAGGATTATTCGATACTCACCGCCGACAGCCTGCTGCTCCAGTCCGGCGGGAGTCTGATCCTGGACCCATCGGATGCCAGCGTGACCGGAGACTTCACGCTGGATTCGGGCGGAAGCCTGGCGCTGGATATTGCCGGGGATATGTCCGACCTCATCAGCCAGTTGGACATCGCCGGAACGGGCACGTTCGACGGGATCATCGACCTGAACTTCATCGACGGTTTCGCACCGACCTCCGGCACGTTCGATTTGATCAACGTCCCGAGCGCGGATTTCAGCCTCGCGACGATCGACGTAACGGGTCTCCAGCCGGACATCCCGTACTCGTACAAGTATGCCGACGGGGAGTTCACGCTGACGGTGGGGGAAGTAGGGAGCCCGGAGCCGGGGTCGTTCTGGCTTGCCGACGCAGCGCTCGCGGGCGTGGCGCTGGGCCTGCTGAGGAAGAGGATCCGGGCCGGAGCGTGATGTTCTGAGTCAGAGATCCACTGAGGAGACGGGCGGCAGTGGGGCGGACCTCCGCGTCCGAGGCGGCTCTGACGAAAGGGATGTGGTGCGATGAAGCAGTTCCTGGTTGGGCTGGCGGTGTTGGCCGTGGTGGGCGCGGGCGTCTGGTACGGATGGTCGCAGAGGCCGCACTGGCCGAAGCTCGAGACGCAGTATCAGGCGGTGCTGCTCGATAACGGGCAGGTCTACTACGGCAAGATCGAGCGGATGGAGCGGGAGTTCTCCGTGCTGACGGAGGTCTACTACATCCAGACGCAGGTCGATCCGGAGACGAAGGCGAGCCGCAGTATCCTGGTGCGGCGCGGGAGCGAATGGCACGCGCCGAATCGGAGCCTCGTCAATACGCGGCACATCCTGATGATCGAACCGGTGACGCCGGGGTCGAAAGTGGCGGAGCTGATCGCGGCGCTGAAGAGCCATGGGAAGTAGCGGATGCCGTGGTTCAGAACCATTGCAGAACCCGCGCCGCGTGGGGCGGGCAAGCGTTCAGTTCCCTTTTTTGATCAACCCATACTCCATTGACATTACCATAATTGGTTTCTAGCAGGCAAGGATTGCGTCGGTCGGGGACCGGCAGCATTGACGATCGTCCCGCGGCGCTATGCTGTTATACAATTTGTATAACAGTGCGATTCGAATGGGACGCCGAGAAGGACAGGGCCAACCGGAGCAAGCATGGCGGTATCGCATTCAGTAGCGCAGCGCTCGTTTTTGACGATCCCGGCGTAGTCCTTCGCAAGGATCGGATCGCCGCTGGAGAGCAACGTTGGCACGCCATCGGCGCCGCGGAGAAGGCGCTTTTGCTGGTGGTCCATGTGTATCGGGGAAAAGGCTGAAAATGGCGAAGAAATTATCCGCATCATCTCGGCGCGGGAAGCTAATCAGCGTGAGCGCCGAATCTATATTCAACAAGCCGGTGAGTAAGAAACAGAAAGCCGTTTTAGCGCGCATTGCCGAACGTCAAGCCGCCGGGGACGATTCCGCGATCGACTATTCGGACATCCCCGAGTTGACTGACGCTCAACTCGCGCAGTTCCGGAGGGCACCCAAGGTGCTGGTGGCCGCCCGGTTGGACCGGGAGGTTTACGACTGGCTCCAGCAGTATGGGAAGGGGTATTCGACGCGGATCAACGAGATTCTGCGCGCGGTAATGTCCCAACAGCCGCCGCGCTCGTGAGCTGGAGGCTTGACTGAGAGGCGGCACACAGAAACCCCCACAGCATTTTCCAATCCAGAAATGAGCCTGAAATCGGGAATTGATTCCAGTGCGAGGTGAGCCTGAAACCGCTGTTTGATTCCAACGCGGGATGAGCCTGAAAATCTGGGTGAATCTCGATATGGCCG
>Ga0326728_10006194_pt1 | contig 32517 bp, 25 predicted proteins | sample MB3enrmetagenome_FD_207602 | JGI IMG/M metagenome (GOLD analysis project Ga0326728, IMG submission 207602) | Lab enriched peat soil microbial communities from McLean, Ithaca, NY, United States - MB31MN | ecosystem: Environmental > Terrestrial > Soil > Wetlands > Peat | place: USA: New York... | reverse complement strand
GTCGTTTAATTTTATAGGAGTCGATCTCATCAGCGCAGGATACATTGTTTCGCGCTTTTATGCAAGTAAGTACTAGAGACATAATCCGATTCTCTCCCTTAGTCCATCTTACGGAATGCTCAGTCCGAAAAACGGGGTGCTGATGGAGAAGCCTGGCCCGTAGTAGTAGCCGTAGTAGGGGTAATAATAGGGGTCGTAATAGTATGGTCTGTAATAGTAAGGCCTCCAGTAATAATCGTAATCTCGGTCGTAGCTGTAGTAGCGGTGGTGGCGGTGGTGACTATGGCGGTAGTGCTTTTTGGGTTTCCTGGCCGGCTGCTCTTGATCGGTCGAGGCGTTTGAACTGTACCGCTGTTGTTGATTATTGGGAGCGTTTGAGCTGTAATTTTGCGGCTGTTGAGTATTTGTACCAGCAGCCTCCTCAGCGCGCGCTGAATATCCGGATAAGGCAAATAGCCAGATCAGAAACGCCAGTGAAACTGTAGTCAATACAAATCTCATCCTTTTTACCTCGTGTTTCTATAGCCGTATCGTCTCTACGGCAAATATTTGGAATCTTTACTAAAAAATAAACATCTTCAGACATGGCACAAGTGGCCTTGGAGATGAGCAGCCCGAGCCAACACATCTCTCCTCTGTGGCGTTATGCAGTGCTCCATCCAGAAGCTTTCCGTTTTTGGAACATACCTGGATCTTCATTTCTGACAGCAGATTCGTTTGAAATTCTACCTTTTTGACGATTCCGATCACGCCGGGGGAATAGACGCGGGCCGAAGGCGGAAGTCCCCGAGAAAAAGCCGTCTTAATGAGTTTTCAGGGGGCTGGTATATGTCGGACAAGTTATGGTGGAAGGAAGTAATGGATTTTGCAAACGGCAAGGCATAGATGTGTTGCCGGCGGTCGTCTTGATACCTGTTTTTTCTAACTTTGCATCCTGGCGGGAGATTTCGGGCGCCGAAAGATCATTTTACCACGAAAGCATTCTCTGCGCTTACGCGTTTTTACATGCTCTTAACGAATCTTAACAAAGATTTTCCCAAAATCGTCCGATTATTGCTTTGAGACCGACACAAAACGAAAAGACCGATGCAAATATGCCGATTAACATCGCGTGTCACTTAAACGCGCCACACATTTTCGCAACATTACAGTGAGAGGAGCAAGTCATGGCCATTTCGCCAGTCAACTCCACCAACTCGCTCTACACCGGCTACCTTTCCATGTTCCAGCAGTCAAACGGTGGTGGAACAGGCTCAGGCATCCAGGTTTCAGGCAGTCAATCAAACTCGGGCGGCAATGACAGGCTAATGCAGAGCATCATGCAGGCGTTCAGCCAGATGGGAATTTCGTTGCCTTCTCCGTCAAACGGCCAACCGCCAAACTGGAGCGCAAACTCGACTTCCGGCACCTCCGCTTCATCCACCAACGCGACCGATTCCACCCACAACGCTCGACATGCATTCAGAAAGTTCATGCACGACCTGATCTCAGCCGTAGAGTCGGAATCGGGTTCAAGCAGCAGTTCATCCTCCTCCAGCCCGACTTCCACCTCTTCGACAGCGACATCTCCCTACTCAAGCTTTTCGAACGGACTCGAGCAACTGATTTCGCAGTTGCAGGCCGGTTCGACCGGTTCATCCGCCTCCTCCACTTCATCTGCGAGCACTACCCTCAGCACGCTGCAATCCGATTTCAACAGCCTGATCTCGGCGCTTTCCGGCAACAGTCCATCGAGCAGCGCGAACAGCACATCCGGCAGCAGCGAGAACCTGACGACTTTTCTCCAGGACGTGGCCGCAAACCTCGGTGCTTCAGCCTCCACCACATCCACAAATGCGACCGGCTCGACCCATCCCGCCCACAACGCTCGACATGCATTCGGAAAGTTCATGCATGACCTGTTCTCGGCCGTAGAGTCGGAATCGAGTTCAAGCAGCAGTTCGTCCTCCTCCAGCCCGACTTCCTCCTCTTCGACAGCGACATCTCCTTACTCAAGCTTATCGAACGGACTCGAGCAACTGATTTCGCAGTTGGAGGCCGGTTCGAGCAGTTCATCCGCCTCCTCCACTTCCTCTACGAACAGTACGCTCAGCACGCTGCAATCCGATTTCAACAGCCTGATCTCGGCCCTTTCCGGCAACAGCTCATCGAGCAGCGCGAACAGTACATCCGGCAGCAGCGAGAACCTGACGACTTTTCTACAGGACGTGGCCGCAAACCTCGGTTCTGCAACAACCGCTTCGGCAATCGGAAACTTTATGAACAAATACTGGTAATATTGTGAAGGGTGATGGACGCGCTCTCAGATGCGCCATTGGGAACAGGGAGGGGCGGACCCTCACTTCGTTTCGGGTCTCCCGCTATAAGCGTGACCTCATGCGATGCGAGCCCTCACTACGTTCGGACTCCGTGCTGTCAGCGTGGCTGTATGTCATGCGTATAGCTCGGTGCCCGATCTTTTATGAGGGCGGACCCTCACTTCGTTTCGGGTCTCCCGCTATAAGCGTGACCTCATGCGATGCGAGCCCTCACTACGTTCGGACTCCGTGCTGTCAGCGTGGCTGTATGTCATGCGTATAGCTCGGTGCCCGATCTTTTGTGAGGGCGGACCCTCCCTAGCAAAGTTATGCGCAGAGACTGACAGCAAGCGTGAAGACCAGCCCTACTGATTCGTACCTGCGCCCTGACCCGCGCCTCCGCCCATACCGTGCCTTCCCCGGCCTCTGCCTGAGCAGAACTCCTCCTTTGTTATATAACCATGTCCATTGACATCCATTGCCTTGAACATTTCTTCGGGATTACCTCTGTGATGCGGAGCTGCCATAAATTCCTCTTTGGTGAGTTTCCCGTCATGGTTGGTGTCCAATGCATCAAAACGTTCCTGGCAACTCATCTTCGGAGCACCTTGACCGCCCTGCCACTGGGCGGATGCCATGCCTCCAATGAGAAACGCCGTCACAGATACCGCCAGTACAACCGGCTTGAAATGTTTCATCATTTTCTCCTTCTTGCGGATGCTTGATTGAATCCGTCAGGAAGATCCACCCAGTTTCAAGTCTTAACCGAAGCGCAATCTCCGATGGAATGATACCTGAGAATAAAGTCCCTCCGCTTTCGCAGACGCCGGAGTGATTTCGGGTGTGCGGTAAGGTCCCTGGATAACCCTCGGACTAGACGACCTGACACCGCAATTTTGGTCTTTTACTCAATCCTCTTGCAAAACTGTCGTTGCAGCCGTCTTTTCGTATCCAGGAGGGAGTTCGAAGAGGGAATCGTCAACCGGACCAGTCCGGATATTCTGGTATTCCACTATTATTTCTGAGTCTTCAATCTTAATCGGAAACGGAAATTGCCTGGGAATCCAAATGAGAGTCTTTTCACCCTCTTCCACGGTTTCGAACTTTTCGCAAGGCATGCCGGAAACGGTTTCTTCCCCGACAAATTTCGCATTCTTTGCCTTTTCCGCCGTCCATTCTTCGAATGTCTTGTCCGGAGACTGATAAGGCATTTCCATATACGTTTTTTCTCCGGGCGTAATCGTCCAGGTCACTTTTTTATCCAGCCGGATAATCATGACTTGAGTCTCGTCCTTTTCGGTTGTTTCCTGCCTGACTTTATCGCCCTTCGCGAAAACCTTGCCCTTCATCAGTTCATCGCCCTTGGGCGCTATGACTACGTCGGCTGAAAACTCCACTGCAGCGCGAGCTATCCCGAAAAGAACCAGGACAACCAATGGCAAGGAAGAGATTACGGCGAAAATCTTCATTCTTCTCATATTTACATCTCCGGTTTGCAGGAAAGGGGCCGGGGAAAAAAGCAACGCCGGCCCCATCGGAGGAAATTTGGCTGGATCTCCGGTTTGGAAACGTTTCCGAAGACCTCCATTAGAAAATGCAAGGACCCATTTTGGGCGGAAAAGGGAGCGTGTGATGGAAACTGGGGCTGCAGTTATCACCGGCTCCCACACTGTTTAGTTTTTTTGCCCGTTCTCTTTCCCCTGGCAAGCTTTCCATGAGAGTTCCCGGCCAGTGGTTGTATTTCTTCACTGTCGACCATAATCGAATGCATCCGATTCTTTTAGCGTCGATCAATTTGAACTTTTCAACAAACGATTACCTGCGTGAAGTAATTTCGTATGTTTCCAGCAATGGCGTTGAGCCGGAGCTTTTCATCTTTGATCCGGCCTTGCCGATCTGCGCATGCAGGAGTGCTCAACCCACCGGTCCCGTCCGTGATGGAATTGAAAAAATACCAGGACCCGATCATCCATACTGCCGCCACCAAGGCTATGGTAAATCCCAGCAATAGTCTTTTCATATCGACTTTTTCTCGTATTCAACTGATTCAAGCTGAATGATTAGCGGCTTCCTTGGGTTTTAGAACGCAAATCTTTGAAATCTGTCTTAACCGCAAATTTAAGCGCGGCCATGCGCGGAAAGTTACCGATCCTCCCAAGACTCCGGTCTCAAGCGTCGAAAAAACAAGGCCGGGGGAAAGTTGGGTCCCCCGGCAGCCTGCTGATTATTAAAGTGTAGCCCAGTATTTCATCACATTTCCCAGTTCGGTAAATCTCTTATCGACCGAGGTAGTGATGTGTGACCCGATTTTGCTAGCTATGGTCGCGAGGGTGGTTAACTGCGTTGACGTCAGCACAGGTGAAGGGGTGTCGATTATCTGATTCCAGATGGAAAACTGAAGCTCGGCAAGGGTGGTCGCAGCAGTCGTTACAGCGCCAACATCACCGGAGATCGCGGTAGTGTTACCGGAGAGTACGTCTTTGATCAAGGTCGCCCTGGCGGAGGCCAGAGTTGACGAGTCGCTCTTAAGGGCCAATTTGTTGGCACTGAATAAAGCGTGGATCGCGGTCTTCTGCTCTGCTGACAGCCAAAGCTTATGAAGCAGCCTAAACATATGATGGTGACCGAATCGGCCATTGTGTGTCCCGATTTTCGCCACGATGTTCTGGAGGTTGGTCTCCTGCGGCGTGCCCGCCAATGCCCCGTTTATCGAAGACCAGATCTCCGCCTGAAGACCCGCAAGCGTGGCCGCATCAGTCCCCAGTTTAGTGACGTCCGCACTGATAGTGGTAGTCGTCGTCCCCGGCGTGAGGATGTCCTTGAGCAGCGCCGCCTTGTCTTCAGCCACATTTGTTACATAACCCTGCAGAGTAGACAATTTCGGGGTGATTATACCGGAAACCGTATTTTTCTGAGCGTTGGTCAGATCGAGTCTTTGCAGCAATCCAAGAAGAGGATCGCCCCCCATTCCGCCATGCCTCCAGCCGGGCCCGGCAATGGCATTGTTCACTGCAAAAACCCCCGTAATGATAAAAATCCCCAGTAAAATGGAAAAGCTCTTCTTTGACCTGTTCATCCTCTATCTCCTTTCTTCCGTTCGACCGACAAATTCAGGTTGACTCCGGCTGGCTTCCTTTGGTGTCACATAATACAAGACCACCCTGATGAGTCGAGTTAAGTATTGTTTAGTGAAGGTGAAGTTTTGTTAAGGACGGCTGGGCCATGAGAATTGCGGAGTGGAGGAAAGGGCAACGTTCCTGGATTATAGCATTCTCTGCGCTCTCCGCGTCTGGTGTACTGAGATTTCGGGCGCTGCAAGATCATTTCACCACGAAAGCAACATGAGGGGTCTCGACCGGGTCGTTTTGCCCCTCCACCCATACTCTGGCCCGAAGGATATACTCGCCGCGCGAGAGCGGCCATAGAAACCGGTGCTCGTTTTTTCCGGTCTCCCCTACCGGTTTTCCGTTTAGCACCCACTCGATTTTCTCGGGCTCTATCTCTTCGGAAATCCTGAACGCAAACGCCTGAAGTTCAGCGGGAATTCTTGGATCTACCGCGATCTGAAGGCCGGGAGAGGGCTCGCGCAACAATGGATGAGGTATGGCGGGGGAAGGACGGGCGCAGATGGGCGCCGCCCCCGCTTTTGAATCATATTCAGCCCGGCTGGCTTCTCGGCGGGCCAGACCCTGCGCCTCGACCCATCCGGACTCGACTTCGCGGGCAAGACCCGCTCCCACAAGCCCGGCCGTGGAATGAAACGGGCATACCTCGACAGGGGTTTTCCCCGGCTCGAATTTTTCGTCCACGCTCGGACAGTCCGGGCCCGCAAGCATTCCGCTCACTGCGCATATGCTTCTGGATTCCAGGCCCGGCCAGGATGAAAAAGAGCCGACTTCTCCGTCCCTGTCCAACTCCGCAAAGATAGCCCGCAGGACGAGCGCGGGGCCGATTGCTCCTGTTACCCCTTTGGTCGGACGGTGGTCCAGATTTCCCATCCATACCCCCGCGGTGTAACGGTCGGAAATACCGACCGCCCAGCAGTCCCGATGGTCCGTCGAAGTCCCGGTTTTCACTGCCGTGAGGACGGGAAAGCGAAGCAGGTGGCCCTCGCCGAATTCAAGGCGCCGCGCCTGCGGATCGGACAGAATATCACAAATTATTGCCGCCGCTGCCGGGTCGATAACGGGGCGTATTTCTCCGGTGGGCATGTGGCGCCCGGATAGTGTGCGCAGAGGCAGGAAGGAACCGTGGCGCGCCAGGGCCGAATAAGCCTGCACAAGCTCAAAAAGGCTTACCTCCCCGTCTCCCAGGGCAAGGCCGTGTCCGTAGAACTCGGCCGACTTGTCCAGGCCGGTTATTCCGAGAATATGGAGCCTGTTGAGAAGCCGTTCGGTCCCCGTGAACTGGATCGTTCTGACCGCAGGCGTGTTCAGGGAATTTCCCAGCGCAACTCGCAGCCGGACCGGACCGTAATAAATCCTGCTGTAATTGTGGAAGCTGTGAAGGCCCGGACCGGCTGCTTCGGACAGGGGTGAATCCTCTATCAGGGTTGCAGCGGTCCATCCCATTTCAATCGCAAGAGAATAAAGGAAGGGTTTCAGGGTTGAACCCGGCTGCCTGCGCACGGTTACGGCGTCCACCCAGCCCTGCGATTCTCCGGCTGAGGTGCTTTCGCTTACCCACGCGAGCACATCGCCGCTCCGGTTGTCAGCGACGAGGGCAGCCCCGTCGCCCACGTCGCTCGACTTCAGCGCCTCGAGGCAGTTCCTCAGGATTTGCCGGATTTTTTGCTGAACGGGCCCATCGAGACTGGTAGTGATAGTTCCGTTCGAGTCCAATATTTCGGCCCCGACGGTACTGAATACATGTTGAACGAACTGGGGCGCTTCAATTACCCTGCGCGAATGAGCGAATTCAAAGCCCTCTGTAAGCGCGGCCCGAAATTCGTCTTCACTTAGCAGGCCTTTTTCTCGCATGTGTTTTGCCAGCTTCGAGAGGCGTTTTTCAACTGAACGGTTGCGCTGTCTAAGATCCAGGCCGGAAGGCGCGCGCACGAGAACCGCCAGCGCAAGGCATTCCTTGACATTGAGAGTTGCCGGGTCCCGGTCGAAATAGAAACGCGCCGCTTCCACGACTCCCCGCCTCCGGTGGCCGTAGGGGACCTGGTTGAGGTAGAATTCCAGGATCTCGCTTTTTGAAAAGCGCTTCTCCAGGCGCGCGGCCTCGATCCCTTCGAGCCACCGGGACCACACGGTCCGCGGCCGGGCGTGAAGCATGCGAACCACCTGTTCGGTAATTGTGCTCGCTCCCCGCACCCCTCTCATAGCCCGCAGATTTTGAACCAGCGCGTGCGCTCGCGCAAGCAGGTCCACCCCGCCGTGGCTTGGAAAACGCCTGTCCTCGGACTCTATAAACGCATTTCGAAGAATCGCCGGGATTTCGTATAAAGGGACCGTTTGGACGCTCCACCTGTTCTGATAGCTGATCGACAGCGGATTGCCGAATCGGTCCAGAAGCTGCGGTTTCCTAACTTCCGAGTCGCCAAATGAAAGTGAGGCGGGTATCGGTTTGAGGTCACATGACGTTTTCAAGGCGAGCGGAACCGATAGGCTTCCGATGAGGCAAAGAATGAGGATTACAAACTTTTTGACTTTCAATACAGCCCCTCATCTCCCTTAAAATCTTTTCCCGTTCTCGCCGAGCATGAGAAACCGTGGTGGAGCTTATGACTCACTCGGAGAGTTCCACCTCCAGCACCGCCGGTGAACTTTTACCATAGACGTCAGGCTCGTACATTTCTTCCGCCCTGGCCGGCAGGGCCGTAAACCGCCCAGGCGCTATCGCCTGGGCCGTGTATGAAAGATAATAGTTTCCGGCGCCCAGCCGCTCCGAATAAAAACGCGCCGAATCATGCCTCAACTCCCTATGGTAGAAGCTCCAGCGGGACAGGCCGAAGCTTCTCCAGTCCGTGTTGCGGCTGTGCAGCGACTCCAGAGCAAACTCATACTCGCCTTTCTGCGCGTCTGTCGCCGAGGACGTGGCAAGCTCCCTGTTTACCGGTTCGAGGCCGCCCGGCACCGGGTCATCCACTACGACGAAATACCGCTCCGTGGGAAGGGATACGAACAGGTCCACCCTGACAAGGTCCCCCGTCCTGACCTTGACGGGACTTTTTGCCAGCACCCATTTCCCATTGCGCTCTACGCTGTATTCCCGATGAATTTCTATCCCTCCGTTGACCGAATCGCTGCTCGTTTGGGCTGGATCGTAGGACAGCACCATGTCATAGTAGAGCCTGCCCTCGCCTTCCCTGTGCACTATCACTTCGGCCTTTCGCCCGCGATCCGTCTCCCGTACCTGATATTCAAATGTCACGGGCTTGTCCGAGAGGCTTTCAAACTTGCCCTGGCCGAGCGGCTGCCGGTCAAGGAGCGCTTGAAAGCTCAACTGCGGCTTCTCCGTTTCGAACGTTTTGCCATAGCGAACGGCCGCCGTCGCCGCAAAGACGTTCTCCTGTGTCGAGGCCCAGTGGTCCTGGCCTCTTCTGCTCGAAGCGATAGTAGCCATTAGTTTTTGAGGGATGTCGCCGAGATCGTCTTCAAATCCCCCCTGCCCTTCTTTAGAAATGCTCGACGCGGCTGAAGACGAGATGGATTGCGCCCTGCAGGACAGAAACGCCATGAGTATCGCGGCGTTGTCTCTGGTTTGCGAAGACAGGATGGAAAACAGCGCCGAATCGGGCTGCTCGGTAAACCTGATGGTTCCGCTGCTCTGGTCTGCGTGGGCGAGAATGCTTTTGAGCACCTCTTTTCTCATCTCCTGGGTGTCCGCCACCTTGCAGAGGGCTTCCAGGAACATGGCCCTGCCGAAAAGATTCATTTCGGCCAGATGAATGTAATGGCGTTCGAGGTCGGCGCGCGAGATCCTGCCGCTGTCGGCCAGCGCGGAGAGGGCCAGGGCCCTCACGTTGGAGAAAACGCTGCTGGAAACGGCATCCTGGGCTTCGTCCCGCTTGAGGATATCGAGAAGATACTTTGTGAGATTCTCTTCGACCGGTGCGGGCGGCACATGGCCTGACTCCCTCAGCCAGTTGAGGGCCTTGGCCGTATACGCGCTGAGAAAGGGACTGACATACTCGTCGCGGGCTTCGTAGAAGGCCATTCCGCCGTTTGGGGCCTGGAACTCGGAAGCCGATGCCAGTATCCGGTCTGCTTCTTCGCCGGCGTTTTGCCACGAGAAAGAACTCGAAAACCAGGGCGCAAGGCTGGTGGCCGCACCTGCCATGACCGCCCGGCTTATCTTTTGCTCCCAGCACTCGTAAGGGTAGACTTTCATAAAATGAAAAGGTCCCTCCAGCCCGGCCAGAATGGAAGGCGAAAACCCTACGCTCAGCATGCTGGATTCTGTTCGGATATTTTCCGGGAATTCGACTCTCTGTAAGGCCTCGCCGGTAAGGATCGATCCGAAAGCGGCTGCAACGTTCCGGTTGATTCGCGGAAGAACTTTCAACGTGTGCTTTAATCCGTCCTTGTCCTTATCATCACCGGCCTGCACGGTGAAGACTATCTCTCCCTTGCCTGCGGCTTCTACCGGGAGCCGGACTGTATAGCGCTTGTATGGCTCCGCCGTTATCGTCTGTACGATTTCGGCGGCTGCGCCTTGTTCCTGGCGGGTTTTGCCAGGGACGACCTGCCCGCCGGCGGTAATCTTCACTTCGATATTTCGACTTTCAGCGGCCCGGTTCATCACTGAAAAGCCGGCTGAAAAACTGTCGCCTTCCATGACCTGGTTTGGGAGCACAGGCCTTATTTCCGTAAGCTGATTCACCTTGAAGGCGGCCTCTCCCAGACCCATTCGATCGCCGGGAGTTACAGCCATTGCCAGCACGCGCCATCCCGTCAGATTATCCGGCAGCTTGAACTCTACGCTTGCCTTTCCTTCCGCATCGACGCGGATGGATGGGTTCCAGTAGCTCACGTACTTAAAGACGGAACGCATGCCAAGATCAAACCCGGCAGCCGCAGCGGGATAGCCTCCTTTTTTCTCGAGCTTTTCCCTTCCTACCAGCTGCATGAGAAGGTTGTAATTTGCGAGATCCAGACCCTCCAACTTGTAAAAACCTGCGTAGGGATCGAATGCGCCTCTTTTCTGGTACAGAAGGTCGAAAACCGACTCATCGAGCACGGCCACTGCGAGTTCGATCGGGGGGCTTGTCTCGCCAGTCGAAAGATTGTTCGGGTGGGCTTCGAATTGGAGTTTCACCGTCTCACGCGGTTTATAGACTTGCCTGTCGGTTTTACAGTTTACCTCGATCTCTTTAAACTGGTCCTTGACCTCCAGCTTAGCGTAACCTAAGCGAAAGGCAGGCTTGCCGAGGTCTTCGCCTCCCGGGCCGAGAGGCTTTTCAACCCTTGGAGACATCACCATCACGGAAACATAGAATCCGGGCAGGTAATCGGGCAAAACCGGGACCTCGATCAACTCTGCGCTGTGTTCAAGGGTTTTCACCCAGCGATCCAGCACGCCGTATCGCTCCACCGTAACCAGGGCCTTTGCGCCCGGAAACGGGTTCTGCACGAAAATGCGCGCCGTGTCCCCCACCCTGTATTCTTCCTTGTCCGGATAGATATTGAGCAGGTTTCCTTCCTCCGTCTTCCAGAGGACGAAGCCTTTTCCGGTAACCCAACGTCTCATATTGGTTTTTTGCACATGCCCCTTTGGGTCAGAAACGCTCGCGACGATCCTTATGGTTCCGGACAGATTCGGAGTAAACTCGAAGCTCTGCGGTCCATCGCCCGACAAAAGGGTCATGGTCTCGACGTGGGTCCATTCCTCATCGTACCGGGTTGGGTAGGCGTCTCCCGCCTCTTTCACCCGGGCCGCTTTGGTCTGGAGTTTCTCAATGTCGATTCGGACCTGTGAGTTGGGGACGGTTTTTCCCGTCTGATCCGCTACAATGAAAGCAGCACTGGCGGGCTTTCCTTCCTGGAGGACCCAGTCGTGCTGATTGAGTCCTACGAACCGCTCACGCCCAAAGCAGGCCGCTGTCGCGCGGCTGGCTACGGATTTGCCCCGTTCGTCTTTTACCGCACTTTCGACGGTGAACCGCCCATAGTAGACCGGCAGTTCGGCAAGAGTAAACCGTGTTTCAAAATTGCCGTTATTATCCAGTTTGCCTTTTGTCTGAAAGACCGTCTCAACATGCGGCCTGGTTTGCCCGATCTCCTCTTTGTCGCTCTTCTCGGCGACATCGAACTGAAAACCTTGCGCCAGAGGGTCCAGGGGCCGAAAGACGTCGGGTTCCACGGTCGCCGTCACAGCCACGTCGGCGCCCCCATAAGGCCCTCCTGCATGAAGTTTTGCCTGAGTCGACACGGCAACGGACTCGCCCGTTCCAAAAGTCTTCCCGTTTAGATCGGTCGTGACTTGAAAGGGAGAAGGCGTGAAATCGCTTACCAGCACCCTGAGCGGTTCCAGGTTGAGCTTGGCGAAATTGGATTCGAGCTGGAACTGGTAGTATCCGACCGCGCCGTTTTTGGGGATCGGGAACTCGCCGTCCATGGCGCCGAATTCCGAAAGTTCGATATTGTCGCGCTGATAGATTACCTTGGAAGCGGGGTCCCTGACTTTGAGGCTGTATGAGGCGGAAGGAGGCAAAATGAAGCGCCTGTTCTCCTGGTCTCTTACGTAGATTTTGTATTGAACTGTATCCCCGAGTTTATAGATACCCTGAGCCGTAGCGCCCCAGGCGCTGATGTGCCCATGCAGCGACCGCATCCAGGAAGGGATGTACTGATAATTCGCTCCCTCCGAGTCGACCCGGAAATTGTACGTGATGGGCACAAGCGCCATATCGTCGCCTTTGCGGCAAAGCACGAGAAACTTTTGATCGCTGTTGCGAGGGTAGCCGGGATAGCCCTGAGCGAATTTGAGATCGGGATCTACCTCCGAAGTCCCGGCAAGTTGAGCCAGGCCGTTCGAATCCGTCTCCGCCGCGGAAAGGACGTCAGGATTAGTTCCGGGATTCCTGTATGAATCTTTCCGGACCTCCACGCTGACCCCCGGGAGCGGCTGGCCCGTCTGAAGATCAGTGACCCAGACCAGCGTGTTGAAATGTCCCATTTTTACATGAACATCGAATGGGGTTACCTGCGCAAAAAACCAGCGTGGCTCCGGCGATCCTTTTTTGCGTTTTAAATGCCGCCCTCTTTGCCGGGTTTGGGGATCGACGGAAACAGGGGTTGGAGGACTGGCAGAAACTGTTCCCGTGAGGACTCCCGAATCCGCCGGAATGAGCTTCCGAATCCCAAGCGGTATAGCAGTTCGCACGTCGCGGACTCTTGGGCCGGGAAGCGTCGCAAATTTTTCGGCAGATTTTCCTGCTGCCGTAAAGGTCTCGTACCGCAGGTCGATCTCGTCGATATTAGCGGCAAAAACAGGTAAATCCGTATCGAGTCCTTTCTCAAGGACGGACATGTCCTTATACAGGCTTAATTCCGGCAGCAGATGGTCCGTTTCGAACTTCATGTCGATGGCCCTGGCCATCGGCCTTCCAAATTCATCTTTAAGGCTGTTCGCTTTCGCATGAATTCGGTATTTGCTGAACGGTTTGAGCGATCCCCACTCGAGCGGATAGTCGAAATAACCGCCCTTTTGAGGCAAATACCTGAGCTGTGAAAATGTTTCGTAATATTCAGGCCAGACATTCCCGGCGGCCTCGTCCTTTTCGCCCGGCGAGACCGCAACTTTGGCTTTGAGTTCCGACCCGGCTACCGGAGAACTAAAAAGAAACGAGAGGACGCCTTGAGGATTACACCTCGTTAGAGGCGAATTTTTTGAAGTTCCGGGATCCGGGCGAATTATGGAAGTAACGCCTGCAAGGTCCACACACTGCACTCCAACGAAACTGAACTGCCCGAGCGTGTGGAAACTGAAAACGGCCCGGTTTTCTATGGCTGGTTCGTTTCCACCAACAGATTGAATCCCGGGTTCGACAAAAAGCTTCGCATCTTTGTCCGGAGGCAGGTCGTCAACCGGATTCAAAAGCCAGTCGGTTCCCGATTCCTCTTGTCGGTCAAGATCCGCGCTGGCAATGTGTTTGCGTTTTTTTGTCTTGGGATGATGGCCACTATCCTCCAGGACTTTGACTTTGGCCTCAACCCGCAAACCCGCCTCCCCTTTGAAGAACATGTGCGCTTCAATAGAGTCCTGCCTTACAGCTTGCTCAAAACGCACCCTTATTTGAGGCTTTTCAGGTGAAAGCCACCTGTCGAAAACCGCGAAGCTGACTTTGGGCCGTTGTGTAATAAAGGAGTGAGTGACCGGTTCCGCGAGTACCACCCCGTCTTCCGACTTTATCTCCGGCCTGACACTTATGCGGTAACGGGTCGCAGGCGCCATCTTATTTTGCTCGTCCAGTTGGCACGCAAGATTTGAAGAATTTAGCCATCGCCACTGGCAGGAGAGGGCCGGCTCTATGGAAATCGGTATCTCTGCCGCGTTTCGTTCCATTCTGCCAAGGGGCACTGTGGGGCGGTTGAATTCGAAAACGATCTGCCTTCCCGCCGGAACATCCTCACCGGAAGGCGTGATGCGGACTATCTTGAGAGTCTCTCCGACGCCGCTTTCGGCGGTACAAATCGGCACGGTCACGAAAATGTTCAGGGTAGCGCAAACCCCGATCAGAACTGCGCATCTCCGGATGAGGACACTGAATCTGGTTGCACGTGATTCGTTCCCCGCAATTCGAGACGACCCCCGCTGACACATCGGCCCCTCCCCCGTCGTTGGATCCAGACCTCCACAAAACAAGCGCACTGAACTGCATATCGACCTGATGACCAGAATCAGGGCAGTATACGACGTTTTAGCGATATGCACGATGAAGATTGCATTCATTTCAATCCAACCTCACCGAGATCTCTTCAGTGATGAATCACCGTGATAAATCACCTACAGGAATCCGATTTGTGATATGCTACAATGGTTAGGCACTTCCGGTACGCTGGCAGAGGAGGCATCTTATATCCATAACATAGAGAAATCCAACAGCCTGATTTCCGACTCAGAATCCTGCCGGAATGACGACTCGACTCCCGCAAACGTCAAACTTTGGAGCCCCACCGGCGGGACCTATGGCAACCATGACCAATCACGCTTCTCAACGCCCGAATGTTTTACATGGAGGATAAGCTCACGATGGGCGTATCCGTCATCCTTGCTCATCCCGATGAGGGCAGTTTCAACCACGCTATCGCACGCACAGTGGTCGAGCAGCTTGAGATTAATGGACATGAGGCGGTTTTCCATGATTTATACAAGGAGAACTTCGACCCGCTGCTGCCCGCGATGGAAATTCTCGAACGCGCTAATGTGCCGGAGTCTGTCACGAGGCAATGCACGGAAATCGCCGGGGCTCATGGTATCGTTATCGTTCATCCAAACTGGTGGGGCCAGCCCCCTGCTATACTAAAAGGCTGGGTCGATAGAGTTCTGCGCGCCGGCATTGCATACAGATTTCTTGAAGGCGATTCAGGCGAGGGAATACCTGAAGGATTGCTCAGGGCCGAGACTGCGATCGTATTCAATACGTCCAATACCGAAACTGTAAGGGAGCAGGAAGTTTTTGGAGATCCCCTCGAGACAATTTGGCGCAACTGCATTTTTGGTCTTTGCGGCGTCGCCGGTTTTCACCGTAAGAGCTTCGGGGTCGTAGTCACAAGCACTGCAGATCAACGAAGGCAGTGGCTCGATGAGGTAAGGAATTGTATTGACTGCTTCTTTCCGGGAAATGCGCGCCCCTGAAGGGGGCCATCCGGCTTCCGTCAACAAAGTGATGGAGAACAGCCATGATTTACGCAAAAGTAGAGAACATCGAGGAGTACTTTCCGAATGGCAGCCTGATTTTCAATGCCGTTTCCTTCGCTCTTTCCTTTGACTTTTCCAGGCCGGACGGCAGATACGAAGTCGAAGAAAAGATGTATGCTTCAGTTGTCTCATACGAGACTAGCCCGGCCGCGGCGCGACGGTTTGAAGCGCACATGAAGTATGCCGACGTGCACCTCGTCTTTGAGGGGGAAGAAAAATTAGAGGTTTCGATATCACAGGACCTCAAGGCCCTGGAAGAATATTCCAGCAGAGAGGATGTCATCTTTCTGGAACCACCCCCGGATATCGGCTCGCTGCCCTTGAAACCGGGGTATTTTGTGGTGCTTCGCCCCAATGAGGTCCATCGTCCCGGTTGCGATCTAAATGGCAGGCGACGCGTGCGCAAAATTGTCATGAAAGTTCACATGGGATAATCTGTTTAGAGGTGGGTAGAAGTGTGAACCGGTGCAATTTTTCTTGACCCGCGAGCTCTGGATCATTTAAAATGTCTTATTCTGGCTCACTTGCGGGTGTAGCTCAGTTGGTAGAGCACAAGCTTCCCAAGCTTGGGGTCGCGGGTTCGAATCCCGTCGCCCGCTCCAGGTCGAGAAGTTCCCTTCTTTTAAAAGGGGGGTTTCCCTTTTTGAGGGGGCTTGGAAATCCAGGCCTGCTTCGATCAGTGGATGACAACTATTCTGGATTCTGAGTTAAAGTTAGTTCCTAACTGGAATTTGAACATTGTCGGTCTGCTAGAAGAAGTGGGTTCTGTGACCCGCTTTTTTTTTGCGGTCAAACTTGGGTGGAAGAGACGTAGATTGGCTCAGCAGGTAATAAAACAGGAAAACGAACTGATCGGTGAAGTATGGAATCTACTTGAGCCGGTGATTCAAGCCCAGGGGATGGAGATACTGGAAATCGAATACCGGCGTGAATCGGCTGGTTGGGTGTTGCGCGTCTATCTTGACCGAGATCAGGGGATATCGGTTGAGGATTGTGCTGAAGTAAGCCGCATTGCCGGCGACTTGCTCGATGTCGCCGATCTGATCCAGACACCCTACAATTTGGAGATTTCGTCGCCCGGTATCGACCGGCCGCTGAGAAGAGTGGATCATTTTCAAAAACATATTGGTGATATAATTGAAGTTCGAACGAGATCCTCGATACAGAACCGTCGGAACTTCAAGGGTGAACTGAAGGCTGTCTCCCCTGAGGGAGTGACGATCGAATGCGATATGAGGGGATATTTGATACCAACGCCCCTTATCGAGCGGGCTCGTCTGTTATATTTCGAATCCATGGGGCGTAAATGACGTTGCGGCGTGGAATCAAGAATTTATACTGAATATGGAGGTTGTTTCCACTTATGGCCAGTGAACTCAAGCGGTTGATCGAACAGGTCAGCAGAGAAAAGGGCATTGACCGCCAGACCCTGATTTCGACTCTCGAAGAGGCCATCAAATCGGCCATCAGGAAGAAATTTGGCGCCAAGCTGGATCTGGATGTTACCTTTAATGAAGAATACGGGGAGATCGAGGCCTTTCAGTTCAAGGAGGTCGTCGACGAAGTAAACGATCCAGACAAGCAGGTGCTTCTCTCCGAGGCGTTGAAGCTTGACAGCGAGAGTGAGATTGGGGACGAGTTGGGCATCAGAATGGATACGGAGACATTGGGCCGGATTGCGGCACAATCCGCCAAGCAGGTTATCATCCAGAAGATGAAGGATGCCGAACGCGAGGTGGTCTATGACGAGTTCAAGGGCCGTAAAGGTGAGATCGTAAACGGAATTGTCCAGAGAGTGGATAAGGGTGCAATCCTGGTAAATATCGGGCAGGCCGAAGCCATCCTGCCTCAAAAAGAGCAGATCCCAAGAGAGGTGTTTCGCCAGGGAGACCGTATAAGATCGTATGTTCTAGAGGTAAAAAAAATCAGCAAAGGTCCCCAGATCGTCTTGAGCCGGACTCACCCGCACTTTTTGATTCAGTTGTTCCATTCTGAAGTGCCCGAGATCAGCGAAGGCATTGTGAGCATCATCAATGCAGCTCGTGAGCCGGGTTCCAGAGCGAAAATCGCCGTCATCTCGAAAGATTCCGATGTCGATCCTGTCGGAGCCTGTGTGGGCATGAAGGGAACCAGGGTTCAGAACGTAGTCCAGGAGCTCCGTGGGGAGAAAATAGACATTATCCCCTGGAACATGGACCCCGCCAAGTTCGTGGTGAACGGGCTCGCCCCGGCCATTATTTCCAAGGTTATCGTGGACCAGGCCAACCGGAGCATGGAAGTCATCGTGCCCGACGACCAGCTTTCGCTTGCCATCGGGAAAAGAGGGCAGAACGTACGCCTGGCCTCCAAGCTTACAAACTGGCGAATAGACGTGAAGAGCGAGAGCCGGTACGAACGGCAGAAACAGGCGGGCTACCAGGCGCTTCTGCGAATTCCCGCCCTTTCTTCCGAGATAGCCGACAAGCTGTACGAATCGGGGATAGGTTCTCTTGAGGATTTTCTCGAGACATCGCTCGTCGAGCTGGAAGACACGACTCGTCTGTCCGCTTCGATTCTGGAAACCATGCGGGTCGAGGCCCAGAAGTTACTCCAGAAGGACGAAGAGGGAGGCGCAGGACAGAGTTCGGGAGAAGAAGCCGAAAGTCAGCAGGAGATTCAGGCGGATTCCGATCGGATTCAGGAAGGATGAACCGGACTGGCAAAGCGCGGTCACATAGCTGTGCGCACCTGCCTTGTGTGCAGGCGCAAAAAGCCTAGAATAGAATTGTTGCGCCTTGGTCTGGACCCGGAGAGTGGCATTCTTTCGATCGACGGCCTGCGCAAAATGAAAGGACGAGGAGGGTATTCCTGTCCGGAGTGTGTGTCCGAATTGCGCCTCGACATGCGAGTTCGGAGGGCGTTCCGGAACAGGGTCAAGCAACTCTGTGTGGACCAGGATTTAACATGATGAAATAAACCTGAAGCTATTACCGATCCTATCGGCTGGAAGGCGAAATGAATATCGAAGAAAGTGTTTCAAAGGGGGAAGGTTTCATGACGAGATTAAGGGTGCATGAACTCGCAAAAGAGTTGAACATAGACAATAAAGACCTGATCGACCGAATCGAGAAATTGGGCTTTCAGGTCAAAAATCACATGAGTACGCTGACCGACAGCGCTGTGCTCAAGATACGGCAGCAGTTTTCGGAAGTAAGAACCGGGTCCGAAAAGGTGGAAGAGAAGCGCATCGGCCGGGAAGTTATCCGAAGGCGCAAAAGAATTGAATTGCAGCAGGAGCCTGAAGCACCCCAGGCGCCCGCCGCTGAGGAAGAATCGGCTCAAATTGCCTCGGAGAGCCTGGATCAAACACCGGTCGAGGTCCCTGTTCCAGTTGAGACCCAACCTGCCGCTCCCGCACGGTCTTCGGAATCCCCCGCCGAGGTCGCCCTTCGGGAGGCCGCCCCACCCGATATCAAAGAAGTCCCCGAAAGGGTAAGAACTGTTCCGCGCCCGGAACGGAAACAGGAGGCCGCGAGGATAATCAAACCGGCGCCTGTAAAGGAAGAACCCACGCCACCCGAGCCCGCGCCGGTAGAAATAGCAGCGCCATCCGTCGTTGTTGTTGAGCCGCCTCAACATGTAGCTCAAACTGTGGTCACCCCACCGCCGATTGAACCTGTCACCCTGGAGCCGATAGTTACGAAAGCTGTTTCGCCGAAAGGCGCCGCGGCCGCCGAAGATGAGGAAGAGGAGGAGGAAAGAGGAAGGAAAAGAGGCAAGAAAAGAAGGCGAAAAAAGGCGAAAAAAGAGGAACCGGCGAGGATTATCAAGCTTCCCGAAATCATTTCCGAGGAAACGGAAGAGGAACAGGAGCCTGATCTCACCGAACTGGCCGCTCGCTTTATGGCCAGAGGCACCGAAATTATCGATCCTGCTCTAAGGGACCAGAAGCGCCGCAAGCTTGAAGAGGTGGAAAAGGCCAAAACCGGCCGACGCAAGGAAGTTTTCCAGAAAGAAGACCTCTATACCAAGAAGGAGCTTGCCGCCCAGGATGACCGGGGCAGGGCCAGGGCAGGCAGGCAGGCTTTGAGAGAGGCCCCTAAACTCGAGCCTGTTATCCAGAAGGTTGGCAAGAAGCGGATAAAGATAGATGAGGCAATCACAGTCGCAAATCTTGCCAGGCAGATGGGCATAAAAGCCGGCGAGGTAATAAAGAAATTGCTGGTACTCGGGCTTCAGGTCAACATTAACCAGGCCCTCGACTACGATACTGCGGCGCTGGTGGCCTCTGATTTTGAATTTGAAGTAGAAAAAACCGCTTTCGAGGAAGAAGAAGTGCTTCAGATCAAGCAGGACCGTGCTGAAGAGCTGGTTTTGAGACCACCGGTTGTCACCGTCATGGGCCATGTCGACCACGGCAAGACCTCGTTGCTCGATGCAATCCGGGATACAAATGTGATCGAAGGTGAGGCTGGTGGCATTACTCAGCACATAGGGGCCTACCATGTGAGGTTGGATAAGGGTGACATCGTATTTCTCGATACCCCGGGCCACGAAGCCTTTACATCGATGCGTGCAAGGGGCGCCAAAGTTACTGATACAGTCATCCTGGTGGTAGCGGCCGACGACGGCGTTATGCAGCAGACGGTCGAAGCCATAAATCACGCCAAGGCCGCCGAGGTTCCGATTATTGTTGCCATAAATAAAATCGACAAGCCCAACGCCAACGTCGAAAGAGTCAAACGTGAACTCTCCGACCAGGGACTCGTTCCTGAAGAATGGGGCGGACCGACCACGATGGTTGAAATATCGGCAAAGAAGCGAATCGGTATCGAGGAACTGCTCGAAATGGTGCTTCTGCAGGCCGAACTGCTCGAACTCAAGGCCAACCCGAATAAGATGGCCCGTGGCAGGGTCATCGAGGCCAAGCTGGACAAGGGCCGCGGGCCCGTTGCCACAGTCCTGGTTCAGGACGGCACGCTCAGAGCCGGTGACGTTTATGTCTGCGGAATTTATTCCGGGCGGGTCCGCAATATGTTCGATGGACGCGGGAACAGAATAGATGCGGCCCCGCCATCGATTCCTGTTGAAGTCCTCGGTTTCTCCGGGGTGCCGAACGCGGGTGATGATTTTATCATTCTGGCCGATGAAAGGCAGGCCAAAGCGGTCGCCGAGCACAGGCTTCTCAAGCTCAGGGAAAAGGAGCTTTCACGCTCGAGCAAGGTCACTCTCGAAAACCTGTTCAGCCAGATACAGGAAGGCGAAGTCAAAGAGCTTAAACTTATCGTCAAAACTGACGTCCATGGTTCTTTGGAAGCAATCGTCGATTCGCTGGTCAAGCTTTCTACTTCCGAGGTCAAGGTAAACATAATTCACAGCGGCACTGGTGGGATAACTGAAAGCGACGTTATGCTCGCGTCAGCCTCAAATGCCATCGTGATCGGTTTCAATGTCCGCTCGGATACAAAGGTTCAGGAACTGGCAGAGCAGGAAGCGGTGGACATTCGCTACTACGATGTAATCTACCAACTCCTCGATGACATCAGGAGCGCCATAGTCGGTATGCTCAAGCCAATTTACAAAGAGAACGTGATTGGCAGGGCCGAGGTTAGACAAACCTTCCATGTTCCAAAGCTGGGGATGATTGCCGGCTGCTCGGTGCTCGACGGTCGCGTAGAAAGAAACGCCAGGACAAGAGTCCTTCGCGACAACGTAATCGTCTATGACGGAAAAATCAGTTCCTTGAGGCGGTTCAAGGACGACGTCAAGGAGGTCAAGGCTGGATTCGAATGCGGCATAGGTATCGAGAACTTCAACGATGTTAAGGAAAGAGACATCCTTGAGGCCTATGAGATTCAGGAAATAAAACAGGTTTATGAACCTGAACAGGAGCGCAGAGCTGGTTCGTGAGGCAAATATGACCGTAGGTGTGGCTCTTGTGAGCTTCAGACTTTACGAGATCCGCTCGCTCAAAGATAAGCGGAGGATAGTCAAAAGCCTGGTGGAAAAAAGCCGGAGCCGTTTCAAAGTGACTGTTGCCGAAGTTGCCGACCAGGATGTTTATCAAAAAGCTTCCATAGGCATCGCCGTGATCGGTAATGATGGACGCGTGTTGAACTCTGTCCTGGACAGGATAATCGATTTTATGGATTCGCTTGGCCTGGCCGACTTGGTCAGCCGCGAAATAGAGTTGATTACCGTTTAGGGATACGCCGGCAAGACTTTAGGGAGCAGTTGCAGGAGTAAATCCGCAAGTGGAATATAAACGTTGTGACAGAGTTGCCGACCTGCTCCGCAAGGAGATCGCCGAACTTGTTTTTCGGCGCGTGAAAGACCCTCGCGCGGCCAACATAACTATAAGCGACGTTGAGGTCTCGGGCGATCTCAAACACGCCAAGGTTTTCTTTTGCGTCATGGGAGCAGGCGCGGACGAGGATGCGAAAAGGAATGCGGTGTCGGGACTGGAGAAAGCGAAGGGATTCATCCGCCAGGAACTCGGCCGGAGATTGAACCTTAGATATATTCCCCAGCTCGAATTTGCATACGATACTTCTTTCGAACACGGCGACAAAATAGAACGACTACTGAAAGAACTTCATAAGGATGAGTGAGCAAAAAACTTCTAAAATTCGGGAAATAATTTCGGCTATTCGAAACAGCCAACGGTTTATGGTTGCCGCCCACGTTCATCCGGACGGAGATGCGATAGGCGCCCTTATCTCAATGAAGCTCATCCTCCAGCGCCTGGGCAAGAAAGTCGATGTATACGACCAGGATCGGTGTCCGCCTGAATTCGAGTTTTTGCCGCATGCGCTGGAGATCCGGAACAAGCCGCTTGGATCGGTTGAATATGATGTGGCGGTTCTCGTCGACTGCGGTGATTTTGAAAGAGTGGGCGCCGAGCTTCAGAAGTTCATCAAGTGGAAGGTCCCTTTCCTTATAAATATCGATCATCATATTCCTAATAACACGTTTGGAAACATATGCTGGGTCGAACCCTCAGCGAGCAGCACCTGCGAGATGCTCTTCGATCTTTGCATGAGTTTATCTCTTCCGCCGGACGCGGACCTGTCATCAGCGCTCTATACGGGAATTCTGACCGACACCGGTTCGTTTAGATATTCGAACACTAACGGGCGTGTTTTCGAGATGGTTTCAGTTCTAGTCCAAATGGGGGCCGATCCAGGCTATATAGCTACCCAGGTCTATGAATCGGCAACCCCGGAGAAGCTGAAACTGCTTGCAAATGTGCTAAGCACTATGGAGTTCTACGACGGCTCGAGGATAGTTACCGCTAAGCTGACAAACTCTATGCTTTCAGATTCCTCCTCTTCCTACATGGATAGCGAAGGGTTTATCAATCACCTGCGTACGGTGAAATCGGCCGATTTGGCAATCCTGTTCCGCGAAGTCGATGAGGGACTGATTCACATAAGTATGCGGTCCAGGGGAGGCATAGACGTGGCCAGACTTGCGCAGCGACATGGAGGAGGCGGACACAGGCAGGCGGCGGCCTGCAGGATAGCCGGAACCATTGAATCGGTCCGGTCGATGTTTGTAGGTGAAGCTATAGGCTACATAAACGGAGTTTGAGGGAGTATCGCTTATTGGACCGGGACCTGACAGGTGGGCAAGGCGGCGTTCTAGTTTTGGATAAGCCTGAGGGGATTACTTCAGCGAGGGCGGCGGCCAGAATAAAGAAGCTACTCGCTCCCGGAAAGATCGGACACACCGGCACCCTTGATCCTTTCGCGACCGGCGTGCTCGTACTGTGTCTCGCTGAGGCGACCCGGGCCGCCGATCAGATCACCGGGCTCAGCAAGGTCTACCAGTCGACCCTGCGTTTTGGATTGGAAACCGATAGCCTGGACAGGACCGGCAGGGTGGTCAGGCAAAGTGATATCACCTTTTCTGAAAAGGATTTGATTGAGGTCCTGAAAACTTTTTCAGGTGTGTGCCTGCAGACCGTCCCGAGGTTTTCGGCCGTGAGAGTCGGCGGTCACCGACTCTATGAGCTCAGCCGAAAAGGAATTGAGGTGGCGAGGCCCGAGCGTGAGGTATGCATCCACTCAATCGTGTTGAAAGCTTTCGAGTGGCCGGAAGCCGTGATCGAGGTTCGCTGTTCGAAAGGTACTTACATCAGGCAGCTTGCTTCCGACATAGGACAAAAGTTGGGAAGCGGAGCTCACTTATCGGCACTGAGACGGACGAGCGTTGGACCTTTCTCCATTGAGCGCGCAGTCCGTTTGGATGAGGAGACTTCCGCCGTATCTGTGGCAGCGGGAATCATCGGCCTCAATGACGCTCTTTCGCATCTGCCGGCAGCTTTGATGGCGGAACAGAGGTATCTTGGCCGGTTGAAAAACGGACAGATCGATCCGGAATGGGAGAAAGAAAAGAAAGAGAGATTTTGCGCCTGGTCCGACGCAGTACGGATCGTAACAGGAACGAACCGGCTGGCTGCATTGTGGTGGCCGAATTCCGTTCCGAACGGATCGCGCCGTTTGCGGGTTTTCCCATTTTGAAGTTGTGCCGGTCGTGCGCCATGAAAACCTAGTGAGATAGAAACAATGTGTAGTGCCTGCCCTGGCGATACCGGGTGAAAATCCAGGATCGGCGCAGCTTAACCGGCCCGCCATCTTTGGAACGGAAAAAGTTAAGCATGATTAAGGCTATCGCGCTTCCCTCTCGCACCCTGGAGAGTCGGGATCGATTCGCAATTATTCAAGACGTTTTGGAAACATCAAGGAGGAAAACAGCCGTGGTAATGACACCAGAAAAGAAGAAAGAGATTATTGATGACTTTAGAGTGCACCCATCCGATACCGGCTCGCCCGAAGTACAGATCGCTCTCCTCAGTGAAAGAATCACTTACTTGACCGAACACTTCAAGAGCCATAAGAAGGATCACCATTCGCGCAGAGGGCTCTTGAAATTGGTTGGACAGCGCCGCCAGCTACTCAACTACCTTAAGCGAAAAAACGTCGAGCGTTACAACACCGTAATCGAACGGCTCGGATTGCGTCGTTGACCTCCGTGAATTCTGCCGGGTGCCCGCTTCTCAATTGAGCGCGGAGCAAATATCTTTTAATAGAAGGAAAATACATGAAACATACAGTAGAGGTTGAGGTGGGCGGACGGCCCCTCAAAATAGAGACCGGAGAGGTGGCCAGACAGGCTGGCGGCTCCGTTGTGATGAGATACGGCGACACGGTGGTAATAGTCACCGCGACGAAGGAGGACCGGGTAAGGGAAGGAATCGACTTTGTCCCGCTCTCGGTGGATTATCAGGAGATGAGCTACGCGGCGGGTCGCATCCCGGGGGGCTTTTTCAGGAGGGAAATCGGACGGCCCAGCGAGAAGGAGACTTTGACTTCCCGCTTGATCGACCGCCCCATTCGCCCGCTTTTCCCTAAAAAATGGGCGTTTGAAACCCAGGTGATCGCCACGGTCATGTCAGTGGATATGGAAAATGAACCTGACGTGGTAGCCCTTACCGGCGCTTCAGCCGCTTTGCACGTCTCATCCATCCCTTTTGGAGGCCCTGTTGCCGCGGTTCGTGTAGGCCGTGTAAATGGCGGGTTCATAATAAATCCTTCGGCCGGCCAGCTTGTCGAAAGCGACTTGAATATCGTTGTTGCTGGGACTCGCGATGCAGTCGTAATGGTGGAGGGCGGGGCTCAATTTGTGCCTGAAGAAGACATTGCCGACGCAATCATGTTCGCTCACCAGGCTATAGTGCCTGTGATTGACGCCCAGGAAGAACTGCACAAGATGGTCGCCAACGCAAAGGAAGCTCCCCCAGAGGTGGTGAGCGATCAAGCCCTGATCGACAGAATTTCCGATCTCGCCCTGGCAGGGATGCGTGAAGTGATGACCGTCGCGGAAAAGCAGTCCCGGCGTGATCGCAAAAAAGATCTGAAAGCTCGAGTAAAAGATGAACTGGCTACCGATTATGAAGGCAGGGAAAAAGAAATCGAGGCGGCCCTTGACGATCTTGAAAAGAAAGTGGTTCGCGCCATGATGGTCGAGCAGCGCCACAGGATCGACGGGCGCGGTTTCGACCAGGTGCGTCCCATTTCGATCGAGGTCGGGAGACTGCCGCGCACCCACGGCTCAGCGCTTTTTACCCGTGGCGAGACACAGGTGATAGCCGTGGTTACCCTTGGATCATCTTCCGACGAACAAAAAATCGAAGCCCTCGCGGGCGAGACTTTCAAGTCATTTATGCTCCATTACAACTTTCCGCCCTTTTCGGTCGGTGAGGTTAGGCCTCTCAGAGGACCGGGACGTCGGGAAATCGGTCATGGCGCCCTGGCCGAACGTGCCATAAAGCCATCATTACCCAAAAATGGAGAATTCCCCTACACGATCCGGGTGGTCTCCGAAGTGCTGGAATCGAACGGGTCGAGTTCAATGGCTACGGTTTGCGGCGCTTCTCTCGCCCTTATGGATGCCGGAGTTCCGGTTTCGGACCCGGTGGCTGGCATAGCAATGGGGCTTGTCAAAGAAGGCGATGAATTCATAATTCTTTCAGACATCCTGGGAGACGAAGACCATCTTGGAGACATGGATTTCAAAGTGACAGGGAGCCCCAGGGGCGTCACCGCCTTCCAGATGGACGTAAAAATATCCGGAGTCAACCGGGAGATATTAAGAAAAGCCCTCGATCAGGCAAAGGCGGGACGGCTTCATATTCTCGAAAAAATGAAGGACGCCATTGTGGCGCCCAGGACTCAACTTTCACCTTATGCTCCAAGAGTCGTTACCATTCAGATAAATCCAGATAAAATTCGTGAGGTTATCGGCCCGGGAGGCAAGGTGATCCGCGCCATTGTCGCCGAGACGGGAGCCAAAATCGACATTGACGACAGTGGCCGAGTCGTTGTAATGAGCCCTGATGCCGATGCATGCGATAAAGCAATCGAGAAGATAAGGAATATTACTGCGGAGCCGGAAATCGGCCAGCTTTACATGTCTAAAATTGTTCGAGTGACCGACTTTGGCGCGTTTGCTGAAATTCTGCCCAATACCGAGGGCTTGATCCACATCTCGCAACTCGAACACAGGCGGGTGCGGAAGGTAACAGATGTTGTAAATGAAGGTGACGAAGTTCTGGTGAAGGTGATCGATATTGACAAGGACGGCCGGATTCGGCTCAGCCGAAAAGCCGCCCTGCCTCCTGAACAGAAAGAATCGAACTGATTCTTTGCGCCTTAAGCGCTGAAAGGGAGTTACAGGGAACTGCCGGGGCAATTTAAGTAGTCTCCATAAGATATTCTGAAACCATCCAAGAGCGGTATTATAGGGAGTACCCCGGGTTGCCCCGCGCGCGCAGTCTGACTTGTGGTCATTATCCGGGCAAAAAGGTTTTGTGACGAAGCGGCAGGGGAGCCGCCGGTTCTTGTTAGCAACTGAGCGCGGCAATGGCCGGCGTAACGTGCTGTTGGTTTAACTTTTCGAGCAGTGGCCCAGCAACGCTGCATTTGTATGCTAGGAGGAAAATTGTACCAGAAAACGGTTCTCCGCAATGGGATCAGAGTCGTCACTGAAAAAATCCCTTTCGCCCATTCGGTTTCGACCGGAATCTGGGTAAGTATAGGCTCTCGCGATGAAAATCCCGTCGAGCGAGGCATCACGCATTTCATCGAACATATGCTCTTCAAAGGCACAAAACGCCGAAGTGCTTTGGACATTGCCAAGGAATTCGACTCCGTCGGCGGCTTCGCCAATGCTTTCACTTCGAAAGAGCATGTTTGTTTTCACGCCAAAGTCCTTGCCGCACATCTTCCACTTTTGACTGACCTGCTTTCGGATCTGTTTCTCCAGTCGGTATTTGACCCGGCGGAAATAGAACGCGAGCAAAGCGTGATCGTTCAGGAAATCCGGATGGTGGAAGACACGCCCGATGAGTTCATCCATGTGCTTTTCCAGGAAGATTTCTGGAAGCAAAATCCGCTTGGGCTACCGATCTATGGCACCGTTGAAACCGTTGAAAACACTGGCCGCAAGGAATTGCTCGACTATATTGCCAATCGTTTCAACCCTGAAAGAATAGTAATATCAGCGGCCGGGAATCTCGAACACCAGAAGTTTGTAGACCTTATCGCGCCCTCTATGGAAACGCTCAACCACTCGAACCAAATTCCCGAGCGTTTTCCTCCTGATTATAATTTCTTCTCCAGGGTGATAAAAAAAGACCTCGAACAGGTTCACCTGGTCATGGGCATGCAGGGTACTTCGCAGAACGATCAAAAACGGTTCGCCTCACACCTGCTGAATGTCATATTGGGCAGCAGTATGAGCAGCCGGCTTTTCCAGGAAATCAGGGAAAAACGCGGCCTTGCCTATTCAGTTTACTCTTTTTCCCACAGCCATGAAGATTCCGGAATGCTTGGCATATACGCCGGCGTTTCTCCGGAAAATGTGCAGCCCGTTCTTGAGCTTGTTAACGAACAACTCACAACACTCGCTCAAAAGCCCATTTCGGAGGCCGAACTCAATTCGGCCAAAGAATATATCAAGGGTAACATGTACATTAACGCCGAGAGCAACGACTATCGTATGAACAGGCTTGCCAAAAACGAGTTTCTATTCGACCGCTACATCCCGTTCGATGAAGTCGAAAATAAAATAAACATAGTTACTTCCGAAGATATACAGGCATGGTTCCAGGAAATTTACAGTCCAGATAAAATGGCGGCGATGCTTTATGGGCCTGTGGATTTGGAAACACCGGAAAGCATTCTAAGGCAAGGATAGGCCTGATGTCTCTATTTTTTCAGGTGCTTGCGAGCGGCTCTCGTGGGAATGCAATCCTGGTGTATAGCGCAAAGACGCGTATCCTTGTCGATGCAGGAACCACCTGCAAAGAATTGATGTGCCGTCTGGGAAGAACCTGCGTACAGGCAAAGAATCTCGATGGGCTCCTGTTGTCGCATGAACACAGCGATCACATCAGCGCGGCGGGAACTTTGAGCAGAAGGTTCAACCTGCCTGTTTACATGACAAAGGGGACCCTCGAAAACCTGCCGCCAAACATCGGCCGGTGTGCTTCGGTTACAGTTTTTGCCACCGGGAAATGCTTTGACATTGGCGATCTTACAATTCACCCTTTTGCCACTTCACATGATGCCGGTGAACCAGCGGGGTTCATAATCGAAAACAGCGGGGTGCGCCTCGGGATATGTACGGACCTGGGAATCGCCACCAGTCTGGTTAAAGTGAGACTAAAGGGCTGTCACGGCTTGGTTCTGGAAGCCAACCACGACGTAAATAAACTCTTGGACGGTCCGTATCCCTGGTTTCTAAAGCAGCGAATAAGGAGCGCGCATGGTCACCTGTCAAACGAAGATGCCTGCAACCTTCTTGAAGACGTCTATCATGAGCAGCTTCGCTGCGTGATTTTCGCCCACCTGAGCGAGACCAACAATCACCCTGACCTGGTGCTCGAAAGCTGTCGAAAACTTCGTCGATCCCCGCATTGGAAATGCGTCCGTTTCGAACTTGGAAAACAGGACGATCTCGCAGCTCCCTTTGAATTGGAATAAAGATGCACAAAAAAAGAGAGCCGTAAAAATCCCGGCCCTCGTTCTGGCTGCTTCAACCGACAATCGGCGCAGAGGCCCCCTTGCTCTTCGCCTTTCGGAGGCAGTACGTGAAAGAATTTAGTTAAACAAGTTTCTTGACGTTAACCGCCTGCGGTCCTTTTGGTCCACGTTCCACGTCGAAACTGACGCGATCTCCCTCACTCAAAGAGCGAAATCCTTCAGACGCAATGGCGCTGTAGTGGACAAAAACGTCTCCCTGATCCTTGGTTTCAATAAAACCATAACCCTTTTTGTCGTTGAACCATTTCACGCGGCCTTCCGACATCTCTCAAATTCCTTTCCTTCTCTGGTCCTGTTCCCATTGCTTGCAGTTTCGCTGCTTCGAGCAATCCTTGCAAAACTCTGCCTCTCCCAGTCCGATCCACCACTTGCCACAAAGGTCGAACCAAGTACTCCCCTAATTTATATGTCCCTACAGCAGCGATTGAAGAATGTCAAGCTTTAATTACTACTCGGCTGCCTTAGAGTATTACTTGCCGTATAATCCGTTCGGTCGTGTGGTAAAAGAAAGCATCCATCATATTAGAAGTACATTGCACTTTTCTGAAGTAGACGTGCTTCGCATAGCGAAAAAGCTTATTGTCGAACTCTTAATGGCTAATGACAGGCCCTTTGACCGGCTCCCGATTCCCTTTATACTTCCCTATTAGTTCCCTCGCGTTTCGTGCCAGGTCGGCGGCTTCCGGTTTCGAGATCTGCCCGTCCGCACCTACCGACTCTCCTTTATGGAACAGTCGGTCGTTTATAAGCGATGAGAAAAGGATTACGGGCAAATCCCTGAGGACCTGGTCCTGCTTGATTGATTGGCACAGGGTGTAGCCGTCCATTTGCGGCATTTCGATATCGGATATGACGATCTCTATGTAATCGTGAATATGCCTTTTCTCCTTTTGAGAAAGAGCCATCAAATCCTGCAGAAAACCCCAGGCTTCTTTTCCATCATTTGCAGTTCTCACTTCGAAGCCGTCTTTTTCGAGTTTACGCGACAAAATGTTCCTAATGGAAAGGGAGTCGTCGGCTAACAGTGCTTTAACCCGGGTGTGAGAACTCTCGGCGGGTGATTCCACAAGGTCAGTGATTGTATAATGCGGATTGAGTTCAGTCAGGATTTTCTCCATGTCAATGATCAAGACGTTGCGATCTTCCAACTTAACGATCCCTGTGATGGAATCCGAAAAACACCCCACGATCGGCCCCGCCGGTTCTATCTCGGACCATGCCAGACGGTGAATCCGATTGACTCCGGAAACCTCGAACGCCAGAATGGTCTTGTTGAATTCCGTAACTATGGCGAGCGGATTGGCCTCTTGCTCCGGTTTTTTCTTCCCGAGCTGCACGGCCAAATCTATCAGAGGGATGACCTTGTTGCGCAGAACAAAGGTCCCAACCATGGACGCAGGAGAGAGCGGGAGCGAGTTGACCTTCGGCTTGCGAATAATCTCCAACACTTTGGCAACGTTAATCCCATAGCTTCCGCGATGGAGTGAACCCTTCCCCGTCAGCTCATCCAGATAAAATTCCACTATTTCCATTTCATTTGTCCCGGACGACAAGAGTATGCCGGTGTTGTAAGCCATGAATTCTTCTCCTTACTCGCTGTTGATTATTCGCGATTTTCCCTGCTGGAAATTTTGCCCTGAGGCATTTCAGTAATCACATGAACCCGGTTTCGGCCATCCTTTTTTGCCCGGTACAGCGCTTCATCGACCCTTATGAAGGGAGCTTCCGGCTCCTTGTCTAAAGGCGCGACCTCGGTAACTCCGAGGCTGACAGTGATAGGTATTGGCACATTCTGGTAGTAAAAATGAGCCTTTTCGACACGGTTCCGAATCTTCTCGGCCGCATTCCGCGCGCTCACCGCATCGCATTCCTGAAGAATGGCTATCAGCTCCTCTCCTCCGTAGCGGGCGAAAAAGTCAGATTGCCGTAGAGATAATTTGACCAGGTTTACCACTTCTTTTAGGCACTTATCCCCTGCCTTATGTCCATAACTATCGTTTACTTTTTTGAAATGATCGATATCGATCAGTATAAGGCTGAACGGCTTTCTGTTTCTCTTGTAGAGCCTGAGACATTCTCTTATCTGCATATCATATGAACGTCGATTATTTATGTTCGTCAATTGATCTAGCAGTACTTCTTTCTCAAGGAATTCTGAATGTTCCCTCACCTGCTGAATCTCATGTTCATAAGTCACTAGGTTATTTTGGAGTTCAGCTATCTTTGCATCTGCTACTCGTAATCTGTCATCATCCGACTGACGCTTGACTTCAATTGCTCTTGAAATCACGCTCAGCTTAGAAGCGATGAGCGCACGGATATTCTGCCGGTTATTTCCTGATTCGATGGCATGATGTATATCATCTGTGGTTGATAATAGGTCATTATGGAATTCATCACTGATTTGATGAGCTTCTCTGTTGAAGTCTTTGTAAGATGATAACTGTTCCTCCATCTGGCACAAATCTTTGCTAAGCTCGAACAGAAAATCATTTGAAAAATCCATTCTCTCGCTAACCCGGTCCACTAACTCCCCTACCATCGTTCCGACTTGTTCCCCGAGCTGAATTAAGGGCAAAAGTAATTCACTGTCAGATATCTTCTTTCGCAACTCGCCGTATCGTTTTTCATGGTCGCCGCTTATCACAGGTCCAAGACTGTCCAGTATATTGAGCATTGAGTCCCGAAGCTTCGACAGCGATTCCACTTCCTGTTTTCCGACAGTTTCGGGTTTTCCCAACGGAACACGGGCCAGTTCCATGCCAGGCAGAATAGACTTTTGCCAACTCGCATTCTGTTGCCCGTTAACTTCGGCAGACAGCAAAGAAACAATTTCCCTGCTGGTCGAAAAAGCCTCTTCGAGCGCTACAGGAGTTAATTGCCGCTTTTTTGCGAAAAACTCCTTCAATATGTCTATTACTGCTTCAGATAGAGATTGAAGCGGTTCCATTCATCCCCCAAAAACCGATATCCATGGCCATGAATCGATTCTCATTGATTTTCTTTGCGGCATTTCAAAACGCCTAACGAGCCGGCGACCTGAGTGAGCGGATCATCCCGGCATTTCCCCCCTACCTAAGGATGTTGGAGGGAACAAATCAGGGCGGCAACTCCTGACATGCGGATTGAACTGGTCTCGGTTCATGCTGGGAAAAGTCCTTCCCTGCTCACATAATACTTCGGCAGGAAACTGAAAAATGTTGACTGCAAAATAGCCGGAGCCGAGTTCCCTCTCCTGAGTTCCGATTCCCCGACATGTAAATTCCCCAATTTCTAAAATCCTCGATTCCTCAATTTCTAAATCTTGTTTAAAATACGTGGCGCTTCATGATCCCCGATCTGTGGAGGAAAACGCAGAGCAAAGCGAATTATGTTGTTTGCGAAGGGACCGAAACCCATGAATTCCTGTTTTACCGCCCTCAAGAACGTGTGGGCACAGATGTCACAGAGCGCCAGGATCGGTATGGTGGGCGCCCTGACCCTGGGGATTTTCCTGCGCGCCTTGCGTTTTGACATTTTTGAGTTCAAGGGAGATGAACTGGAGGGAATCATGAGGGGTCTTGCGGCCCCCGGGCAGCACTGGTGGATCGAACATGGCTCTACCGCCAGCGTTCAAATCCCTTTCGGCCCTGCTTTCCCCTACATCATGGGCCTGTTGACGTCTGTCAGTCCGGACCCATACGTCCTTACCTCGTTCATACTTGCCGCAAATATAGTCGTGCTCATGCTCGCGGTCCTCTTTTTTGCTGAATTTTCGAGGG
>Ga0326728_10006192_pt1 | contig 32522 bp, 39 predicted proteins | sample MB3enrmetagenome_FD_207602 | JGI IMG/M metagenome (GOLD analysis project Ga0326728, IMG submission 207602) | Lab enriched peat soil microbial communities from McLean, Ithaca, NY, United States - MB31MN | ecosystem: Environmental > Terrestrial > Soil > Wetlands > Peat | place: USA: New York... | reverse complement strand
GGTCCACGAACCACGGTGCTTCGATACCCAGAATCTGCCGATACAGTTCACGATCTTGCATCCTTCCAAGCTTCGCATCCCGGCCCCGCGGTGCGCTCCCGACCCACTACGAACCCGGAATTCCCCTAAAAAGTGAGCAAGGCGGGATCTGTTCGGGGCAAGTTTCTCTGTTCGGACAAGCTAGTGCACCTCCGCTCCCGATGCAGGCGCCCGTGCAGTCAGTGGAGTAATGTGCTTTTGGTAGCAGGAAGAACGTAGGCGGGGCTTGGCGCGAGCGCCAAGGCTCAGAAAGAAGCAAAGACCCAAATGCTGATACTGATGTTTATTATTTTATTGTTGGTTCTCGGCGGTGGTGGGTACTACGGCTATGGCCGCTGGGGTTACCGAGGCGGTGCAGGCAATAGGGCTGGGTACCCTCTTATTGATTCTCCTCGTAGTCTATCTGTTGGGACTTTTCCACTGAAGTAACGCCCGACACTCAGGATGCCGCGCGATGCGGGCTGGTTTCGTGGTCGGGGGTTGCTTTCAAAAGCGCACCCGTGTCCAGCCTTCGCGGCCGCGTTCATCCTGCCGCGCATGCAAGCCTCAGCCGACGCCTGAAGCAGTTACTTGCCGGTATTCTTGTCGTGTAGCCGGCAAGTCCGCGTTTTGTCGAGATCATGGATTAGGACACTCAGGCACTACCAAACCCGCAAATCCGTACCCAGCCGCTCGGAATAAAATCCAGGACTCTGGACTCGGCGACAGAGTTACGCGTCTCTGTTGATATCGGCGGAGGCGAGCATGGGCTTCAGCAGATACTCAGATAACTCCTGGCCCGATAGGTTTACGTTTTCTTTTGTAAGTTTGCCGAGAACCCACCAACCGTGTTGGCCTTCCTTATCGAGTTCGATGGTGATAGTCAACTGCTGCTTTGGAAAATCCGGGTGAAGCGAGACTTGGAGGCCGTTGTTGTCTAACGTGAGGACGAGCCGCTTGCTATGCATTCCAGGCAGGTACACCTGGCATTGGGAAGGCCCTTGGGACATGCATACCGCGGTCTGGCCGGCGCGCTTCTTGTGCTTGTTGAAGTCATTGACATCACTCGCAATCGAGGACACTAGCGCGCTCCACGCGCCAAGTGAGCCCGGGCTTTGCTTTTTCAGACGCTCTGTCGAGTTGGCCTTGGTTCCGCCCGCGCTTTTCTTGGCCGGTCCCGGGTCTCTGTCCTTTTCCATACCCACGAACATTTCATCAATCCATTTCATATCATTCTGCTCGCCAGCAAGTAGCTGGTGGTTGTGTGTAAGAGACTGTTCAGCGATGACATTAAGGCAAGAGCCTTCAAGCCCATTCTTACGAACATGGGATCCTCGATTCAGTTGCCACCAAGGCGCTTTGGGCCTGCTCTTCGGACGGCAGCACCATCAAGCGCACCATGGCCCGTGAAGGTTGCTCCCAGCACACCCGATACCACCGCCCGCACGTACGGCACTCGTACTGGCCGTGCGAGGGCCACATGGGCTCTTGGTGCAAGAGATCCGCTATTCGTGCTGGGGTCGGTTTCATCGACATTCCTTGCCCAGGAAGGTGATCTCTAAAGGCGGGTTGCCTTGTGACTTTCGCGCTCTGACTCGTTCAGTGCGCGCGACCATTCATCAGCCTGCTTTTCGGCCTCCGCTTTCGCCACTCCATACCGCTCTTGAATTCGCCCGACCAATTGATCCTTCTTGCCGGCGATCGTTTCCCAGTCATTGTCGGTAAGTTTCCCCCAGCGCTCGCGGGCAGAGCCGGTGAACCGCTTCCACTTGCCTTCGATTTGATCCCAATTCATGTTTTCTCCTACTGACGATTCGTTCCAGAACGAGGTGCCGTCCCGCCTAAAGTCGGAAACAAGCGTCCCAACACCACTCCTCCCAGCCTTCCGATTGCATAATCGTCTTCCTTCCATTACTAGGCACGTTTGCCGCCGTTCGAATGCGAGAGGCTTACGGGGCTAGGCCGCCGCGAACTGTCCCATTCCGGCTTCTTCGCCCCAGCTAAACGTGCATTCCGAACGCAAATTCTGCATTTAGTGTGCTGTCCTAACCCCCGTAACTCCGCATCGCGGCGGGCTCCGATGCCATCGATGTCCTGCACAATGCGGGGCGCGAGGCAGAGATGCTGTGGAACATAGTTTGCGGACTGGCCGTCTGCGTGCATATCCAGTGGCGACCTTAAAGGAGACGATTACTATGCAATTTGTTCGAGCTACCACTACCGCTGCTTTGCTTCTGCTTTTCGGGACGATTGTCCCTGCGTACGCGCAGCACGAAAAGGAGAACCCAAAAGAGGCGAAGCCTGAAAAGCAGGCCGTACAACAGCAGCGCCCGCAGCAGCACGCCCAACAGGCCAAGCAACAGCAACCGAAACAGGAGCGTGCTCAACAGGCTAAGCAACAGCAACCGAAACAGGAGCGTGCTCAACAGGCTAAGCAACAGAAACCCAAGCAGGAGCGGGCCCAGCAGGCTAAGCAACAGCAACCCAAGCAGGAGCGGGCCCAGCAGGCCAAGCAACAGCAACCCAAGCAGGAGCGGGCCCAACAGGCCAAGCAACAGAAACCCAAACAGGAGCGCGCCCAACAGGCCAAGCAACAGAAACCCAAACAGGAGCGCGCCCAACAGACTAAGCAACAACAACCCAAGCAGGAACGCGCCCAGCAGGCCAAGCAACAGCAACCCAAGCAGGAGCGGGCCCAACAGGCCAAGCAACAGAAACCCAAACAGGAGCGCGCCCAACAGGCCAAGCAACAGCGGCCGCAACAGCAGCAGGCACAGCGTTCTCAGCAGCAACAGCAACCGCAACGTATCAATACGCGAGAGCAGGCAGTCGCGTGGCAACAACAGCGTGGATGGCTGCAGGGCGGCGGCTGGCAGGGGCATAGTACCTGGCAGCAGGATCGTTCTCAACGGTGGGACAGCGATCATCGCACCTGGGCGCAGCGTGGAGGCTATGGCGGTTACTTCATTCCTGAGGCTCAATTCAATCTCGATTTCGGGATCGGACACGGGTTCCGGATGCACGGCATCCCCGCAATCTATATGGGGTATCCGCGCTTCTCGTACGGTGGCTTTTCGTTTCTGCTCGTGGATCCCTACCCGGATTCCTGGGCAGAAAACTGGTACGACACCGATGACCTTTACATTGGTTATGACAACGGGTACTACCTTTACGATCGCAGGTATCCGAGCACGGGACTCGCGATCACTGTCGCGCTGTAGCTGAGGAGCGGCGGCCACAAAACCTTGTTGATCCAGTTCCGGTAGCGCGCTAAGCGACACGGGCGAGCGACTTCTGCCGGAAGGCAGTCCGCCCGGTTCAAGGAGCAATGACACCAAGCATGGCGGTACACCAAAGGGAAAGACACCGCACCGGACGCGTCGGCTGGCTTCGCGCGGCGGTATTAGGCGCGAACGACGGGGTCCTTTCGACGGCGAGTCTGGTGCTCGGTGTTGCCGCTGCGAATGTGAGTCGCAGCAATGTATTGGTCGCGGGGGTGGCCGGCCTGGTGGCCGGGGCGATGTCGATGGCAGCAGGTGAATACGTTTCCGTGCACTCACAGGCAGACACAGAACAGGCCGATCTCAAGCTGGAGCGCACGGAACTGAAGACAGACGACAAGGGCGAGCACAAGGAACTGGCAGCGATCTATGTCGCTCGCGGGCTCGACGCCACGCTCGCTAAACAGGTTGCCAGGCAACTGATGGCTCATGATGCGCTGGGCGCGCATGCCCGCGACGAACTCGGCATCTTTCCGGCGCTAAGCGCGCGTCCAATTCAGGCTGGGTTGACGTCGGCCGCCAGCTTCGCCGTCGGCGCGGTCATGCCTCTGGTGGTGACGGCCGTCGCCCCGGCGGCGGGCCTGATCCCCCTTGTCTCTGGAACTTCCCTTTTGTTCTTGGCACTTCTGGGAGGGTTGGCTGCGCGCGCTGGAGGAGCAGGCGTGACACTAGGTGCCCTACGCGTCACGTTTTGGGGTACCCTCGCCATGGCAGTGACCGCAGGAGTCGGGGCACTGTTCGGAACCGCCACAACTGGGAAATGAGGATGGCGAATTGCCCAATGACTCCACTGTCTCCCGCTACGGATGTTCTGCCGCAGACCGGCCTTACGAGCGATGAGGCTCGCCGCCGGCTCGAGAAGTTCGGTCCAAACGCAATTCCCGACACGGCTCTGCATCCACTACGCAGGGCGCTGACCAAGTTCTGGGCGCCAGTTCCATGGATGCTCGAGGCTGCGATCGTGCTCGAGATTGTCCTCGGCAAGTACGTCGAGGCTGCGATCATAGCGGTTCTGCTGGCCTTCAACGCTGCGCTCGGGTTCTTCCAGGAAGGGCGCGCCCAGGCAACTCTTGCCGCGCTGAAGTCGCGGCTCGCGCTGAACGCATCGGTCTGTCGCGATAATGTTTGGGCCACCGTGCCCGCTGCCGGACTCGTGCCTGGCGATATCGTGAAGCTATCGCTCGGCGCTGTGGTTGCCGCCGACGTGCGTCTGACTGAGGGATCGGTGCTGCTAGACCAGTCCATGCTCACCGGCGAATCTGTTCCGATCGAAGCTGGCGCCGGGTTCGAAGCCTATGCCGGAGCGTTGGTGCGGCGTGGTGAAGCGGTTGCGGAGGTCACGGCGACCGGAGCGCACACAAAGTTTGGCCGCACTGCGGAGCTGGTTCGCACCGCGCACGTCGAAAGCTCCCAGCAGAAGGCGGTTCTGCGCGTGGTGCGCAATCTCGCCATGTCCAACGGCGCCATCATCGTGATGCTGGTGGCATATGCCTACGCTCTCAAGCTGCCCCTTGGTGAGATCATTCCCCTGGTGCTCACGGCGGTTCTGGCGTCGATCCCAGTAGCGCTTCCGCTGACCTTTACCCTTGCGGCGGCGCTCGGCGCGCGGGCTCTGGCACATCTGGGCGTCCTTCCGACGCGGCTCTCCGCCGTGGATGAAGCGGCGAGCATCGACGTGTTGTGCGCGGATAAGACCGGCACGCTCACGCAAAACGAACTGACGGTTACTGCCGTCCATGCCATGGCCGGTTTTGACGAGCCGCACGTGTTGGGATGGGCTGCCCTGGCGAGTTCGGACGGCGGGCAAGATCCAGTAGACGAGGCCATCCGGGCCGCTGCCACAAAAAAAGTGGCCTCCGATCTACCGAAACTGATCAAGTTCATTTCGTTCGATCCGGGGACGAAGATGTCCGAGGCGACTGCTGCCGATCCGGGCGGCGCCTCGGTACGGGTGGTCAAAGGGGCCTTTGCCGCAGTTGCCGGCCTTACGCAATCAGTTCTTGAGGCGTCCAAGACGACGAGCGAACTTGAGGCACAGGGCTTCCGCGTTCTGGCCGTTGCGGTGGGTCCACCAACGGCGCTGAAACTTGCCGGAATCATCGCTCTCAGCGATCCGCCGCGAACGGATTCAGCGGCGCTCATTACGGAGTTGCGCACGTTGGGCGTTCGCACTGTGATGGTGACGGGCGATGCCCCGGCGACGGCCGCGATCGTGGCTCACGCGGTAGGTCTTGATGGAGCAGTCTGTCCGCCCGGGCCCGTCCCCGACGGCGTACGCCCCGAGGATTTCGCTGTCTTTGCAGGCGTCCTTCCGGAGGGAAAGTACAACCTCGTCAAGGCATTCCAGAAGAGCGGCCACACTGTTGGGATGTGCGGGGACGGTGCCAACGACGCGCCGGCGCTGCGCCAGGCGCAGATGGGAATTGCGGTGTCAACGGCGACCGATGTTGCCAAGTCAGCGGCCGGCATCGTGCTGACCAAGCCAGGACTCGGCGGCATCGTCGCTTCGGTAAAAGAAGGCCGCGTGACGTTCCAGCGCATCCTGACTTATGCGCTAAACTCGGTCACCAAGAAACTTGTCCAGGTGCTTTTCCTGGCGGTGGGTCTGGTCATGACCGGGCACGCGATCCTGACTCCAATTTTGATGGTCATCATCATGCTCACCGGCGACCTGCTCGGTATGTCCTTGACGACGGACAACGTGCGACCATCCCCGATGCCCAATGCCTGGCGAATCGGTGCATTGACGATCGCAGGTGTCTTCATGGGGATCTCCGAGCTGGTCTTTTGCACTGCCGTTTTGGCCATCGCCAAATTCCGTCTGGGTCTTGGAATCGAACCGGTAAGAACTCTGGCCTTCGTAGTGATAGTGTTCGGCAATCAGGCAACCACCTATACGAATCGTGAACGCCAGCACCTGGGGTCCTCTCGTCCGAGCCGGTGGCTCGTCGGGTCGTCTGTAGCTGATGTGCTAATCGCCTCAACGCTCGCAACTTGCGGAATCGCGATGACTCCTCTGCCCATATTCGTAGTGGGAGGAATACTCGTGGCGGCAGCGGTCTTTGCCTTCGTCGTGGACTTTGCCAAAGTTCCGGTGTTCAATCGGCTCAGGATTGCATAGTATTGATTGATCCGATCGCTGTTTGGCACAAAATATGCTCCCAAATTACATCATGCGGACGAATTGGCTCTTACTCCTGCTGTTGCTTCCCGGTTTGGCTGCGCAGGCTGCTGACGTCTGTAATCCCGGGGATCTGGTTGGGCCGTATGCGTTTCAGTTAGCGGGCTTGACGGACATTTCCGGGACGCCTGAACCGACTGTCGGCCTGGGCCGGATCGTCTTTGATGGGCACGGGAGCCTGAGCGGGACGGTCTCTGCCACCTTCGCCGGATTACTTCTGGGGAACCCGGTAATTGGGAGCTACGAGGCGAAATCGAATTGTTCGGTGATCTGGAAGCTGCAGGACGACTCCGGCGCGTTTCAGAATTTCAGCGGAACGCTTTCGACCGATGGAACCAGGGTGCAGTTCAAACAGACCGACCCAGGCGGCGTCCAGCGCGGCATCATGCAGAAAACATCCGACACATGCTCGGCGGCGGATCTCCGGAAGAAATATCACTTCACGGTCTCCGGTAGCACAACACCGATGCTACCCGGCGAAGTCTCGAGCACGGTGTCTGCCAAGGAAACGCTCGACATAGCCGAGAACGGCAGCTTTCAGGTGGAGAGCGACTGCTCAGTACGGTTCGAATTGACACTTCCTGCTCAGGACGGGCGCGCCGCCGCAACTCCGCCAATGAGCATGCGTGGATTTCTAGTCAACGGCGGCAAGGAAATCCTCGCCTTCCAGACGGACCCAGGCGCAATGGTGGCCGCGCGCTTCAGTGCCGATAAAAAGTGAAACCCTGCGATATGAGCATTGGTAAGCGACGTGCGAGTATAAGGGCATGCAGAAGCACGACGATGAAGGAACTCGAACGTACAGTACTGTTTCGAACAGAGAGAAGGGTGTGGGTACGGGTTCAGCTGGCCAGTCCGGGGACACTCAGGGACTGTCGGACCTCGCGCAGGCAGCCTCAGAGAGCGTCGAAGAACTGATCGAGGAGGGGCAGTCCTTCGAGGCCGAAGCGATCGGCGGCGTGGAAGACGCACCGGAGCCGGACGTGGCTGAAGTTCACACGAAACAAGTCCCGGAGGACGATGTGCCGTCGGAATACTTGGGGAGAGATTAGGCGGCAGGCGCGGAAGGCTACTTACCTGCGTTGGCCGCTACCCACTTCCAGTTCCTGACCTCCGGCAGATCCTCGCCGTATTTGTCGATATATTGCTTGTGCTCGATCAGCTTGTCCTTAAGCTGCTGCTTCAGGTAGATGCCCTTGTCGCCGGTCTGCGGCAGGCGGTCGATGGTGTCCATCACGAGGTGGAAGCGGTCCAGTTCGTTCAGCACCGTCATGTCGAAGGGTGTCGTGATGGTGCCCTCCTCCTTGTATCCGCGGACGTGGAAGTTGTCGTGGTTGGTGCGGCGGTAGGTAAGCCGGTGGATCAACCACGGGTAGGCATGGAAAGCGAAGATGACCGGTTTGTTCTTGGTGAAGAGTTCGTCGAAATCCCTGTCGCTCAACCCGTGCGGGTGCTCGGTTTGCGGCTCCAGCTTCATGAGATCGACGACGTTGACCACCCGGATTTTCAGGTCGGGCAGATGCTCGCGCATGATGGAGACGGCGGCGAGCGTCTCGAGCGTAGGCACGTCCCCGCAGCAGGCCATGACCACGTCGGGGGCAACGGCCTGATCGTTGCTGGCCCACTGCCAGATGCCGATGCCCTCGGTACAGTGCTTGACGGCGGCGTCCATCGTCAGCCACTGTGGCGCCGGATGTTTGCCCGCGATCACAACGTTAACGTAATGGCGGCTGCGCAGACAGTGGTCCATTACCGACAGCAGGCAGTTTGCATCCGGCGGAAGATATACACGTACGACTTCGGCCTTCTTGTTGACGACGTGATCGATGAACCCGGGATCTTGGTGTGTGAAGCCATTGTGATCCTGGCGCCAGACATGCGAAGCCCGCAGATAGTTTAAGGAGGAGATCTTCCGCCGCCACGGCAGGCACGACGTGACCTTCAGCCATTTGGCGTGCTGGTTGAACATCGAATCGACGATGTGGATGAACGCCTCGTAACAGTTGAAGAGTCCATGCCGCCCGGTGAGCAGGTAGCCTTCGAGCCAGCCTTCGCACTGGTGTTCACTAAGCATTTCCATTACGCGTCCAGTAGGCGCGAGGAATTCGTCATTCGGCACGGTCGCGGCGTCCCATTGACGGTTGGTCACTTCAAAAAGGGCTTCCAGGCCGTTGGAGAGCGTCTCGTCAGGGCCAAAGACCCGGAAATTCCGCTGCTCGCCGTTCAGCTTCTCCACGTCACGCAGGAACCGACCGAGCACATGTGTGTCGCCCATGCCGAGCACTCCCGGTGAGGGCACGCCGACCGCGTAGTCGCGGAAATCCGGCATCCGCAAGTCGCGGAGCAGCTTGCCACCGTTGGCGTGGGGATTCGCGCCCATGCGCCGTTCGCCCTTGGGCGCCAGTTCGGCCAGTTCCGGTTTCAGGCGCCCCTGCTCATCGAAAAGCTCCTGTGGCCGGTAGCTCCTCAGACAGTCTTCTAACAGCTTGAGGTGTTCGGGATGGGTGGCTGGGTCGGAGAGCGGCACCTGATGCGCACGGAAGGTGCCTTCAACTTGCAGGCCATCGACTATCTTCGGCCCCGTCCATCCCTTGGGTGAATTGAGGACGATCATCGGCCAGCGTGGACGCTCAACGTTGCCGTGAACGCGGGCGTCCTGCTGGATCTGTTTGATCTGCTCTAGCACCGTGTCGAGTGTCGTGGCCATGGCTTCATGCATCAACTCGGGCTCGTGACCCTCGACGAAGTGCGGCGTCCACCCGTAGCCGCGGAGCAAGTGATCCAATTCTTCGCGGGTGATGCGGGCGAGGACGGTCGGGTTGGAAATCTTGAAGCCGTTCAGATGCAGGATCGGCAGCACCGCGCCGTCGGTGGCCGGATTGAGAAACTTGTTGGAATGCCACGCCGTCGCCAGCGGTCCGGTTTCTGCCTCGCCATCGCCGACGACGCAGGCGACGACCAGATCGGGATTGTCGAACACCGCCCCGAACGAGTGGCTGAGCGAATAGCCCAGTTCGCCGCCCTCGTGGATGGACCCTGGGCACTCCGGCGATGCGTGGCTGGGAATTCCTCCTGGAAACGAAAACTGCAGGAAGAGCTTTCGGAGCCCGGCCTCATCCTGACTGATGTCGGGATAGATCTCGCTGTAAGTACCCTCGAGATAAGTGTTGCCCACGACGGCCGGGCCGCCGTGCCCAGGGCCGGAGACATAAATCATGTCCAGGTCGTATTTCTTGATGACGCGGTTCAAGTGAACGTAAATGAAGTTCTGCCCAGGCATCGTGCCCCAGTGCCCCAGCAGCATGTGTTTCACATCGGCGAGCGTCAGCGGTCGTTTCAGCAGCGGATTGTCATAAAGATAAATCTGGCCGACCGACAGATAGTTGGCGGCGCGCCAATAGGCATCCATCTTTTGGAGCAGTTCCGGCGTGAGGGCGGCGCTGTTCATCGAAAACTCCTATTTCGATTTTATGGCCGCGGCAACGTCCGCGAGACGAGCGTCCCTCATCGCAGCTACAGCAACTGAGATCAAGACGGTCAGAAGCACGATGCCATACATCACGATGACCATACAGGGCCTCCCTTACTCGATGTTTCGGAAATTCTCTGGTGTTCCAGAAGCGGCCGCTACCGCTCCGTGTCGTCCGGCTTCTCAACCATCTCGCAGACCATGGCCTCGGTCGTGAGCATGAGAGAGGCAATGGAAGCCGCATTCTGTAGAGCCGTACGGGTTACTTTCGTGGGATCGATTACGCCCGCCTTCACCAGGTCTTCGTACTGTTCCGTGGAGGCGTTGAAGCCGAAATTAGGATTCTGGTGGGTCTTGATCTTCTCCACTACAACCGCGCCCTCGGTCCCGCAGTTGAGCACGATCTGCCGGACCGGCTCCTCGCAAGCCCGGCGCACGATGGTGACGCCAAACTGCTCGTCGCCATCGAGCTTGACCTTATCTAGCGCGATCGATGCTCGCAGCAGCGCCACGCCTCCACCCGGCACAATCCCTTCCTCCACCGCGGCGCGAGTTGCATGTAGTGCGTCCTCGACACGGGCCTTCTTCTCTTTCATTTCAGTCTCGGTTGCGGCGCCGACCTTGATGATCGCCACGCCGCCGGCAAGCTTCGCCAGCCGCTCCTGCAGTTTCTCGCGGTCGTAATCGGAGGTAGTCTCTTCGACCTGGGTACGGAGCTGCTTAATCCGTCCCTCGATGTTCTTCGGCGTTCCGGCGCCGTCAATGATCGTTGTGTTGTCCTTGTCCACAGTAACACGCTTCGCTCGGCCCAGATCCTCCAACTTAACGCCCTCAAGCTTAATGCCGGTCTCTTCCATGATGGCCTTGCCGCCAGTCAGGATCGAGATATCTTCCAGCATCGCCTTGCGGCGGTCGCCGAACCCCGGGGCTTTTACAGCGCACGCACTGAGCGTGCCACGCAACTTGTTAACCACAAGCGTAGCCAGTGCTTCGCCTTCCACCTCCTCGGAGATGACCAGCAGCGGCTTACCCGCACGCGCAATTTGCTCGAGAATCGGCAGCAGATCCTTCATGTTGCTGATCTTCTTATCGTGAATGAGAATGTAGGGATCCTCGAAGGCGCACTCCATACGCTCGGGATCGGTCACGAAATAGGGTGAGAGATAGCCGCGGTCGAATTGCATACCGTCCACTGTCTGCAACTCAGTAGTCATAGTCTTGGATTCCTCGACCGTGATCACACCATCCTTGCCGACCTTCTTCATCGCCTCGGCAATGATGTTGCCGATGGTGGAGTCGCTGTTGGCGGAAATGCTACCAACCTGCGCGATCATGTCGCCTGAAACAGGTTTCGAGAGCTTCTTGACTTCCTCGACAGCCACTTCAACGGCCTTGTCGATGCCCCGCTTGATGGCCATCGGATTTGCACCCGCCGTCACTGCTTTGACACCCTCGCGAAAAATCGCCTGGGCCAGAATCGTCGCCGTGGTCGTGCCGTCACCGGCAACGTCAGAGGTTTTCGATGCCACTTCGCGCACCATCTGGGCGCCCATATTCTCGAGCGAATCCTTCAACTCAACCTCTTTGGCCACCGTGACGCCGTCTTTGGTGATTGTTGGTCCACCGAATTTCTTTTCAAGAACGACATTGCGCCCCCGTGGTCCGAGGGTCACCTTCACCGCCTCGGCGAGTTGGTTGACACCGCGTAGAATTGCCTGGCGGGAATGGTCACTATAGATAATCTGTTTTGCCATGGATGTTCTCCCCGTTATTCGAATTTGAACTAGCTGGCCTTCTTGGCCGCTTTGACGGCCGGATCCAAGACGCCGAGAATATCGTCCTCGCGCATGATCAGGTACTCGGTGTCATCTACTTTGGTGTCGCTGCCAGAGTACTTCGCAAACAGGATGCGGTCGCCGACTTTCACATCGAGGGCCACCAGACTGCCATCCTCGAGCCGCTTCCCATGCCCGACGGCAATGACTTCGCCCTCTTGCGGTTTCTCCTTGGCAGAATCCGGAATGATGATGCCACTGCGCGTAGTTTCCTGTTCTTCAATCCGCTTTACTACGATGCGGTCGTATAAAGGTCGAATATTCATGATGCTGTTAGCCTCCACTTAAGGTTGGTATGTCACAATTGGGCCGAACCGGTCGCGCTATTGGTCTTCGCTAGTTCACGAAACCTGTGTCGCGCCGGTGGAATGAGCGAGCCATGCTACCGGGTGGCTGCGGACGCTGCCATTGCGCTCCGTGATGTCGGCCCAGTTGACGTCCTCTTTCAGCCGGAGAAACACACCAGGAGTGCCCTGGTATGTGCCCTCAGCCAGCACGACCTCGTCCCCTTCGCGGAATCCCGTACCGACTGGTCCACTGGTAATCATGTTCGTGACCTCCTTCGTTCGGCAACTCAGCCATGGCCCCGGGGCTATGGCCGAAAATTCGGCGTGTTCACGAGCCTGGCTTTTTCAAGCCTCGCTCGCTCTATTTCTTTCTCGTTCGCTATGCGGGCAGCATCCCTTTGCGGCGCTTCTTGGTCATCGAGCCGTGTCGCTTCCGTGATGGCGGCCTGGGCTGGTGCTTCTAGCCTTTTTAATACCCCAATCAGCCTGAACCCTGGACCGTACGAGGCATGGATCAGATCGAAGCAGTACTCGGGATCCTGCCATCGTGCAAGAACTGCTTCTTGATCGTCGTAGCCCCTCTGCGCGGCCTTGGTAGGAGCACTGGGCTTTTCCGCAGTTCCGTAGGTCGCCGAGATAGCCTTGACGAAGTCATCAGCCGTCATTCCCTCGGTTTCGTACGGATCGTAGTTGATTGCGATCCGAAACAGTTCGCCGTCATAGAAGCTGAAGACTACGTCTTTCACCGACTCCGTTCTCGATGTCGGGCCGAGAGGCCGCGCGGACCACTCCAGCTCTTGGATGAGGGCCGGGCGGCTATGGATGACTTTCGCTTCAGTTGGGCTCGCGCCCACCTGCTTGGCGACGGTCGAAAGGTCCGTTCCGAGTTGGAAGTCCCGGTACTTGGAAAGATCTCCTGCCAATGTAACTACCGACATCGTTCCGAACACTAGAAACGATGCCAGTGCGGATCTTGATACGGTTTTTCGAAGTTTACTCATTGTGTGCCAGCCTCACCTTGCGCCAAGCGAGTGACGCGACGGCTGCGACGTTGGCGGTGCCCATACTCGTGTTGCTTCCGATAATCCAACTGCAGTTGACATATGTCTTATCTCTCTCTTTCGTTGTGTTGCTTGGGGCCAATGTCCTTTGACCGTCCGGAGCCCCGTGTGGCTGGAGTCCGCTCCTAGACAGCCGCTGCTCCGATTTTCTTCGACCCATTCAGCACCTGCGTTATGGAAGTGATCAGATCGATCGGCAGCGGAAAGACAATGGTGGTGTTGTGCTCTGCCCCGATTTCTACCAGGGTTTGCAAGTAACGCAACTGGATCGCAGCCGGCTGCTGCTGGATGACTGCGGCGGCCATCGCCAGTTTCTCCGCGGCCAGGTATTCACCCTCGGCATGGATCACCTTCGCGCGGCGCTCGCGTTCGGCTTCGGCTTGCCGGGCGATGGCGCGGATCATTTGCTCGGCCAGTTCCACCTGCTTCACCTCGACAAGGGTGACCTTCATGCCCCATGACGCTGTGTGCTGATCCAAGATTGACTGCAACCGCAGATTCAGTTTGCCTCGCTGGCTCAACAGTTCATCGAGTTCCGCTTCGCCCAAGACGCTACGTAGCGTGGTCTGAGCCAGTTGCGAAGTTGCGTACAGGTAATTGGAGACTTCGAGCACGGCTAAACGCGGATCAACCACGCGGAAGAAGATCACTGCGTTCACCTTGACAGTTACGTTGTCGCGTGTCACAACATCCTGAGCAGGCACTTCGAGCGCCTCGATGCGCAGGGACATACGCACCATACGGTCGATTGGCGCGAAGATCAGCACGATGCCCGGCCCCTTGGCCTGTGGCAACACGCGGCCCAGCCGAAACACTACGCCCCGTTCGTATTCCCTCAGGATTTTGATCGAAGCGAGGACGTAGAGGAGGACAACTGCCAGTACGATGATCCAACCGTTGATCATTTTATGCCTCCATACCCTTCTGCTCAGGACCGGTCGTGACTTATCTGCTACTGCACGGCTGGGACCATCTTCGGCCTTCCGGCCAGTGGCACCACCCACCCGTGCAGGCTTAAGTCGTTGTAGGAGGCTCCGGCAAGTGTGCGAGACTATTTACCGCTTGCGGAAGAGCGAGGGGGGCTACAGCAGATGCAAGTTTTGTTAAGGAAAGTGCAGTTTTTGCACTTCGGCATCCCGCCAGACTACACGACGGCCACCGTTCCGGACTTCGCGGGCACTTGGGTGAACCCGCGTCAGTCGTGCAAGACGATGTTCAGCAGCGAGCTGTGAACGTGTAGTCCGTGTAGTCCGCCGTTATACTCAATGAACCCCAGTTTCCGGAACTTGTTCATGAAGAAACTGACTCTGGAGCGAGTGGTGCCAATCATCTCCGCCAGCGTTTCCTGGCTGATCTTCGCAATCACCGGCTCCGGTTTGCCTTCTTTCCCGAAATTAGCCAGCAGCAGAAGTACCCGTGCCAACCGCTTCTCGCTGGAATTGAAAAGCTGGTCTACCAGATCCTCCTCGATCCGAATGTTACGCGACAGTAAATAGGAAACGAACAGCTCGGAAAAAGCCGGTTCCTCGTGGAGTAACCGAATCATGCTCGATTTCTCCAGCCGCACGACCGAGCACTCTGACATTGCGGTGGCGGTCCCCAGGTACAACGGCCGGCCCGCTAGGCACCCCTCGCCAAGGAAGTTACCGATACCCAACATGGCGATGACCGCTTCTTTGCCGTTGTCGGAGACGACCGTGAGCTTGACCTTGCCTCTTTGAATGTAGAAGATGGCGTCCGCCGGGTCGCTTTGCGCGAAGACCACATCGTTCTTCCGGTATTCCGAAATGGTTCGTCCGTTGCCAACCTTGGCTAGAAAGAGCTTGGGATCGAATGGGCGCTTCTCTATTGGTGTCATACACAACCTCTGACCACTACTCGGGGGCGATCCTATTGCTTTTATACTGCTACCGCCCCAGGACGGTCAATTGCAAATGCCCGCATCTGAGCACGTCGGTCGCCATCCGATCAAAACTGCTCATGTTTGAGCGGCGGATCTGTAGTGGATAACTGAGGCTTTGCCGTCTTATGAACCTCCGATGGAAATGGAGGACAACGTGCCCTTGGGGGGGGGGGGAATTGATAGAAATCGCTTCCAGGCATTTGCCGAAAAGCGCCAAGGAGAAAGAAGCATGTTACTCGTTGTTTTGTTGCTCGTTCTGCTGTTGGCAGTGGTCCCGGCGTGGCCACATAGTCGAAGCTGGGGCTACCGGCCCAGCGGAGTACTGGGCGCCGTTCTGTTGGTAGTACTTGTATTGGCATTGATGGGCCGTATCTAAGACTGGAGATGCGTTCCTGTCGATCCTGTCTGTCTGGGGCTTTGAGCCGGGTGCCCCGGACTCTGTGGCAGAAGTGCCTCTTTACAAGAGTCTACAAATGCCGTGGCTGCGGGCGCTGTGAATACACCCTGCGCCGTTTGCCCTCTTGGCTGCACGATGGTTTAAAAGGCCCGAGGCGCGAAACTCCGAGTGATATCTAACCTGGCTCGTCGCGACGCCGATTCCCTCAGGACACGGGAGGATTTGTACTAAGCTCAACGATTGCTGCCTTTAACGACAAAAGGCACTAGCCATAACATGGAACATTCTTCAGAATACAACCTACATCTCTGGGACGAGAAATCGCGATCCAATGAGCTGCAAACGAAGGCTGAGGGAAAGCAATGGCGCAGGAGGTTTTCCCTCTACCTCATCGTGGTTGTCGCAACCGTCGCCATCGCCACCTTGCTTGCCCATTTATCCCGATGATGCCGCGCGGTCAGCGCACTACCAACAGCAGTTCCTGCATTCTCGATGGCAAGAACTGCATAATCCTTCGCCAGCTCCTTAGTTACGCCCGGTTTCAAGGGAGTTTCAGCTTTGGTGCTCAATCTGCCTAGAGAAGGAAGCAGGAGATCAAGACGAAATGAAATACCTATCGAGTATCGCATTGGCAGCCTTTGCTGGATGTCTCAGCTTTGCGCTGCTACCAAACATTCAGGCAGATGACTGGAATAAGAAGACTGTCATCACAGTGAATGAACCCGTCCAACTGCCGTCCTGCTGTACAGTTGACCACACGGTAACGCTTCAGCCGGGCGAATATGTCCTAGCGTTGGTGGATTCCCAATCGGATCGGCACATTGTCCGCGTTTTTGATAAGGATCAGCAGCGTGTGATTACCACGATCCTCGCTGTTCCGAACTATCGTTTGCAGCCAACCGGAAAGACCGTACTGCAATACTGGGAAGTCCCGGCGGGACAGCCAAGAGCGCTTCGGGCGTGGTTTTACCCGGGCGACAACTTCGGGCAGGAGTTCGTATACCATAAGCAAACGGCTGCGGAAATAGCCGCCTTTGCGAAGGCCCAGGTTCCGGCAGTCGCAATTGACACGAAAGTCGAAGAGGATCTAAAGACAGCACCCCTTGTTGTTATTGACGAAACTGGCAAGACCAGCGAACTAGCCCTGACAGCGCCGCCAGTAGCGATTGAGCCGGCCGCCCAGCCTCAGGCGGCCGTCCAGGCCGCGGCAGCACCAACCCCCACGCCAGTGGAACCAGTACAAACGGAACCGGTACAGCAAACATTGCCGCATACAGCTAGCTCCATGCCGCTACTCGGCTTGATTGGAATCTTGTCATTGGCCGTCTTTGCGGTCCTTAGCATTCGTTCCAGGCGCGCCTCCCAGGGGTAGGAGAGCGAGCACTAGCACTTTGCAACCCGCCGCGGTCTCTGTGAGAGAGGCCACGGCGTGAGGCAGCGGTAACCGAACTGAGGAGCGATAGGAATGGCGGCCTGCTTCGCACGCGTTCTAGCCCTGGGGCTGTCGATAGCCCTCCAGACATTCGCTGACCAGGCGCCGGCGGTTGCGCCACCGGAACAGCCATTCAAACTCACGGCGACTGCCGAACTCGTACTTCTGGATGTGAGCGTCAACGACGCGACCGGTGTGCACGTTCCCGGGCTGGGGAAGGACAACTTCCGGATTTATGAGGACGGGCAGCTCCAGACCATCACACATTTTTCGAGCGATGATGTCCCTGTCACGGTCGGCCTGGTAATCGATACAAGTGGGAGCATGCGGGCAAAGCACCCGGAGGTAGTGATGGCAGCGCTGGTGTTCATTAACGCGAGCAACCAGCAGGATGAGGTGTTCGTCGTGAATTTTAATGACCGCGCGAGCTTTGGTCTTCCCGGCAACATCCCCTTCACGGACGATGTCGGCAAACTGCGGACAGCCCTGTCGATGAATCGTGCTGAAGGCCGGACGGCTCTCTACGACGCCCTTGTGCTCTCCCTGAGTCACGTTGAGAAGGGCAAGCGAGATAAGAAGACCATCGTGCTGGTGAGCGATGGGGGTGATAACAGTAGCATCCATGGATTCGAGGATGTTATGCGAATGGTCCGCGAGTCCCGAGCAACGATCTACACGATTGGCCTCTTTGATGAAAACGACGCGGATCGCAATCCTGGCCTGCTTGCGCGGCTCGCCCGAATCAGCGGTGGTGCAGCCTTTCTACCGAAGGAGGTATCTGACGTTGCGGACATCTGCCGGCGGATCGCGAGCGACATTCGTAACCGGTATACAATCGGCTACGTTCCAGTTCGGTCCGGCGATAAGGGTTCGTTGCGTAAGATTAAAGTCGTTGCGCGGCAATCGGATGGGCTCAAATTGACCGCGCGCACCCGTACGAGCTATTTTCTCCCGGAGAGTCGCCCGCTAGTGGATCAGTGTGGCGAGGCGGACAGGAAGCCAGGCATATGAGAGTTTGTGTTGTTCTCGCAGGCCAGAAGCCGGCGCCCCATTGGACTCTCGGTCAATACGTTTTTCTGATTCTTGCAACTGTTTGCCTCGGATTCTACGGCTATGATTATCTCGAGCGAGTACTTTACCAAACGTATGAAAGCTGGTCATTCGACCGGGCCCCGGCTCGCACTGCTTCCGTGGGCGCCTCAAAGCACGAAGTCACAACGGTCGGGGACGTCGTTCACGAGCCCCAGGAATCCGTACCCCCGTCAGACCCTCCGTTCCCAACCTCAATTATTGGCCGTCTGTCCGTTCCAAGGCTGCACCTGTCCGCAATGGTCCGCGAAGGCATCGATGGGCATACCTTGCAGCTCGCCGTGGGCCACATTCCGTCGACGGCGTTGCCAGGGCAGGCCGGAAATGTTGGCGTGGCCGGTCACCGCGACACGTTCTTTCGTGGGCTAAAGGATTTAAAGACCACGGACGAGGTCGAATTCTCCACTCCCGAAGGCGATTTTCGCTACGAGGTCGAGTCCTTAACGGTGGTCGAGCCGGACAATGTCGAGGTGCTTGCCGCATCAAATACCAACGTTCTTACAATGGTGACTTGCTACCCGTTCTCCTATATCGGAAACGCACCCAAGCGATTCGTCGTGAGGGCAAGGCAGGTGTCACCGCAAACACGATCATTATCTACTGTGGAAGGAACCGCCGAGTTAGAGAGATGAGACAATTAGCATTGGGAGTAAGTGTGAAACACGATTCTGTTGCTTCCCGAGCCCGGGTCCTCGTGATTGAAGACAACAGTTCGGATGTCTTCCTTCTGGAACGGGCTCTGAATCAGCAGGATTTTGCATTTGAACTGACGCACCTCGCGGACGGAGACCAAGCTCTCGCATTCATTCGCAGGGAAGGCGCCTATGGGGATGTGCCAATTCCAGACTTGATCCTGGTGGACTTGAATCTTTCCAAGTATAACGGCGAAGACATCTTGCGCGAGATCCACGACGCCAAACATCTCGCCAGGGCTCTGGTATGCGTCTGGAGTTCTTCACAATTTCGGCGAGATCGGACTCGGCTCATGGATCTCGGGGTAGCGCAATTCGTCACCAAGCCTTCAGGTCTGGATCAGTTCTTGGGGATTGGCAAACTCATCAAGGATCTGCTGGCCGGACACACAGCGGCTTGAACGCCGGGATTTAGGCCACAGCCATTCGAGCAACCTGGCTGGCCGGCAGCGATTCCAGTACCTCACCGACTCTGCGGATCAACCCGGCTCCAGTGAATGGTTTTGCCACACAGCCAAAACCGCGGCTAGCGTCCTCGCTACCCGACATGAAGAGAATCCGTAGTTGCGGTTCCCGCTGCAGAAGCTGATCAGCCAATTCCAGCCCGTTTATATTCGGCATCACCACGTCGGTTAGCAACAGCGCAACCGTGGACTGGTCGTATAACTTCATTGCGGTCTCTGCGCCATCGGCCGTGAGTACAGCATACCCTTCAATCTCTAGCAAGGCCTTGACGAGCGTCCGAATAGAGCGGTCATCGTCGACCACCAAAATCGTTGGACTTAACTTGCCAGGTTCCATAGGCGGCTGATCCCAAAAAGGGTTTATCATGCTGAAGTTAGGAGGCAAATCCTTTGTGATCTGTTCAAAATTGCTCATTCCCGCGAATTTGTGTCGGGTGCGGGCGCAGCGTCCACTTTTAGTCCGAGTGGTTCCAAGAAGTCGCGAATGACCTGTAAGGTGGCGTCATCCTGACTGTAGACCAACACCGTATCGCCGCGAGGCGAAGACCGATGAGTGTGCGCTGGCTGGTGTTGCGTGGGATCAGACACCCGTGCTTAGTCCCCCGAGCCCCCATTAGTTGCCGCGAATGTGGAATTGCTAGCTGCTTTCCCTGGAGTAAGCGAAGAGAGTGACCCATTCACGGAGCCGTTGGTGCCATTCTTCGGTGCGCTGATACGATTCACTGTCAGCCATTTGGGTGGCCGGCCCCTTCGGGGTGTTTGCTGGAAGGAGATCTTTTCTAGGGCCTCTATTACCGCGGCAACCTGGTCACGCTGTTCGCGAAGTTCCGCAAGAATCTTCTGGATATCCATATCACCCCCTAAGCCTCTCAAAATACTGGAATGGCGCCTTAGGATAAATCTGAGTTGAATTCGCTGTCTGTTCAATATTGCTCAGTTCCGTGCTATCTTTTTGGCCGGGGGATACTGACGCGAGAGTGGCACGACACGTGCTAAGAATTCGGCGAAACATTAAGCTCGCTGATCCGCGAAAGGCATGGGGCTGTGTGGCAAAGGACAACGCTGGCAAACGTCCGGCAAGCAAGGCCGCGCGTGTTAGTGGTCCAGCCGCGGAGGAAAACGGGCCAGGCAGTTCATTTCCAATTGTTGGCGTAGGGGCCTCCGCCGGTGGACTGGAGGCATTCACGGAGCTGCTCAGCCATCTGCCGGCTGATACCGGTATGGCGTTCGTGCTGATTCAACATCTAGATCCGAAACACGAGAGTCATCTGACCGAGTTGCTTTCTAAGGCCAGCACGATGCCCGTCACCGAATTAAAGGGCGATACGCGCGCCGTGGCCAACCACGTTTACGTGATACCACCACGATGCAATTTAGCCATTTCCAGCGGAGTTCTGCATACGCCACCCCGTTCAAACGGTGGCCGGAATATGCCAGTCGACGCTTTTCTGCGTACCCTGGCAGGAGATCGGGGCCGCAAAGCCTTTGGCGTCGTTCTGTCAGGAACTGGATCCGATGGGACCCTTGGCCTCCAGGCGATCAAGGCGGAAGGTGGAATCACGTTCGCTCAGGAGAAGCGATCCGCGAAGTTCGACGGCATGCCGGGAAGTGCCATCGCTGCCGGCGGCGTGGATTTTGTTCTGCCGCCAGCCGGGATTGCCCGGCAACTGGTGACCATGGCGCCCCATTCTCACGTCACACTCGAACCTCAGAAATCGATTGAGCCGCCGGATGCGGCAGAGGTCGAACTGGCCAGGGTATTCCGGCTGGTGCGGAGCGCCACCGGAGTGGATTTCACGCACTACAAACACAGCACCATCAAGCGGCGCATTAGACGGCGCATGGCCCTCCGCGGTTTCGAGAGGATGGAAGACTACATCAGAGATCTCGAACAGAACCACGGGGAAGCACATGCATTGTGCGAGGACTTTTTTATCACTGTCACGGCGTTCTTCCGGGAACCAGCCGTCTTCCAGGAATTGAAGAAAAGGATTTTCCCAGCTCTCGTTGAGGGGAGAGTGGGCGAGGATCCCATCCGCATCTGGGTGCCCGGGTGCGCCACTGGCGAGGAAGCTTATTCGATCGCCATGAGTTTGATGGAATTCCTGGACGATGCTGCTGTAACAGTTCCGTTTCAGATTTTCGCTACGGATATCAGCGAAACGGCAATCGAAAAAGCCCGGGCGGGCATCTACACGCAAGCAGCGCTGGCCCCTCTATCGCCGAAGCAGTTAGCGCGGTTCTTCACGAGGTCGGAGCACGGTTACCAGATTGCGAAGAGCATCCGTGAGGTATGCGTTTTCGCAAGGCACGACATGGCGCTTGATCCGCCTTTTTCCAAGTCGGACCTCATCAGTTGCTGTAACGTCTTGATCTACCTTGGAGCAGTATTGCAGCGCAAGGTGCTGTCGACACTTCATTACGCCCTCAAGCCGGCGGGCTTCCTCGTACTGGGCCCGTCAGAAAGCATCGGCACGCTTTCGGATTTATTTCATCAAGTGGGAACAACACACAAGATCTACCGCCCGCTACTGGCCGCAGGCGTGCCCCCCGAGCCTGGCGAAGGCCTCCGCCCTAAAGGCCGTACAGACCTCCGTGGCAGGATGGCTGAGACCCGAGTCAGGCCGGATGTGCAGACAGCCGCCGACCGGTTGTTGCTGGCCGAATATGCTCCTGCCGGCGTCATCATTGACGATGCCATGAATATCGTTCAGGTCCGGGGGCGTACGGGCCCTTATCTCGAGTTGTCGCCGGGAGAGCCGAGTCACAACGTTCTGAGAATGGTCCGGGAAGGCTTGATAGCAAGCCTGCGCAAGGCGATCCAAACCGCCAAACAAAGCAACGCGCCGGCCGAAGAGGACGGTTTGCGGATTGCAAGCAGTGGCGAGTTCATCGAGGTAAAGATCAAGGTAATCCCGTTTCGGGAATCTTCTTCCAGCAAGGAACGCTACTTCTTGATCTTGTTCGAGGACGCCGTCGCAGGCACTGGGCCAGAGCCTGGAAAGATAAAGGCTGCCGCGGCGAAGCGCACAGTACCGGGGCACGGCGACGGAGAGGGCACCCGGCTGCGGCTGGAGCTTGCCGCCACCAAGGAATACCTGCAATCGATCATCGAAGAGAAGGAAAGTGCTCTCGAAGAGCTCAGGTCTACGAGCGAAGAGGCACAAGCGGGCAATGAGGAACTGGAAACCGCACAAGAGGAGCTGGAATCCGCCAACGAAGAATTGAATACCCTGAATGAAGAGCTCAAGACCAGTAACACGGAACTGAGCCAGGTCAACCGAGATCTGACTAATCTTCTCGAAAGCATCAACATCCCGCTCGTCATGGTTGGGAAAGACTTACGGATTCGCCGCTTCACCCGGGCCATCGAGCCCATGTTGAATCTGATCGCATCCGATGCCGGCCGATTGATCACTGATCTTCGGCCTCACATTGAACTTCCCGATCTACGGCGGTTGCTGCTGGATGCCATGGAGGGCGGCAATCGGGAGCCCTATGATATCCGGGACGCGCACGGGTGTTGGTATTCGCTGCGCATACTGCCGTCGGTGGGGCTGAACGGAAAGATCGACGGAGCTGTAGTGATGCTGATCGATGTTGATGCGGCGAAGCGCGGTCTCGACTTCGCCGAAGCCATTGTGGAGACGGTCCGGGAGCCCCTCGTGATCCTGAACCACAACCTGAGAGTCGTGAGCGCCAACAAGGCGTTCTATGAAACGTTTCAGGCCACCCCGCAGGAGACAGAGGATCGCCTCATCTACGACTTGGGAGAGGGACAATGGAACATCCCGAAACTGCGCGAACTATTGGATAACATTCTCCCTGCGCACTCCACGTTCCGCGACTTTGAGGTGGTGCATGAATTTGCTCGGGTTGGACGGAAAGTGATGCTGCTGAATGCCCGCGAAGTCTTTGATGCGAACGCCCAAGCGCGGACCATTCTGCTCGCGATTGAGGATACGACCGACCGCAAACGGACTGAGGATGCGCTCAAAGCGACCAATGCGGAGCTTCAGAATTTTGCCTACGCACTCACGCACGACCTGCAGGAGCCTGTACGAATGGTGGTGAACTTCACTCAGTTACTGGCGCGGGAGCATGAAGGAAAGCTGGGCGAACAGTCGGATAAATTCATAGGGTATTCCGTGGAAGGGGCGCTAAGAATAGAAGCCCTCCTCAAAGCTTTGCTCACCTATTGGGAGACAACTGAGCAGGGCCAGGACAGCTTTGGCGCCGTCGACTGCAACGGCGTTCTCGCCAAGACGCTGGCGAACCTCCAAGCCGTTATTGCAGAGAGTGGCGCTATCGTCACTTCTGAACCGTTGCCGACAGTCGTTGGTGAACAGGTAATGCTGATGCAGGTTTTCCGGAACCTCATTGCCAATTCGATCAAGTACAGAAGCCAAGCAACGCCAAAAATCCACATCGCAGCGCGGAGAGATGCGGAGGAGTGGTTATTCTCGGTCGAAGACAACGGAATCGGTATCGCTCCGCAAGATGCCGAGCGGGTTTTCGGCATGTTCAAGCGTTTGCATGGGCCGGACATTCCCGGCGCGGGCATTGGACTTGCGCTTTGTAAAAAGGTGGTCGAGCGTCACGGCGGCCGGATTTGGGTGGAGTCGGAAGCCGGCCAAGGGGCGACGTTCAAATTCACTATTCCTGCCAGGAACGTAGCGACGAGCCGGATCCCTGGCAATATTGGCGGCACAACGCAATGAGGCTTAGCCCCCACGGTACACGCGCTGAAATGGATACCACCCACGGAAGCCTCCCGGTAGACGAAATCGAACGTTTGCGACAGGCCCTCGAGGCGGAAACAGAACGTTGCCTCCAAGTGCAGAAGCGGTTGGAGCAAGCGAACGTTGACTTCGAAGAGTTCGTCTCGATAGCGGCTCACCACCTGCGCGAGTCTCTCCGCGACGTGGCTGCGAATAGTCAACTGATGGCCGAAACGTATGCCGGCCGTCTGGATTCTGATGCCGAGGTATTCCTCAGGCATATCCGGGACGGGGTTGCCAGAATGCAATCGCTGTTGACCGACATGGTGGAGTACGGGGTTGCCGATACTGGCAACCGGCAGCCGTCACGGACGGACATGGAGGCCGTTTTGCTCCTCTCGATGGACGAGCAGCTAAGAGAAAGTGCAATAGTTTCTCATGATCCATTACCGGTGGTAATGGGAGATTCCGAGATACTGACAAAGGTCCTCAAGCACCTCATCCGAAATGCTGTAGAATACCGTGGCGCAACCCCTGCGCGCATCCACATTTCTTCCAAGCGGGAGAATCGGGCGTGGGTATTTTCCGTTCAAGACAACGGACCTGGCATCGATCCGGCATTCCGCGACCGTATCTTCGGTGTCTTCAAGCGCCTTCACGGAAAGGAATACCCTGGGACCGGCCTGGGACTCGCGTTCTGCAAGAAGGCCATCGAGTGGCATGGCGGACGTATTTGGGTGGAATCGACGCCCGGGAATGGCTCGACGTTCTACTTCACTCTTCCGCCGGCTGGTTCAGATTCCTCCGAATAGCGCGCCGAACCCCGCAATCTGAGCGAGAGCAAATTCAGCACCTGCCGGTGCATGAATTGCATCTCCATCCGTGATCGGGAGCCAAAACCTCCAAATTGGCGAAACGTCTGTTTGGTCCTGCTCTTGCTGGTACTACTCGGGAAAGAGTAATCCCGAATTTTTCGAAAGGACGCAAGAAAATGCTTTGGACGATTTGCGTGATTCTGTTCGTGTTGTGGGCGCTGGGAATGGTGACCTCCTATACGATGGGTGGTGTCATTCACATCCTGCTGGTGCTCGCGTTGGTTGTCTTGGTGTTCCAGATCATTCAGGGACGGAGATCCATTGTCTGAAAGGCACAATTCAAGGGCAGCTTGATTGGCCGATGAAGTGTTAGGTAGTTTCCAGGAGAATGAAAATGCCGTTGCTAAACATCGTTTTAGTGTTAATCGTGATCGGCGTGGCGTTGTGGCTGATCAATAGTTACATTCCAATGGCCTCCGCCATCAAGGGAATTCTGAACGTGGTCGTCGTGATTGGCGTTGGGGTTTGGTTATTAAAGGCGGTGGGAATGTGGGGAAGCGTGACCAGTTATCGGTTCACGCATTGATCCGCGCTGGTCAGCTGTTCGCGGATCGAGGAGAGACTTGATATGGCCAACAAACACATTTCTTCTTCATGCTTCCTGATCGGGCTTGGAACAGGTGTCGCTCTGACAGTTCTCTTTGCTCCTCGCTCCGGCCGTGCGACCCGTCAGTTCCTCCGCCGCAAGGCCCTGGAGAAAACGGAAATGTTGAACACCAAGGCGGAGATGGCCGGCACTTCGCGCGGGGATTAGAAAAAGCTCCGTCGGCGAAGTCCGGCCGTCGCGTCCGTTTGTGATGGTCGGGGTATTCTCCCAGCGTAGGGAGGTAAAGTGCGAATGAAAATTTGGGCCATCATCCTCGCAGCTTCGGCCCCGCTCTTTGGCCAAAGCAACGGCTCTACTCCAGACAAACCTCAGAATCATGCAAGCGTCTTGGACGTCAGCCAGATCGTGCGCCAGTCCATCGCAGCGACAGAGCGGAGCTGGAACGCACGAGATCATTATACATACAGCGAGCGCGATGAGGACAGGCGCCTGGACTCCGACGGGCGGGTGAAGTCGGAAGATGTCGATGTCTCGAAAATCATCTTTGTCGACGAGGCCCCGTTCGAGCAACTCGTGGAGCGCAATGGGCGGCCTCCATCGGCCGAGGAACAAAGGAAGCAGGCGGAGCAGGTCGACAAACTAAAGCGCGAGACTCCGCAGGAGCGGGTTGCGCGACTGCGCCAACAGCAGGAGAGCAGGTCATTTATCCGGGAAGTTCCCGAGGGCTTCGACTTCCAGCTCATCGGCGAAGAAGTAGTCAACCGCAGGCCGGCCTACGTGATTCGGGCGACGCCTCGCGTTGGCTACCGCGCGCGCGGTACATACGGCAAGCTGATGTCCAAGGTAGAGGGCAAGCTCTGGGTCGACAAGCAGGACTTCGGGTGGGTCAAGGTCGATGGCGAGGTGACCCAGCCGTTCTCGATGGGATTATTCCTGGCGCGCGTGCTGCGTGGCTCGCACATTACGATGGACCAGACGCGATTCGAGGACGGGATCTGGATGCCGGCGCGCATCGAAATGCGAGCGAGCGCCCGGATACTTTTCGTTAAGAGCTATGACATCAACAGGATACTGGCTTACTCGCACTACCAACTCCTCCAGCGGGCAACACTGGCTTCGACTTCTAGTCAGCGTGGACCGGCGGAATAGAGCGCAAAATAGCGGCAGGACCTGATAGAATAAGAAGTGTTACCTCCCGCGCCAGCGACTTCTGGTCGCATCCTCATCGTAGATGACGACGCCTCCCAGCGTGCTGCGTTGGTAACCATCCTTTCCGATCGCGGCTTTGTGACGCAGGTTGCCGCCGACGGCCTCGAAGCGCTGGAACGCCTCAACACCTTCAACCCAGACGTTATTGTGACGGATCTGGTCATGGCGCGCATGGACGGTTTCGAATTACTGCGCCACTTGAAAGAGAGCGGCGACCTTACTCCGGCGATCGTGATTACCGCATTCGGAAGCATTGAAAAAGCGCTGTCCGTCGTCCATGACCTCAAGGCATTCTGGTTTCTTGAAAAGCCGGTGGAACCGCGCGCCTTCGAGATTCTTCTGGAACGCGCGATTCTCTACAAACGAGCTTTGCAAAAGACGGACGAGCTGAAGCGCGAGTTGACGCTTCGTGGCGTACTCGGAGACTTGGTGGGCACCTCCGCTGCCATGCAAGAAGTCTTCTCCGTTATCCGGCAGGTAGCGCCCACTTCAGCGCCGGTATTGATCTGCGGGGAGAGCGGCACTGGGAAGGAGTTGGTCGCGCGGGAAATCCATAATTTATCCTCCCGCGGTGACGGACCTTTTGTCCCGATCAATACCGCGGCCTTGCCTGAAGCCTTGATTGAGAGCGAATTATTCGGCCACGAGAGGGGTGCGTTCACCGGAGCGATGGAGCGCCGTGCGGGGTGCTTTGAGCAAGCTCGCGGTGGCACTCTGTTTCTCGATGAGATCGGCGAGATGCCGCTGAATACGCAGCCAAAGCTCTTGCGCGTTCTCGAAGACCTGCGCGTGCGAAGACTCGGTGGCAAGAGCGAAATTCCGGTCGATGTGCGTTTGCTTGCCGCCAGCAGCCAGTCGTCGGCAACCCACTTACGGGAAGAACTCTACTATCGATTAAGCGTGTTTCAAATCGTGCTGCCTCCGCTCCGCGAGCGAAAGGAGGATATTCCGCTCATTGCGGAGGTCATGATCCAAACTCTGAACAAGAAGCACGGCGCGCGTGTTACGGGTATCGATTCCGATGTGCTGGACCTTTTTCGGACGTATGATTGGCCCGGCAATGTCAGGGAGCTACGCAACGTGATCGAGCGGGCTACAATCATCGCGAGCGTTGGCGCGATTCGGCTGGATCACCTGCCTTCTCCCAGCTTCGATATGAGATCCGGCCGGAGTACACCAAAACCGCCCGCCACGCAGGGTCAGTTAACGCTTCAGCCTGGCCAGCCACTCTCTCATGCCGAAGAAGCGTATATCAAACTTACCCTCGAACATGTGAACTACAACCGGAAGCGTGCAGCCGAGATTCTGGGGATCAGCCTTCGGACCTTACAAAACCGTATCGCCGAATTCCACAAAGAAGCGCACGCAGCAAACGCGGACTGACGACTAAAACTCTTGTAGCGGGTGAGAGTCCCAACCTGGATTCAGGCAAAACCTGCACCTCTCCACGACAGATTCTGCACTTGCCTTCACGACCAGGCTTCTAAAATCGGTCCAGGGCACCCAGCGCACCTGGAAGCGCGTTCCCCTAGCCCGGCATCGCTTTACTCCGGAACGGCCATAAGACTAACAACCTGCTGGACCGCGGTTCCGAATGCATCGGATGACCGATCATCGGCTCGATGCTCCGCCATAGAGGAAGAGGTTGGTGCGGCTCGTGCATTAAGAAAGGGTCGCGAGAAAGGGTCGCGAGAAAGGGTCGCGAGAAAAACTCGGACTCACGAAGCCGGGAAAAGAAAGATTGAGGCAGAGAGATGAAGATGATAGGCGCATTCCTCACGGTATGCGGGATTTTATCGGCCCAGGCGCCGCAGGCTCCGAACCCGACTCAACAATCGAATGCAGCCGAGAATGCGGCCAGGATGGCTAACGGCTCGGGGCCCATCTATCGCGTCACCGTCGTGGCACGTACGACGAAAGCGATTAACTACAATCACCGTAGCGGAGCTACCAGGATTGGCTTCCGTGGGACGGCACTAATGCCGGAGGCCCGTGGCGAGGCCAAGGTGGAGAGCAAGCAAGGCGTGATCAAGATCGATGCGCAGATGGAGAGGCTTGATCCGGCCACGATGTTTGGCCCCGAGTACCTGACCTATGTGATGTGGGCCATCACTCCCGAGGGTCGCGCGACGAATGTCGGCGAAGTGCTCTTAAATGGAGGCAAGACGAAGTTGGATGCCACCACGGAGTTACAATCGTTCGGCTTGATTGTAACCGCAGAACCTTATTTTGCGGTGACGCAACCCAGCGACGTGGTGGTAATGGAGAACTTCGTCAGGCAAGATACCACGGGAACCATTGAACAAGTCGACGCGAAGTACGAGTTGTTACAGAGAGGCCAGTACACCTTGAACGTGAACCCGTCCGAGCTGAAGCCTCTGCGGCTTGATCGGAAAGTGCCGTTGGAACTATATGAGGCACGCAACGCTGTCCAGATTGCACGGTGGACCGGCGCTGAGCACTATGCTGGGGAAACGTTCCAGAAAGCCGTCCAGGGCCTGGAGAATGCTGAGGGTTATCTGCAGGGCAAGGCGGGCAAGAAGCCTATCGGAACGGTGGCGCGTGAAGCCGTGCAAATGGCGGAAGACGCCCGAATTATCACTGTCAAGAAGATAGAGGAAGAGAGCTTGGCGAACGAGCGACAGGCGGGAGCGGACCGCGAATCGCGTGCTGAGGGCGACCGGGCCGCTGCGCAGTCCGAAACTGAGCGTGTCACACGAGAAGCCGAAGGGGCGCGAATCGCTGCACAAGCGGAAACAACGCGCCTAAAGCAGGAAAATGAAGCGCAAATGTCGGCTGCTCAGGGTGAAGCCGATCGTTTGAAAGCAGAGAACGACGCACGGACGGCTTCCGCCCAGACCGAAGCGGACCGGTTGAAAGCGGAGAACGACGCGCGAACCGCCGCTGCTCAGACCGAAGCGGATCGGTTGAAGGGGGAGAACGACCTGAGGACGGCTTCCGCCGCCACCGAAGCGGATCGCTTGAAACGCGAGAATGACGCGCAAACAGCCACTTTCCAGGCCGACCTCGATCGCGCCGCAAAAGAGAAAACACAAGCGGAGGCTGACAAGACGGAGTTGCGAGTTCAGTTATTGCGGCAGTTCAACGTGATTCTCGAAACTCGCGATACAGCCCGTGGCCTGATCGTCAATATGTCTGATGTCCTTTTCGACACGGGCAAGTACTCGTTGCGAGCTGGAGCACGTGAGAAGCTGGCCAGGGTGGCCGGCATCATCTCGGGGCACCCGGGTCTGAAGCTGGATGTGGAGGGTTTTACCGATAGTGTGGGCGGGGATGACTACAACCAGCAGCTCTCCGAACAACGCGCCACGGCAGTGCGGGACTACCTGACCCAGGCGGGAATTCCGATGAATTCGGTTACGGCAAAAGGATTCGGAAAGACCCAACCCGTGGCCTCAAATGAAACGACCGCAGGCCGACAGCAGAATCGGCGCGTGGAACTGGTTGTCTCGGGCGAAATCATTGGCACCGAGATCGGATCGCCAATCGCTGCTAAGTAAATCCTAAGTGTGTTTCAACTCAGGGCTGGCGTGCGATGTGCTGCCGGCCCTGTGAGCGCGAAAGGTTGAGAAACATGAAAGCAGCCGGAGTCTTCGCCATCTGTATCGTTTTCGGGCAGACTGCCGCAGTGCCCTCGCCTCCTGTTACCGTGATGCCGTCTCAACAGGATCGAGCCCGCGGTTTGCTCGAGGACTCGTTGAAAGACAAGAACCCGGACACCCGGAAGCAGGCGGTACAATCGCTGGGCTTGGTCAGCCCAGAGGAGCCCTACCTCTCGGAACTGGAGGCGATGCTCGACGACAAAGATGTCGAGGTGCAACTGGCTACGATCACAAGTCTCATGGATTTGAAAAACAAGCGCACGATCTCTGCGTTGCGCAAGGCACTCGACAGTGATGTGCCCGAGGTGAGTTTTGCGGCTGCGAAAGCGCTTTGGACGCTCAACGATCCGGTTGGACACGAGGCCCTAGTTGCAGTTCTCAGCGGCGAAACGAAAACAGCATCCGGATTCATCACCAGGCAGAAGCGAGACGCGCTCAGGATGCTGCATACGCCCAAGGTGCTGTTCCTGTTCGCAGTGAGAGAGGGCGCGAACTTCGCTCCAGTCCCGGGTTTGGGCGCGGGTGTTTCTTCTTTGCAAGGCATCCTCTCCGATCCAGGCGTTTCGGGGCGGGCGGCGACGGCGCTCCTGCTAAGCACCGATAAGGATCCGCAGGTATTGCTGGCGCTTCAAGATGCGCTCACCGATAAAGATTGGTCCGTCCGTGCGGCCGCGGTTCACGCCATCGCGCTTAGGAACGATCCCGCTTTGGAGAAGGATCTACTTCCACTGTTCGAAGACAAAAAGGAAGCGGTGCGGGTCCGCGCCGCCGCGAGTTACCTGCGGCTCGAGTCCATTAAGTCCACGCGCCCCAGGCTTGCACCGCAGCAGCAGACAAGAAAGTGAGTCTGATCAGCCCAATAGTCGTGAGCAGGGGTATGCACTTGAGTGCAATGTTTGCCGAATCTGAATCGTCATTTCATCGCCTTTTGCGCATTTGAGTAAGGGCCATGCACATGCAGACAACCAGGTGGCAACTGTCAGCCGCCACGAAGAACGTGGCGAACTGAGTAAGGAGATACGTATATGGCAAACACCGCTGTTTTCGGCATCTACCAGAATCGAGTCCAGCTGGAGGACGCAGTTAACGCTTTGCACAAAGCTGGCTTTCGGAACATGGATACTGCCGTGTTGTTCTCAGAGAATCAAGGCTCCAAGGACTTTGCTCACGAGCCGCATACGAAAGCCCCGGAATGCGCAATTTCTGGCGCTGGCCTGGTCGCCATTATTGGGGGGGCACTCGGATATTTTGTTGGAAGCGGCGCCGTGGCAATTCCAGGAATCGGGCCGTTGTTTATCGCGGCGGGCCCGATCATGGGGTTGCTCGCAGGAGCCGGCATTGGCGGTACGGTGGGGGCGGTTATTGGAGCCTTTGCCGGGATCGGGATGCCGGAGTACGAGGCAAAGAGATATGACGGGCGCACGAAGCACGGCGGCATCCTGCTATCGGTTCACTGCGACAGCTCGGACTGGGTAAAGCGCGCAAAGGATCGTTTGAAGGAAACTGGGGCTGAGAGCATCGCGTCAGCAGGCGAAGCGAGCTCGGATTTCGCAAAGACCGACAGACCCGTACGCCGACACGCAGAACATCTGGCGAAGGAGACCGTCGCCGAGAGCGCCGCAGCACCGGGCGAAACCAACACGGATTTGGCGAAGGCAGAGAAGCGCGTACAACAAGCCGGGGTCTAAGCCTCGGAAACGTTCTGGGGTGGCGCGTCAGCCTCCGGCCGGCCCGCTATTTCACGATTACATTCATTAACCACAAAAGGAGAGTGTATGTCATTTCTGGCTTGGATCGTTCTTGGTTTGCTTGCCGGGTTTATTGGCAGCAAGATTGTAAATAGGAGAGGCGAGGGCATCGTGCTCGACGTCCTGTTAGGAGTTGTCGGCGCTGTCATTGGGGGCTGGTTGTTCCACGTCTTTGGAGCCGTCGGAGTAAATGGGCTCAACCTCTACAGTCTCTTTGTGGCGGTTCTCGGCTCGGTAGTTTTCTTGGTTGTCTATCATGCGCTCCGAGGAAGCCGAACAGCCTGGTAGTGCGCGTAGTGGAACGCGTATACCCACGCCACCACGCGTTTGTGAGCGCTTCGCGCTCGTGAAGATCGTAGCGGAGCGCTTTCGGATTCCTAGACGACAAAGCTAAAACTCATTTCCAGCCGAGCCATTTCCTTAGTTGATGAAGGCTCCCGCCTGTTACCAGTCGCTGGCCCAGGAGTTGTGAATTGGTGATACCCAGCAACGATAGCTCTTCCAGGCGGTACTATTCGGCGCGGAAGTCGGAGTGAAACGGCCAAAGTGAACGTATCTGTGTTATGCTAACTATGGATTTGATCCCGCCCAATTATTCAAGGCAGACTGGTTTAGCCTCCTTCGCTACATTCGTCCACCTTCCAAATTAGCCGTTGTTCAAACCAGTAAAGGAAACGAAACGAATGAAGA